>Ga0208961_1000305_pt1 | contig 23494 bp, 18 predicted proteins | sample RifOxyB3_FD_184034 | JGI IMG/M metagenome (GOLD analysis project Ga0208961, IMG submission 184034) | Groundwater microbial communities from Rifle, Colorado - Rifle Oxygen_injection B3 (SPAdes) | ecosystem: Environmental > Aquatic > Deep subsurface > Groundwater | place: Rifle, Colorado, United...
CCAGGTAGGGGCGGCCTGTCCTCAGGCCGCCCCCCCCCCGGCGTGGGGACACGCCGGGGGTACTCGCCGCACGTGACGGTCACGAATCTTGAAACAGCCCTGATTGTTGCCCCGCCGAACTGGCGCGTTTCCCGCGATGCGTTATGGTTGTAGGTTTGCCAGAACAGGACTATCGATCCCGGACCCGCAGAGAGGAACAGCCCCATGCAGGAACTGACAGCCCATGCCGCGTTGTCCCGCCAGTTCGGCGCCGATGTGCGCTTCGTCTTTCTCGGCGGCGGCAACACGTCGTTCAAGACGGCCGACACACTGTACATCAAGCCGAGCGGCGTCGCCCTGGCCACGATCAAGCCGGAGCAGTTCCTGGCCATGGACCGCGCGGCATTGCGCAAGGTCTTTACCGAGTCGCTGCCGGCCGATGTGTGGGAGCGCGAAGCGGCCGTTAAAGAGATCATGCTCGCGGCGGTCCGGCCGCGGGGCAGCGGCCGCCCGTCCGTCGAAGCGCCGCTGCACGAGGCCATGTCCACCACGTACGTGTATCACCTGCACCCCGCCGCGGTGAACGGCATGACCTGCGCCGTCAACGGTGAAGCGGTGTGCCGCAAGCTGTTTCCCGAGGCGCTGTGGGTCGAATACACGAACCCCGGCTACACCCTGGCGGCGACGGTGGCCGCACGGCTGCGCGAGGCCACGAAACGGCAGGGCAAGGAACCGCAGGTGGTCGTCCTCCAGAACCACGGCGTCTTTGTGGGCGCCAACTCGCTGGCCGAGATTGAAGCCATCTATGCCAGCATGATGGGGACACTCGAGAAGGCCTACCGCGACGCGGGTGTCGCCACTGAATTGCCCGCCGGCACGCGCGACGATGCAACTGTGGTGCAACAGGCGCCGCGGTTGCGCGCCCTGCTGCGCACCGACGCGCAGCGCGCCATCGTCACCTGCGCCCCGTACGTGCCGCCGGCAGAGGGCCCGCTCAGCCCGGATCACATTGTCTACGCCCGTTCGTTCGCGTATGTCGGCGACATCGGTGCGGTCGGAGTCAACGCGTTCCGCGCCCAGCGCGGCTACCTGCCCAAGGTCGTTGCCTGCGAGGGCAAAGCTCTGTTCTGCGCCGGTGCGACGGTGAAGGACGCACGTGAGACGCTCGTTGCCGCGCGCGACGCCGCGCTCGTCCGCCAACTCACGGCGGCATTCGGCGGCCCGCGGCACCTGAACGACACGCAGTACGGGTTCATCGAGAATTGGGAAGTCGAGTCGTACCGCAAGAGCGTGGCCGCCGGCGCAGGCGGCGGCGTGAACCGGCTCCAGAACCGCGTCTGCGTCATCACCGGCGGCGCGCAAGGCTTCGGTCTGGGCATTGCCGAGGAACTCGTGGCGGCCGGCGGCATCGTGTTCCTCGCCGACATCAACCTCGCCGGGGCGCAGAAGGCAGCCGACGAGCTGAACGCACGCTACGGCGACGGCCGCGCCCTGGCCCTGGGCGGCAATATCGCCGACGAGGACTCGGTCATCGCCATGGTCCGCGACACGGTCCGCGAGTGCGGTGGCCTGGACGTGTTCGTCGCCAATGCCGGTGTGCTCAAAGCCGGGTCGGTCAAGACCATGACGCGCAAGGACTGGGACTTCGTCACCAACGTGAACTACACCGGCTACTTCCTCTGCTGCAAGCACGTGTCGCCGGTCATGGCGGCGCAAGCGGCCGTCGACAAGCAGTGGTCCGACATCGTGCAGATCAACTCGAAGAGCGGCCTCGAAGGCAGCAACAAGAACGGCGCCTACGCGGGGAGCAAGTTCGGCACCCTCGGCCTGACCCAGAGCTTCGCCAAGGAACTGGTCGAGGACCGCATCAAGGTCAACAGCATCTGCCCCGGAAACTACTTCGACGGACCGCTGTGGAGCGACCCGGAGAAGGGGTTGTTCGTACAGTATCTCAACACCGGCAAGGTGCCCGGCGCCAAGACCATCGCCGACGTGCGCAAGTCGTACGAGGAGAAGGTCCCCATGGGCCGCGGTTGCCTGCCCAAGGACGTGACGCGTGCCATTCTGTACCTGGTCGAGCAGGAGTACGAGACCGGCCAGGCCGTGCCCGTCACCGGCGGCCAGGTCATGCTGAAGTAGGCAAGGGGCGACCGATTTCGACCGGTGCGGGCAGATCCAGCCTCGCAGCCCGGCCAGGCCGCGATCGGGCGCGCAGTGGCTCGGCGCGTCCCACGCCGAAGCGGGGTGCGTCGTGCAGGGGCTCGGCGACACGTGGCGCCCCGCCGGCGGCGTGCGGATCGAACGCACACAGTTGGATGGCGAACTCACGACCGGTCCCGATGGGGTGATCGCCGTGCCCGCCTACGGCATCGCCGTGGCCCGGTACCGCAACACCGTACGGTGACAGGCGCCGGGCCTTGCGCGTCAGACGCGTCAGACAGGTCCGACGAGTCCGACACAACTCGGGGAAGGGATTGCCTCAGTCGACCTGCGCCATGCGGATGTACTCGTTGGCGGAGGCCGTGTCCCGGAACCAGGCGCCGATGAGGAACTGCTTCAGTTTCGGCCCAAACTCGCGCTTCAGCTCCTTGAGCCCGGCGGCGTCGGCATGGATGAACACCTTCTTGCCCGCATCGATGGTCCGGTGGTAGAGCGGCCACCAGCGCGGGTGCTGTGGCGGCTCGGCGCCCGCGCCCGGCGTCCACTGCAGCACCTTCAGGGCTTTGATTGAGAGCAGGTGCTCGTGATGGCCGAGCGCGCCCGGGCCGTCCCAGTGGTAGATCGAGTACGGGATGCGGCCGCACATTTCCTCCAGCACCGGCACCATGAACTCACGGAACATGTCCGGCGAGAACATGGCGGAGCAGTCGCACTGGAACTTCGCGCCCTTGCCCGGGGCCCAGACCCAGAAGTGCGAGCCGCCCGTGTCGTCGCGGATCAGGTCGTAGACCGTGTCGTAGTACCGCCAGTACAGCGCCGTGATCGCCTTCAGCGACGCGTGCACCCAGTCGGGCCGCTCGATCAGGTCGAACAGCAGCGGCTCCGTCCCGCGCATGGCCGCCAGCGTGTCGAGCCCCTCGATGAAGTCCGGAAACGCGAGCATGAACTTGCCCGCGCCCGCCGCCTTGAGCGCCCGGATCAGGCGGAGCTGGAAGTCCCAGTGGAAGTTGTCCGCCCGGTATTCGAACCGCGCCGTTTCCGGAGTCGCGATGCACGGCTCGAACCAGACATTGTCGCCGTGTTCGCGACTCTCGCAGCCCAGGTACAGCGCCAGGCAGTCCGGACCCAGGCACGGGCTGGCCGTGGGCACAGCCTCGGCCAGGTACTCGTTGCCGATACAGGCGCGGGTATTCCAGTTGACGCGGAAGTCCAGGCTCTTCGTCGTGTACCGCGGACAGGTCACGCCTTCGGGCCGCGGCAACTCGGGAACCTGTTCGAGCGGCCGTGTGCGCGGTGCGTGCACCAGCAGTGCCGGCCGGCCAATGTCACCGCCCTGCCACCACACGGTCAAACGCGTCCGGACCTCATCCATGTCGTTTCTGTATAGCATGGTCGTGACTCTCCTGTGTTCTGGTGTCGATCTCTTTCGACCTGTGCAATAGGGACGGCTTGGCGACCCCACCGGCCGTGTGCCGGTGGGGTCGGGTTATTGCACCTATCGATTTCCTTAAGCACTATCGTATACGCACAAAGATACCGCATATTATAACGTGTTTCCTGCATCGTTGACCGTAATACATACACTATCGGGTACAACTATGATTTGGGGTTCGGCAGGTGCGGCGGCAGTAAGTGTGCGGAACCGGACGCATGCCCACGACATGCACGAGATCGTCACGTGCCTGAGCGACACCGGCCAGCACTGGGTCAACGGTCGCACCATTCCGTTTCGGCGCGGGCGCACGATCCTGTTGCCGGGCGGGGTCCCACACCATGTGGCCGGCACGGCACAGGAGCCGGCCAGGCTGGCATTCGTCTGTTTCGACAGCGCCTTCCTGGCTGGGGACGGCGGTCACGACATGCTGCGGGCCCTGGACCGGACCGCAGCCAGCCGCAGCTACGCATCCGGCGTGGCGGCGGAGTTCTGCCAGCGCACGTTGGATCTTACCGATCGCCTGCAGTCGGAGTTGGCCGGAGCGTCGCCCTTTGCGCCGGCTATGGTGCGCGGGTTATTGCTGGAATTGCTGGTCGTCCACTGCCGCGGCCTGGCTCTGGGGCCCGAAGCCGCGCCCGGCCCGTACGCCGCCCGGATCGCGGCGGTATGCGCCCGCATCAACCAGGATCCAGCCGCGCCAGTCCGTCTCGACAGTGAGACCAAGGCCGCAAACCTGTCCCGCAGCCTGTTCACGCGCACGTTCCGCCGCCAGACCGGCATGAGCCTGGTCGAGTTCGTCCTCGCGGCCCGGCTCCGCGATGCCATGCGCCGGCTGGCGTCAACGCATGAGCCGGTCACCGCAGTTGCCGCAAGTTGCGGATTCCGCAATCTGGGCCACTTTCACCGGACCTTCCGGCGCTTCGTGCACATGACGCCGCGACAGTACCGGTGCGAGGTCGCGCGGCGTGGCCCGTTTGTGCCGGTGCTGTCGGAGTCCCACCCAGGCGGTCGGCAACACGACGCGCGAGGGCGTTGCCGTTTGTAGTGGGCTCGCAGTGCGCGGAACGTCGTGCAGCGCCAAGAGCCCATCCGACGTATCGCGTTGTCCGGCCGAGGATGGTGTCTTGCCCGGCGATGGACCGCCGGGACTGCGACACCACTGCGAACGGAGGCGTCATAGACAGACGCTGCCGCGGATGTATGTTCTCTGTTACTGCAATCGAGTACGGGGACGCAGAACACACCCACGACAGGGAGATCACCTGACCATGACAACACTGACCAGCAAGGAACGCATTGACCGGATCCTGAAGCGCCAGCCGGTGGATCGGATCGGCCTGTTCGAGCACTTCTGGGGCGACACGCAGAAGAAGTGGACCGCCGCCGGCAAGATCAAACAGGGCCAGCGGCTGGACGAGTACTTTGGGTTCGACATGACCGGCTGCGGCACGATGAATGTGGTCGGCAACCTGGACTTTGTGGACCAGGTCATCGAGGAAGATGCCGAGACCAAGCTGGTGCGGGACGGCAACGGTGCGCTGCTGCGCCGACACAAGCTGCACGACAGCACGCCGGAGCACGTCGACTTCGCGGTCAAGGACCGCGCCGGCTGGGATGAGCACATGAAACCGCACCTGAAATACGACCGGCGCCGGATCAACTTCCAGGCCTACCGCGACGCCCGCCGCTACGCCGCGGAGAAGAACAAGTTCTTTTTCTGGGCCGGGGCGCACGCGTTCGAACACATGAAGAGCGTGGCCGGCCACGAACACATGCTGGTCGGCATGGCGTGGGATCCCGACTGGGTCAAAGGCATGGCTGACACCTACGCCCGGCTCTACGTGGAGTTGCAGGAGACGCTGTTCGCCGAGGAAGGCAAGCCGGACGGCATCTGGTACTACGAAGACATGGGGTTCAAGGAGCACCCGTTCATGTCGCCGGCCATGTACCGCGACCTGATCCAACCGGCGCACAAATACACGTTCGACTACGCGCACTCGCTAGGGCTGCAGGTGATCGTGCACTCGTGCGGGTTCGTCGAACCGCTCGTGCCCGGCCTCATCGAAGCCGGCATGGACTGCCTCCAGGTCATGGAGGTCAAAGCCGGGATGGACTGCCGGCGTCTGAAGAAGCTGTACGGCGACCGCATCTCGTTCATCGGCGGCATCGACGTACGCGCGCTCTACACCAACGACCTGAAGAAGATCGAGGACGAGGTCCAGGCGCGCGTCCCGCCCATGATGCAGGGCAGCGGCTACGTGCTGCACAGCGACCACTCCATCCCGGACACAGTCAACTTCGAAAGCTACGAGTACTTCGTCAAGCGCGGCCTCGAAGTCGGAACATACCGCTGAGCGCCAGCCTTGGCTGCAACGGGGATTGCGGCGGTCTATTGCGCAAGGGAGAGCCCCCATGAGCGAACTTCTGGTGATGCACAAACGGATTGACCTGGACGGGTCGCCAGTACTCTACGACCGGCCGTTCTCGGCGCAGAGCTTCAAGGACGACTGGGAAGTCCGGAACTCGAACTGGCGCTGCGACGCCGGTGCGCTCTGGGGTACTAACCCACTGCCCGGCCCGGGGGTGGTCATGACTCGCGCCGGGTTTCCCGGAAATGTGCTGATGGACTTCTACGCGCAAACCGTGTTGCCGTCGACGCACGACATCGACGTGATGTGGAACCTGAGCTGGGACGAAGCGACCCATACGCGCGGCCCGGCGTACGTCGCCGGCGTGCAAGGCTGGTGGGACGGCAAGATCGGCATTGAAAAATCGCCGCAGTACAAGCTGGTGGCGACGACACCGTGCCCGTGGTTCAAGCCGGGCCAGGAGTACCATATCCAGGCCGGCAGCATCGATGGGCACAGCTTCATCTTCGTCGATGACGTGCTGCGGCTCGAACTCCTGGATCCGGACCCGATCGATTCGCAACGCCACAACCGCGTCGGCTTCGAGGCCTACCAGAGCATGATCCGGATCCGGAACCTGGTCGTCCGCCAGATCGTGTGGGAGAAACGCCCCCAGGCGTACGCGAAGGAGTTCTGACGCACCGGCGGGGAACTCGACACTGCTCTCGCCTGTCGCCGTGCGGCCCCGTGAAGGTCGGAACCGGGCCTCCTAACCCGGCGCGCTGGAGCGAAGCGGCCAAATCAGCCCAGGCCGGGAGACCGAGTGCCGGCGGGCGAAAATAGCCTCCACCTCGGCCCCGACTCTCTGCTTCCCATCTTTGACGCAGGGCCGACCGAAGTTCAGGTCTCTTGACACGTCACGCAAACGGTAGTACTTTGTTACCGCTAACATGTTATCGGGAGCACCGCACGGAGGCGTACCACGGCTACAGCAAGCTCCAGCACTGGGCGACGGGTCACGATCTATGACGTGGCCAAGGCGGCACGGGTCAGCGCCATGACGGTCACGCGCGCCTTCAATCCCGGCGCCCCGGTCGCCGAGAAGACGCGGACGCGTATTCTGTGCACGGCCCGACGCCTGGGGTACGTGCCCAATGCACTGGCGCGCGGCCTGGCGGGCGGCCGTACCGGCACGGTCGGCATCGTCTGGGGCATGGGCGGGACGCCGTCGGCCGCCACGTTCATCCAAGGCCTGTCCCTGTGCTGGCAGAGGCGTGGCTATCTCGTATACCCCGTCGAGAGTCTCTCCGATCCGGTTCACACCTGCAACCTGTTGCGCGAGTTTGCGGCGCGCCGCGTCGACGCCGTGGTTCTCCAGGACACGCCGAACGGGCTGAGCGCGACGCCCGCGGCCGTGGCGCTGCTCAAGGGCTTCCGCGCCGTGGTGGTCTGTTCAGCCGAGAAACTGCCGGTGGAGTTCGATGTCATCCACCAGGACCGTACGGCAGGGGTGAAGGACGCGGTGACGCACTTCTTCCAAAGCGGCCGACGCCGTATCGCGTACGCCCAAAGCTCCCCGTGGGAAACCAATCGCGTCAAGACAGCGGCCTTTCTGAAGACGCTCGCGAAGAACGGCGTCTCCGGCGGAGACAAGCGGATCATCGCCGTGCCGGCTCCGGGATTGCCGGACGATTTCGTCAGCGCTCTGAACCAGTACGCCTCGGGGAAACGCAGGTTCGCCCTCGACGCCCTGCTCTGCAGTTGCGACGAGGGCGCTCTGGCCGCCCTGGGGTGGCTGCGCCGACGCGGGCTGCGCGTCCCGGCGGATGTGGCCCTGTGTGGCACGAACGCCGAGCCGTGGGGCGCACACGTCGCCCCACCGCTCGCCAGCCTGGCCCGACACGACGAACAGGTCGGCGCCCTGATCGAAGAACTGCTGGTCAGCCGCCTTGAGACCCCGGACGCACCGCCACGCCGGCACTATGTCCCGTTCGAGTTCATCCGCCGTGAGTCGGCAGGATGACAGAAAGGAACCGTGCGCATGACACCGACCCAAGCCCTGCCCTGCCCATGCCCGCAAACCTTCGGTCAAGACTCCCGGCCGTCGCTTCGGCGTTTCACCCTGATCGAACTTCTCGTCGTCATTGCGATCATTGCGATCCTGGCCAGCATGCTGCTGCCGTCGCTGCGCCAGGCGAAGGAGAAGGCCAACGGTGCGACCTGCGTGAACAACCTGAAGAACATCCATTTGGCCGCCACGCTCTACGGCGAAGACTATGATGAATATACGATGAATCACTGGCCGACGTGGGTCTCGCCGGGTGAGACATGGGACTACAACATCCTGCCGTATCTCTCCATTCCGGACCGCAACACGGTGAGTACCAAGCAGACCATCCTGACCTGCCCGAGCCACTTCAAACGCGGCGGCAACGACGGCATTCCCGGCTATTGGGGTTTCTGCTACGGCATCAACTATCACTTCTCGAACTACTACTTCGGCGGGACCGGAAGCTTGGCGGTCGCAGGCAGCGGTGGCGCCATCGCAAAAACCCAGATGGTCAAGAACCCCTCCGACCTGATCTATTTCGGCGAACACGACAACTACTACATCGTCACCTCGCACAAGGGCAAGTACTACGGCCCGACGTTCACCTTTGCCGCCGACGGCTTGGGCTACATCGTCTCTACCCTTCACAACGGCATGCACCAGTACGTGCACTTCGACGGCACGGTCGCCAAGAGTCGGTGGAACTCCATCCCCGGCCACTGCGAAGCCCCCGCCGAACAGGCCGGCAAGGCCTGGTGCCTCTCCGGCAACGTCAACCGCCGCTGAACCGATCCGGCCCGCCAGACTCCGCTTGCATCCCCGCCCGCACCGGCTACGATAGTGGCCGCGTGACGGACCGATGGAACGGCCTGAGGATTCCCTGAAACCCTCTCCCCGCCGGTTCCGTCGCCGACGCTGCACGAGAAAGGACTCTGGCGCTGTGACCACTTTCTGGTTGTGCTTCGTGCCGCTGTTCGTGGCGGTGGACGTGATCGGGACGCTGCCGCTGTTCGTCGGACTGACCGAAGGCCTGCCCGACGAGCGCGTCCGCAAGGTCGTCGTGCAATCGGTCATCACCGCCATGATCGCGGCGTTGCTGTTCGTACTCGTGGGACCGGCATTCCTCTCGTCGGTCGGCATCACGGTGGCGGACTTTATGATCGCGGGCGGCATTCTGCTGCTCGTCTTCTCGATCGGCGACATGCACTCCACAGCGAAACCGCAGCAGGTGGACGTGGACAGCCTCGGCATCGTCCCGGTCGGCGTGCCGCTGATCACCGGCCCGGCCGTGTTGACTACCTCGATCCTGCTGCTGAACCAGTATGGCCTGATCGCCACGGCCGCGGCCGTGATCACGAACATTGTTCTGGCCGGGTTCGTCCTGGCCGGCTCCCGGCACGTGTATCGTGTCCTGGGCAAGACCGGCACCAAAGCGTTATCAAAGTTGGCCAACATCGTACTGGCCGCCATCGGCGTCATGATGATCCGACGCGGGGTGTTCGCCTGTTTCCCGCAGTGAGAGAGCGTCACCCACGCAGAAACTCCATCCCATCCCACGAACAAGGAAGTCCTGTCATGTCGAACAGCGGCACCCCGATGCCCAAAGCCACCTTCCGCGAATGCGATTTCCACACCCACACCGAGCTGTGCGGCGAAGGCCAGGCCAAGGGCTTCACAATCCGTAAGCTGTTCGAGACCGCGGACGAACTCGGCCTGCGCTATGTCGGGTACTCGGAGCACTGGCACAAATCCACGCCGCGCGACCTGTTCCTGCGCATCCGCGACGAGGTCGAGAAGCTGCAACCGCAGTTCCGCGTCAAGGTGTGGGTCAGCGCTGAGATCGACGTACTGAACTCGCGTGGCGATATGGCCTGCGACCCGGACGACGCGGCCAGCATCCTGGACTACGTCTCGGTCGCCATCTCGCACTACGGGCATGGCGACATCAAACCGCTCCGGCCCGACCTGGTTGAGGACACGGTCGAGATGGTCCGCGCCGTGTGCCGCGTCCCTGCGGTCACGATGCTCATGCATCCGCAGATCGTGTACGGCCAGTGCATGAAGTTCATCGACCGCGTAGTCACGCCCGATATCTATGACGAGTGTATGCGGGAGATCGTCACTCACAACAAAGTCGTCGACTTCGCCTCGGTACGGATGTCCATGGACTACCTGCACGACCTGAAGTTCGGACCCGACAAGGTGGCGATTGCCGAACAGAGCTTCGAGAACTACGCGGCCGCATTGGTCCGGCACCAGGTCCGGCTCGCACCCGGCACCGACGCACACCACGTCTTCTACCACGACACCGGCCGGCGCTGGTTCGGCAACAACGATTCCTCACTCCCCCTGTTGACGTCGCACGGCTACACCGACGCCCAACTCTGGTACGGACAAGACCTGCGGAGTCCGCAGAAGGCATAGCGTCGGTCATCGCGGCATTCGGACGCGCAGCGGCTCGGCGCGTCTCGCGCCGAAGCGGGGTGCCAGTGGCTCGGACCGTCCCGGGCCGAAGCAGGGTACTCGGGCCGGTCCCCGGCCGAGGGCCTCGGGCCGGGACGGCCCCGAGCACCTTACTGCGGTCCCAGAGGTCCCGCGCCACTCCGCCCGGACCCGGCCCCCGGGCTCTCTGTGCGGACTGGCGCGCACGCAATGCCGTTTTTCTCTGGTCAGGGCTTGCCAGGCAACGCGCCGCATGGTATCTTAGTTTGACGTCAAACCCACACAAACGCGGGCCCCCAAGGGTAAGGAGTGCAAGCACCATGAAGCGCGAACCGGGCGGCGGGGCAAAGATCTGGTTCTTCCCGGACGGGTACCTGCCGGAGAAGACCGGGAAGGGCAAGCTTGAGGCGCACGAAGCCCTGATGCTGATGAACACCGCGAACCGACCGGCCACGGTGAAATTGGACTTCTATTTCGAGGACAAGGCGCCGGTCAAGGGCATCGCGGTGACCGTCGGCGCGGAGCGTGTGCGCACGTTGCGGCTGGATCATCCGCAGGATCTGGCCGGGTTGAGTATCCCGCCGCTGACCCAGTACTCGATCCGGGTCCGGTCCAACGTGAAGATCGTGGCGCAGTTCGGGCGCCTGGACACAACGCAGAACAACTTGGCCTATTACGTCGGCATCGGTTACTGGGCCAACAAGTGAGCTGACGCGATGAACTTCTGTTTCACCGTCGATGACGTGTGCTTCGAAGGGTACTCGACCGAGGCGCATCTGAAGCACCTGCTGGAGTTCCTGGGCGACGCCGGCGTCAGAGCCACCTTCTTCGCGGTGCCGCTGGCACAGGGCGTGCCCCTCACGCAGCGCCTGGGCTACATCCGCGTTCTCGAGCAGGCCATTGCCGACGGGCACGAGGTGGCCCAGCACGGGCTCGAACATGACCGGTTCGAGGTGGGGATCCCGCCCGAAATGATCCTCGCCCTGCCGCACGAAGGCCCGGCGCGCGAGCGCCTGGCCAAGGATCGCGAGGCGATCGAGGCCGCCCTGCAAGTAGACAAGATCCGCGGGCGCCTGGCGCAAGGGCGGCGGATCATGGAGGATGCGCTCGGCGCCAAGGTTGTCGGGTTCCGCGCACCCTGCCTGCAGGTCTGCGACAACCTCTTCCTGGCGCTGGATGCGGAGGGATATCGCTACGACAGTTCGCGGCATCTGCAGCCGGCGGGCTGGGACATCCTGAACGGCAAGGAATCCGTAGCGCCCGAGCCCATCACGCGTGAAATGTTCCGTCGGCTGCAGCCCCCAGGGAACCTGCGCGCCATTCCGCTCACGACCGAATACACCTGGTACCTGAACCGCGAGCGGTTCGCACTTACCCTGAATCTCGCGAAACACGACGCACAGGCCTGCATCACGGCGGGCATCCCCTTCGTCCCCATCTGCCACGTCTCACCGATCCAGGCGGGCGACCCGGACGCCGGATTCCAGTTCTACCGGGAGTTGTTTGCCTTCGTCCGTGATCGTTGCGCAGACCGGGATGAGCCGCTGTCCTTCGTCACCCTCGCCGACGCGTGCCAGACCTTGAGTTAGTACAGGTAGCGCCAACCTCGACATGAAAAGCATGAACAACACGGTCATGCCACAACGCCATCGTCTCGTGCCCGTGCCCGAATCATCACAGGGCCCGCCGAATGGACCTCGTGAAACATGAAACGAAGCGCCGGAGGTGTTCGCGGCCGGATTTCACACATGCTTTAGTTCAGCGTCAGCGTACGGAGGGGGCCTCCACGTTTCTCGGCCCGTCGGGCACGGGAACGGGAACGGGCACGGGAACGGGCACGGGAACGGACGATTTTGCGAGACAAGAGAGGAAGCCATGAGTGACATACTGTCGTTTGAGGCATCGGATACGGGTCCGTTCGGCGACCTTCTCGGCGCGCGACCTGCCGTCCGTGACCGAGTCCGTGTGGGGCTGTTGGCGTGTGGTTACTTCGAGTACTGGCGGATGTTCTCGCCGCAGTTCAAGCAGAATGTGTTGGGCGATCTGGACCGGATCGCCAACCGACTGCGTCTTGACTTCGACGTCGTCTACCCGTGCGTTGTGGACACTCTCGACGCTGCGGACCAGGCCGGCAAAGCCTTTGCCGCCGCAGACCTGGATCTGCTCATCGTCGTCGAAGGGACGTACGTGCCGGACTACATCTCGTTGCATGCCATCGAACAAGTGCCAAGGGTCCCCGTGCTCATGTTCACCACGCAGGTCGAGGAGGACATCACGCCACGCGACGACTACGAGACCGCGATGCGCAACAGCGCCTTGATCGGCACCACCCAGCTTTCCGGATCTTTCGTCAAGATGGGGCGCCCCTACCACATTGTCGTGGGCTCCATCGGCGAGGAGCAGCCCTACCAGGAGATTTCGAAGATTGCCAGGGCCTACCAGGTCGCACAGCGCCTGCGCCGCCTCAACATCGGCGTTGTCGGACACGTGTTCCGTGGCATGTATGACTTGGAGAATGACAAGACGAAGATCAAAGGGGCGCTCGGGCCCAATGTCGTCTACGTCGAGCTCTCCCACCTGCTGAAACTCTGGAAGGCAGTCACAGAGGACGAGACGCGGGCGGCAACGCGAGGGCTGACCGCGCGGTTCAAGCTGCGGGGCCCCGCGGCGACCGACCTGGACCGCTCCTGTCGGCTCGGAATCGCGATGAAACGCGTGGTGGAGCATTTGCGCCTCGATGCGCTCTGCTTCCTCGGCCAGCACTACATCGAGAGGGAAACGGGAGCGCCCGCGCGCATCGGCGCTTCCATGATGCTCGATGAGAACCAGCGCCTCGTGGCCTGCGAAGGCGACCTGGCAGGGCTCACGATGATGCATGCGATGTGGTGGTTGACGGGCAACTCGCCGCTGCAGGCCGAATGGGGACAGTACGACGCGTCGCACAACGCCTTGTTCCTGGTGGGACACGGCGTGGCGTCCTTCGCACTTGCCGAGAACGATAGCGCGGTCACGCTAACCGGCTCGCCCGAAGAGTGGGGGTTCCAGGGCGGCGGCGTCAACGCGGAGTTCATTCTCAAGCCCGGGGTGGTCACCATGTCGCACCTTCTGGACACGCCGCGCGGCTGGCAGATGCTGGTCTCCGGGGGCGAGTCCCTGCAGTATCCATGCCTGCCGTGCAACGAGATCCACGCCCTGGTCCGCGTGGAGAAACCCGTAAAAGAGTACCTGGTCGAAATCCAACGTCAGGGCGTGCCGCACCATGTGATCGTGGTGCACGGCGATGTCCGTCAGGAACTGCAGTACCTAGCCGACATCCTGGGGATACGCTCCTTTGTGGCCTGACCAACGAAAGGGACCTGCCATGAAAGTCCTGGTTTTGGGCGGACACCTGGATGACAGCGTCATCGCGGTGGGCGGAATCCTGCGCAAAGTGGTGAACGCGGGCGGGCGCGTGGACGTGGTCTGCTTCGGGAACAGCGACGAGGACTTCGCCGACATCTCGGAGCGAGACACCGCGCCCAAGCGCATCCGGGCGCAGGCCGAGAAGGCGCACCGCATCCTCGGGGTGCACAGTTTCGAGTGCTTCGATTACTCGGACTACGCGGTCCAGGCCAACCGCGAAACCTATCGACTGTGCATCGAGAGCATCCGCAAGTACCAGCCGGACATCATCTTGTCACACTACTGGTCCGAGTACTTCCAGCACCGTGACATGGCGCGGCTGGCGTGCGATTCATGGTGGCAGGCCGGCTGGAGCTGCAGCGCGGACCTCGGCAAGCCGTGGAACGCGCAAGCGCTCTATCACTTCGAGGTCATCCAACCGTTGCCGGAGCCGACCGACATCGTGGACGTCTCGGATACGTTCGCCGCCAAGATGAAGGCCTGGCGTTGCTTCCAGTCGAGTTCGGACCAGGTCACCGCCCCCAAAGGGAAGAAGAAACGTCGGAGCTACGGTGCGACCGCGGGCTCGTTCACGGAGCAGCTCGAGTGCCGGGCGCGCTACTACGGCAGCCTCATCGGGGTGCGCTACGGCGAAGCACTCAAGCGGTCCAACTTCCTGCCGCGGAAGGTCAAGGATACAGGCACGCTTCTTCCATGAACAACGTGGTATGTGCCGGGCGGCGCGAAGAGCGACATTGGCGCGAAACCTCCGGGACCGCAGCAGGGCGCCTCGGTTCGTCCCGAACCGAGGTCCTCGGCCGGGGACCGGCCGGCGCGCTCTGCTTCGGCGCGGAACGCGCCGAGCCACCGACCGACCGACCGTATCCTGGCCGGAGGAACCGCATTTCTGCGAGGCCGGATTCAACCGCAACCGTCGGAGACGAATAGCCATGTCCACGACTCAACCCGCAGTGATCCCGACACCGCAGAGCCTGCGCAGCCACGGCGGAACCCCGAAGCCATTCGAGCGTGGCCGCCCCTGCCGCGCCTATGTTTGCGATCCCCGCAATCCGCAGGTCAGACATGCGGTGGACATGCTGCGCGAGTTCCTGCTGCGGACCGCCGGGGTTCGGTTGCTCCTTTCCGGATTCGCCGGCCGCGAGTTGCCCGATATCGCCGACGACGACATCCTGCTCTGCGGCAACGGCGATCCGTACGCCCGCGACATGCTGCCGCCAGACTTGCCGGTCCCCGCAGGACACGCGCCTGAACAAGGTTACATCCTGCACTCCGCCGTCGCCTCGCCGGTGATTCTCTATGCCACCCAGCCCATCGGGCTCCTGTACGCCACCACCACGCTGCTGCAGGTGCTGGAGCCCGCCAGCGCTGGACTGTGCCTCCCCAATCTCTCGGTCACAGACCATCCCGCGTTCCGCTGGCGCGGAAACAACTGGAGCCTGTTCGGTGAAGTCGGCGGCTGGTCGTACGAGCGCGGCGACGGCAGAACGGCGTTCGAGCAGCGCTTGGAGCGCAAGCTCGACCTCTGTCTCGAGCATAAGATCAACCTGGTGATCGTGGACGGCCTGGGCTGGAACACGGCACGCTCGCCCGGATACGCGCCCATGATGCGCCGGCTCAACCAGGCCGCGCGGTTGCGGGGCATCCGCCTCCTCTACACCGGCTACGGCTCAGGCTACGGCTGCCCGTGCCAGGACGGCATCGCCTTCCGCAACCGCCGCTCGTACCCGAACGGGGAAATCTACCCATGCTGCGGTTCGCCGTCGCGACACTCGGGCATTTCGCGGACCATGGGCACCTGCCTGAGCAGTCGCGAGTTGCTCAAACTCAAGCAGCGTGAACTGGTCGAGTTCGTCCGCAAAGTCGAGCCGGGCGCGCTCTACATCCACAACCTCGACGAGAGCATTCTGGCGGAGTCCGCAAAGACCTGGGTCATGCGCTGCGACGACTGCAAACGCCGCTGGCCGAATGACAACATCCTCGCCCCCGACGGACTCGCCGGCGCCATGGCCTGGTTCTACGACCAACTCGCGGACGCCATCAACACGGTGCGCAATCCACGAACCCGGTACGACGCCAAACGCGACTGCCTGCTGGTGATGGTCAGCCCGAACTACTCCGACTACTCCGAGGATGACAAAGCCTGGCGCAGGTACCTCGACTACTACACGACCGTGGGCCGGATCATCCGCAATCCCAACGTCATCATCGGACTCCGCGAGCAGTACTGTAACCGCGATTCGTCCGAGCACCGCTACGCGCAACTGCGGCGGCACCTCGACCGGAATGGCGTTGCCCTGCCCTTCGGGACAATCGCGTTCACCGGCGGTGACGGCTATTTCAACAACGTCCCGTTCATTGCGACCTCGGCGATGACCGGGTGCTTCGAGGGCGCCGACATGGTCCTGTACGCGAACGGCAACGGTTACCAGGAGCCGCAGCAGCTTCTCAACGCCGAGTACTGCTGGAACCCGACCGGCAGCGCGTTCCACGCCGAGACACTCCCTAAAGACCGCGACGAGTGGTGGCCACGATACCTGGCGCTGAGTGCCGGCACCGCGCGCCCACCAGGGCTGTTCCGCAAAGACGGGTTCCTGGACTGTGCCTGCCGACGGCTGTACGGCGACGACGCAGGACCGCTGATCGCTGAGATCCACCGACTGCGCGGCAGGACGAACCTGCGGCCCCTCAGCGAGCGGTTCGACCGACCCTCCGTCCTGTTGCCCGTGTGGACCACGCTCATGCCCGCGGGCAGGTTTTCGACCTTCCGGCGCCTGAACGTATCCTGGCGCCAAAGTATCGACGAGCCCACGTGGGCAAAAGTCCGCCTGCTCCGCAAGGCCTGCACGGAAATGGCTGCACTTAACACCCGGGCGGCAAACCTGGCGGCACAAGCGAAGCGAGTCAGCGCCCCCCGCACGCAGGTCCGCAACGACATCGCCTGGCTTGAGACCACGCTCCGGCTCGGCGCGACGTTCGCGGGGCTCACCGCCGAATACCTGCGGCTCATGGAGACGGCGGACCGCGCCGTGTCGCGCGCTCCAGCGACCGCGAAGCGGAACGCGTTGCGCGAGATTGCGGCGCTGCGCCGGACACTGGCGCGCGTTCCCGCCAGCCTGGCGCGGGCAGCCCCCTGCCAGCCCGTGGATCACCTCGGCGGCGACGTGGGATACCGCCAAGAAATGCTCGCGCTCCTGCGCGACGAACTGCACCGCATGGAAACGACACTGAAGACCGGCGAGTGGCTGCCGCAGCCCGAATCGACCTGGTGGTGAGGCCGAACCGGCCCGCGGGCGCCTGACTGTCTCGGCTCGTAGTTCCGCCTTTAGGGCATGGTAACATGGCCAGGCAAGGCCCCCGCTCCAGAGGCCGTCCCCTGGAGCGCCGTCGTCTCGACGGCTGCCTTCCGTGGCGTGGCGGTCTGCCGCGAGCCAGGCGGTGCTGCTCTCGGAGACGGCCAAGGGCAAAGAAGCGAGTGGTCGTGAAGAGCCGCGTACCGGTCTACACCCGCCCCACCGTCGACCTGAACCGGCCGATCCGCAGCGCAAAGGTCCGCACCGAATTCCCCATGATGCCGCCCCGAGTCGACGGCTCGAAGCTCACCGTCAGGATCCCGCCCAAGGGCTTGGTGGTGATGGAGGTCGAGCTCGAATAGGTCAGGGCTGGTTTTGGATCTCAATGCCGGACAGAGTGAAGGCGCCGGCAGCGCGGAGGCGCACGCCGTGCAGGCCGCGCACCAGGCGGACCGGTATGGGCTCGGCGCCGGCCGCGCCGGCCCCGACGCGGACGCCGTCGAGTTCCAGCTCCCAGCCGCCCTCACCCTGCGTCTTCACCGCGAAGGTCCACACGCCGCTGGCCGGCACGCGCGCCAACCAGCTTCGCCACTCGCCGCGCTTGCCGAAGGCGCCCGCAAAGCCGTTGTCGGACCAGCTCCAGCGCACGACATCCTTGGGTTCCAGGCGGCAGGGGGCGGCAATGCCGTTGGTCTCTTCCGCGGGCAGGCGAGACGCCAGGCCGGCGATGGAGCACCACAGGGGATAGTCCACGGCGTTGGCCAGGTCGTGCGGCGGCCAGTAACCGTAAACGCCCCACACGTTCATGAAGCCACCGGAGTGCATGAAGATGTCCGCGGCGGTGTCGTTCATGCCAAGGGCGCGGTCCTCCTTGAACTTGGCCCAGGTGTGGATGGGCTTGGCGTGGAAGTCGCCGCCCAGCGACCAGCCGGCCTCATAGGCAATCACCGGCAGGCCGAAAGACCGGGCATAGCCGGCCTGGCCGTCGAGTTGCCGGGCGTAGTCGTCCTGCGCCACCTGGCCGTAGGCTTGGCCGGCGCCAAACCCGGATTCCATCAGGGCATCGACCGAGGTCACCGCGATCTCGTCGAGCACCGTCCAGCCCTCGCCTTTGGCCGCGGCCGAGATGCGCAACTCGACCTCGCCCGGCTGCTCGACGGAAAACACCGCCGAGCCCCAGGTTTCGTCCAGATTCGAGATGCGGCGGTGGAAGCCGCCGATCACAACGTTGTCCGGGGCGACGCGCTCGTCCCGCTGGCCGTGCGGGTTTGCCGACTTGCCGCCGACGCTGATCGAGAACGGGAGGTAACCGGGCCAGCCCTTGCCTGGCCCCGCGGCGTGCAGCTCAAGCGCATACCGCCCCGGCTTAGCGAAGGTGAGCTTGGTACTCAGCGCCCCGCCGGCACGCAACACCGCGGCTTGGCCGCCACGCGACGGCTCGGGCAGGTCGGTGGGCTTGGCCTCGCCGGTGGCGGAAGCGCGCAGGGCCAACGGTCCAAAGGCGACAGCGCCCGGCGCTGCGGTCTCGACCGTCCAGGCCTTGGGATCATCCCCGGCATTGGCGGCGACACGCGCCGCGCCGGTGATGGCAAACCCGGGTCCGGCGACCACCGGCACCGGCTCGGAACAAAGGTTGGGCTCGCCTTTCTCGGCACGCGCCAGCAGGTGATAGGTGACACCGGGCTCGAGCCGGACCGGATCGCCAGGGACGGCGCCCCACGCCCAGACCCAGCTCTCGACCTCGCTGACGGCAATGCGCTGCGGCTGTACGCCGACCTGCACCAGAGGCCCCTGCGGCCCCATCAGCACCAGGTTGTGCGCGCCGGTATGCGGCCGCAGCCAGCAACCGAGGGCGCGCACGACCACCGACTGTTCGACGGTCAGAGAACAGCCGGCCGCGGTCGCCCGCGCCACCTTGCCCGGCTTGCCGGGGCTGAAGGCAGCAATGGAGACCAGCCAGTTACGATAGATAGCGGCATCCCCGGTACAGGTCCAGCCGCTGCCGGCGGGCGCGGCCGATTCCGTGCCGGCGGGCACTGCGCCGGCATCGAACCCGGCGTCGGCAATCTTCACCTCGTCCTGGCGCCCATCGGCATTCCCGACGCCGTAGTAGGTGGCGCCGCCAGCGCCCCAAACCCAGTGACGAACCGGATGCGGCTGCACAACATGCTCGCCATCGCCGTTGTTGAACCAGGCGTCGAGGAAGCTGAAAGAATGCCACGCCGTTTCCTGGGCATTGTTGTACTGGTACTCCATCAGCAAGCGGATGCGCGCGCCCATCGCGGCGTCACCGAAAGCACGGCGGAAGACGTCGGAGGCGCGCACCGTGCGCAGGGCGTGCCAACGACGGTAGTTCCCGTGGCCGTCGTAGTCGATGAGTTTGCCGTCCTCGGTCTGGTCCTTGATCTCCCTGGTGGCGCGCTCGTTGCAGTCCTTGGTGCTGCCGAAACCCCAGTTCCAGATCTCGTTGCCGATCTCGACGTAGAGACGCAGGTTGGGGTTGAGCGGCGGCCAGCGCGGATCGTCCACCTCATGCTCGTACGGCGTAGCGCCGTCGGAGCCGTAGCGCGCCAGGCGTGCGAACGGCTCGATGTAGGCGTCGTCGGCCTGCATGGGCAGGCACACGTAGAGGTCCTTGCCGCACTCGTTGGCAAGGACGATCAGATACTCCCAGCACTCGCCGCCACTGTTGTCGCTCCAGAACCCGCCGCGGGTGAACTCGCGCCGACAAGGGAGGGTGCGGCTGCTCCACAGCCCGTCGCATTTCTGGTTGGCGATCTGCAGCCAGCGCAGACAGGTGAACGGCGCCACGGCATCCTTGAACGGCCGATAGACGATCTCGTCCGGCCGGTGCGCCGCGTCGGCACCGGCCTTGAGCGGACGCAGCAGGCACAGGTCGCCAACCCCGTCGCCCCTCGCGTCCTTCCCATCGCGGGCAGTCTGCTTGAACTCGATGTACCAGGGACCCTCTACCTGGCCATTGGTCAGGCGGAGCCGGGTTGTGTTGGTGGTGGCGTCCCAGCCGGCGCCGCGTGGCGCCACGTCCTTCCAGGTCTGTTCGCCGGCGCTGAGCACGGAACCGCGCCGCGCCACCTCGGCCTGGCCCTGGAACGACAACTCGTAGGTGCCGTCGTTGCCCATGCGACCTTCGCCGGCCAAGAGCGTGCAGTCGCCCGTGGGGTCGCCACGCTCGTCCTGTTCGCCCTTGGAGAAGCGCGAGCTCTTGGCTTCGTCGGCCCAGCAGTAGCCCTCCCACGAGCTGGCGTTGAGGCCCTGCGCCACGACCGGATCGATGACCTGCTCAGGCGCCGATGGACACGACCACGCCAAAGACACCGCCGCCGGCCCGGCGTCTTCACGGTACTCCAGTACGACATCGCAGGGCTTGCCGGCTTCCAGCTGCACAGGCTGCGAACGGGCGGTTCCGGCTTGGCCCCACTGCTCGATGGCGGTCACCCAGTCGGCGGCGCCGGTCGGCTTGAGCTTCAGCCGCGCGCCGTCGTCCGCGGTGCAGGCGAACACGTAGGCCTCGGAGAAGCGCGCCACCACCCGTCCCGTCCAGCGCACCGTGAATCGGTCGCGCGGAAAGGCGCGGTAAGGCAAGGCGGGTGATCCACCTACGGGCAGATGCTCGCCCCACTGGAAGTCGACGCGCACGTCACGCCGGGTGAAGGCCGGATCGCCGGCAAGGCTCGGATTGGCGTAGTAGGCGCCCACGGGCCCGCCATCGGCCCAGCCACCGGCAGCGGCATCCGCAGACGGTACGACCACCGGCTCCGCGGCGTGAACAGGGAGTCCGAGGCAAGTCACCAGCCCCAGGCCGGCAAGTGCGTGACGAAGAGAGCGGAAATTTCTGCGCATATTGTCCTCCGATTCGAGGGAACTGCCACCCAACACTCGCCACGGGATCGGATCGGCCGAAGTTGGGTCCCATTCGGGCCTGCCGAGGAGCGGCTTCACTTGTTCTTCGTCCCGCGGAAATCGTCGAGCGCCTGGCCGGAGAGCGACATGACGTGGTTCCGCCTGAGCGCATCGGCGTGGCCATCGCCAAAGACGAAATTGGCCGTCAGCCCGGGATGACCCCTGCCGACAAACGGGGAGCTGTTCACGAAGTCCCACATCCACGGACGCGGGGCCCAAGTCGCTTCATCCTGAACCTGGATGTAGTCCCAAATGTAGTATTGGCCGCCGAACGTGCCCGTGTGACCGTCGGCGAACCAGTACTTCTGGCTGGTCAGCAATTTCATCGTCGGTCGATCGGAGGTGTTCCACGCGTGCCTTCCACCAACGAAATAATTCAGTCCGTAGTCCATATCGCAGCGGGTTAACCAGTTCCATCGCGGGGTGATGGTGCGCTGGGCCTTGGGGCAGCAGGCGGCGCTTGCCCTGTCGTAGGGCGACCATATCACATCACGCGCCTTGTCATGCCAGTACCCGTCCGCGATGTGCAGATAGCCGGTGCTGCTCGTGCTGTTGGCATTCGTCGGCAGGACGCTATCCCAGTCCTGTGCGTACAGGGCTGCCCACAGCGCGATGGACCGCAGATTGTTCTTGCACACGACCGAATATGAGGTGTCCTTGGCACTCTGAAGCGACGGGAGCAGCATGGAGGCCAGAATGGCGATAATCGTGATCACGACCAGCAACTCGATCAGCGTGAAACACCCGCCCACCCGCAATGCCGCCGCGTTCCGCACCTGCCCAAGACACGCACCCATGGTTCGTCCTCCCGCACCACTCCCACGTCTCCGCCGACCCTTGTCTCCGGTGCTCAACTCCCACCTCCACGCTTTCACGAGCGTCCAGCCGCTCCGGCCTCACCGCCAGGCCCGCCCGGTCATGCCAGTTTATTTACAAGTAATTACATGCTGTCACTGCTCATATTACCACCTGTTCCATGCGTTGTCAATTCCCATGTCAAGAAAGATATTCAGGTACTCTTGCGCGTAATCATCTCGACCGCGGGTTGTAAACTCAGGCTTTACTTGTTAATGTATAGCAGATGAAGCATCAACACTGTGGAGTGCACATGGCGGTGAAGAAGCAGAATGGTTCGACGACTCCTCTCTTCCGGGTGATCTATGTCGAGATGCGCGCGAAGATCCTGGCCGGCGAGTATGCCGTCAACACGTTCATTGAGAGCGAGAATCGCCTCGCGAAGGACTATGCCACATCTCGTCCCACGGTCAGGAAGTCGCTTCAGATGCTGATCAACGACGGGCTTCTGGCGCCTGTCCCCGGCAAGGGCTACAGGGTCCTTGGCAAGGGCGTCGGCGGCGGCGCGTTGGGCGGTCCCTTCCGGAACGTGGTCTTCCTTGGCCGAACGGATATGGCGTCAAGCCTGGCCTATGAAGGCTTCCGGGCGCGAATGAGCCTTGACGGTCACAGCTCGACGCACATCATTCATCACGCGAAGATGGGCGACTGGGGTTCCTTCGTCCGGGACCGAATGGACCAGTCCGTAGACTTCGAACGGGTTTCCGGGCTGGCCGTTTTCTCCGACACACGCCTGCCCGACGAAATTGTCGCAGCGACGAAGGAACACCACACGCCTCTGGTCTGCCTCGGCCTGCAGGACAGCGCGGAATACGACACCGTTGTCGGCGACAACCTGCGGGGCGCCGAGGCGTTGACCCAGACGCTTTGCGACTACGGACACAGGGACATAGTCCTCCTGCTGCACGATCTACACCTCAAGAATAACCCGTCCTTCCGCATGAGGCTGGCGGGCTACCGTGACAAGATGCTGACGCTCGGCCTGGAGCCCCGCACCTTCATCCTGAAGGATTGGAACACCCTCATGTTCAAGGATAACGAGGCCGCGTTCGTGGCGCTTTTCAGGAAACTCCAGAATGAGGGGCACGCGCCGACCTGCCTTGTGACTCCGGAGCATGTCGCGATTGAACTCGCCAGAACGATACTCCCGAAGCTTTCGCTATCGGTGCCCGGCGATGTCTCGGTCGCCACCTTTGGGATGGCGAACGTGGGTCAACTCCAGTTCACCGGGCTCAACATGAAGAGCCTCACGTGCGTCGACGAGAACATGGAGGGCGTCGGCTTTGCCGCCGCGGAAAACCTGCTCTCCCGAATCAACGGCTTCCACACCCACCCCACGCTGACGCTGCTCCCGATGCGGATCGTCGAGCGCGATTCCGTCAGGAAGCTCACCGCACGGCGGCACGGCGGCTGATGTGGATCTTTGGCGAGTCTCGCTGCGGGCGACCCCGCCGCCGCCCCGTGGCCGTAACACCGCGCATGCCACGCGCCGCACAGGTCGACAGCAAACCCCTTACGTAAGGCGGCGTACAAGAATAACCTGTACATTTGCGGCCAGCTATCTTGAGCCGGTTTCAAGGCACGAGGGAGGCGCATAGCCCCGAGCTATGTA
>Ga0208961_1000316_pt1 | contig 22872 bp, 24 predicted proteins | sample RifOxyB3_FD_184034 | JGI IMG/M metagenome (GOLD analysis project Ga0208961, IMG submission 184034) | Groundwater microbial communities from Rifle, Colorado - Rifle Oxygen_injection B3 (SPAdes) | ecosystem: Environmental > Aquatic > Deep subsurface > Groundwater | place: Rifle, Colorado, United...
CCGCCTGCGATCGCGCCGACCGTTGAGCCGACACCGGAACCGACAGCTTCGCCCTTCTTCTTGCCGACGTCGCCGTCACCACCGTTCTCAGGCTTCGCGGCTTCTTCGGCTTCAGAGTACTCCATGCCAGCCATGCCGATGCTGATCGCTGATCCGACGTACGGGACAGCCTTACCAAGGCCGCGACCGATCCCACCGATTCGTGCGCCCCACTTACCCTTTGGCGACGCCTTCGGTGAACCCTTTGTGTCACCACCGGACCCGTCAGCACCCTTTGACGTCGACCAATCAGGAGCTTCGATACCTGTCGGGGTGTTCGCGCCTGGCTTACCCGGCTGCTTCTTACCCTTGCCGCCAGAGCCTGGAAGATCTGGGCCGCCGAGACCCATGCGACCAGCGATGATTGTTCCGGCTGACGTACCAATCGGCACGCCGAGTCCACGAATGGCAAGAAGGATACCGCCGATGCCAGTGACGATCGCCGCCGTCACAGCGCCGAACGGATTCTTCATCAGACCTTCAATGGACGTCAGTGTCGCACCGATGCCTTGCATCCATGGTTCGAGTTCCTTGCCGATGTCCTTATTCGTCGCTGTACCGTTTGGCTTTGCAACCTTCCCTGACTCTTCAGCTGCGCGAGCCGCTGCGGCGACGTCAAGGTCGTTGATGCCAGCTGTCTCAAGGTTCTCGCGAATGATGTCAGCTTGGAACTGCGAGCCCGGCTGACCTGACTGCTGCATCCGTTCGAGACCGGTGTTGATCTCACCCTTCAGAGCGAGGTACCGCTTCTGCTCGTCCTCAGTCTTGTACTTGTTCATCGCGAGCTTGCGAAGCTCGTCGACCTTCCCTTGGTCCATACCAAGCATGCCAGCAGCCTGAGTCAAACGACCCGCTTGCTGGAACCGTTGCTTCACCGTCGACTTACGCTGCTCGAGGATCGACTGAGTGAACTTCTGAACTTCAGTCTTCGAGAGGTTCAGCGATCGAGCGTACGCCGCTTGATCAAGGATTTCTGTCTGACGACGCAGACGATCAGCCGGATCAAGGGCCGAGAGTTCAGTTCGGACCTGTGCGTCGCTTGCGATCTGGTCGCTGAGTTCGCGGAACTCATTCGCAGTGATGTTCGTTGTCTTGCGAAGCTTCGCGAACGAGGCCGTCTGCGCCTTCACGGCGTCTTCCATCTGAGCTTGTGGGATGCCAAGCGATGTCGATGCCGACATCATCGTTGCCGAGAGACGAGCCGCATCGTCGCCGAACACGCCGAACTTCTGCAGACCGTCAGTGCCGACCTTCAAATTTTTCTGGAACGATGCGAACGACGATGCGCGGGAGACCGCGATCATGTTCTCGTCCATCATCTGCACGAAGTCGCGCAGAGCCATACCCGCCAGGATCGAGCTGCCGTACAGCTCAGTCAACGAATCTGTCGTGCCGTATCCACGTGCAGCAAGCACATGGAACATGTCATCAAGCACTTCGAGACCGGCTCGCTTCAGCAGCGACAGCGATGTAGCAAACAGGCCAAGCGAGAGAGTTGCTGCGCGAAGGGCTTTGCCTTCACCGTACTTCGCTTTCACCCAATCGGCAATTGCACCTTCTGACTTCTTCTTGTCCTTTGGAGTCTCAGGTTCCTCTTCACCCTCTTTCGGCACAAGCTTCAGGTCCAGCTCCTTCTTTGGAGCTGGCTTCACGACAGACATCGATCGTTGAGCTGCGCGACGAGCGCGACGTGAAGCTGGTGGTGCGTTCGGATCAATCGACCAAGTGTCTGGGAACTGAGTGACATCGCGTCGTGGGCGACGAGCAATGATCTTCCCTGGCTCGGCATCGCGAAGCTCGCGCATGAATCCGATCAGAGCATTCGATGTCAGACGGAGGACACGAGTGAACTTCTCAAGGCGCGGGTTCACCCGGTTGTCCATGAGATCGCCGAAGCGAGACACGACCTTACCAGCCGAGACCTTCTCCTTCGGCTCCTTCAAACCTTCCATCGACTGTGCGACGGCCTTCTCGATCTCACCAGCGATCCCGCCGAAGTTGATCTTCCGGATCTCAGCACGTGACAGCGAGAGCGACTTCATCGTCGCAGAGAGCGACGAGTTCAGGCCGACGAACGAGCCCTTGACCTTGTCGGATTGCTTCGAGACACCTGTGAGGGAGTTCGCAGACCGGTTCGCAGCGCCGCTGAGCTTGTCGAGGGAGCGAGCCGTTGCGACGATGATCTTCTGCTGCTTCGCAGCCGTGACCTTGTCAGAGCGATCGGATGAGGTTGAGCTTTCGTTCCGCTCGGTCTTCCCTCCACCGACGGCCCGAGAGCCAGCAGCCGGGAAGGCTTTGCTGAGAACATCTAGGACCTTCTTGAGGGTCTGTTCTGTTGACGGATCGTTCGGCTGTGCCATCCTGGGGTCCGATTTTTGAGTCCGTGAGGATCTCGTAAATACTTGCTGAGATCAGTATTTACACACATACGGAGAACCCATGGAAGCACAAGTGAACCCACTGATGGGAAAGATCAAGCTGCCAGGTCGGACGTTCCAGCTGCCAAGCCGAGGCGCCCTGTACAAGAACGGTGAGCTCTCTTCAGCAGAAGGCGAAGTTCACGTTCATCCACTGTCGGCTCTAGCCGAAATCAACCTGAAGAACCCTGACCTGCTGTTCAACGGGAAGGCGATCGAGGCTGTGTTCGCCGAATGCATCCCAGAGATCAAGAAGGCAACCGAACTGTACGGTCGTGACATCGACGCGATCATGTACTTCCTGCGCCTCGTGACGTACGGACCAGAGTTCGTCGTGAACGTGAAGCACACGTGCGAGCACGCGAAGGATCACAGCTACTCGGTGAACATCGAGGGCATGGTTCAACAGATGAAGCAGCTTGACCCAACGGTCGCTGAAGAACAGTTCCAAGTCACGCTGCCGAACGGGCAGGTTGTTCGAGTTCACCCAGTGAAGTTCGAGCACATGATCAAGCTGTTCCAGATGAACCTCGGCAAGACCGAGTACACGCCAGACGACACGAAGAAGAACCTCGTGTTCAACCTCGTGAACGTGATCGAGTCCGTCGACGGCGTGACCGACAAGGGTCACATCGAAGAGTGGGTGAAGGCCCTGAGCTCTCCGTACCAGAACCGGATCACCGAGGCGATCGAACGGACGAACGAATGGGGTCCGGCGCAGACGACGAAGCTGAAGTGCAAGGACTGCGGCGAGATCATGGACATCGAGCTGCCGTTGAACCCGATCTCTTTTTTCACCGAATGATCATGTTCGGCGATTCGAGCAGGATCGCCGAGATGATCAACGCACTCGGTATCGACACGAGAAATCTGCTCAAGCAAGCGGTCGAGATCGCTTGGTACTCCAGAGGATCCATCCAGTACGAGACGGCGCTCGGCATGTCGCCTCTTGAACGGGATATCGCGATTCAGTTCGTAAACGATCGCCTAGAGGCGCAGAAGAAGAACCCACACCCGGTGTACTGAGTTGTCCTAAATAGGCTCTGACTTCGAACAGTGAGCCAACACATGGACAAAATCTTCAACGCCCTCGCAGTGGTGCTCACAAAGCTAACACTGAAGCGAGTCTCTCTTTTCGGACTCCTCGTCTTGATCTCAGTCGTCGGGTACGTTGCGTACACTGGCGTCGACAAGATTGCAGCGATGTTCCTGCCAACGCCAACGTGGGCATCAAAGCCGTTCACGACTCTCAAGGACGAATCGCAGCTCTCAGCTCTCGCGTTCATGAAGAAGTACAACGGGAACGCCTCGTACATGACGATCCTTCGTCTTGAGCACGCGAAGAACACCCGCGTCCCGATCTACCGTGCGTACAACGACGATGACGTTCGTGTCGTGGTGACGAAGCGCCTGAATGGCGGTGACGGCGCCCTGCCGATGTTCATCAAGGATGACGTCTCGAACAACAACCAGATGATCACGATCATTCAGGGCGAGATGGTCTGCGACCCATTCGACGCTGGTGGCCTGTCACGTGTCTGGCCAGACCTCACGACTCGGTTCACCCGTTCGTGCCGCGTTCCGATTCCACCAGGGTTCGGTGGCGTTCGTGGGTACATCGTCGTTCACTTCAAGGGACCGCCGATGCGCTCGTACGAATGGGATGCGATGAAGATCGACCTCATGGACCTTGCAGTGAAGATCCACAAGCTCGAGTCGCAGTAATCCTTATTCAGCACCTAATGCTGTATTACACGCGGTAAGTCTGATCGTTCGTTTTGAAGTCTGGCTTCCGCATGATCGTCTTTGCAACGAGTTGCTTCTCGTCGCCACGATCGCGGATCACGAACGGCAGGTTCAGATCGCTCGCAAGTTCCATGAACACGGCTTCGGTGTCGTCACCGAGGCTCTTCACGTCCTTGCCGTACTTCTCGTACTCCTTCTTGAAGAGTCGAACCAGCTCGGCGCCTGAGATTGGCTTTCCGTTCCGCTCATCGTTCAAGCGATCGAGGAAGTGATGAGTGAAGTGAACGTCGATTTTCAGCTTCGCGAACAGGCGGTCGACGAAGGTCTCGACGTCGTCGAGTTGCTTTCGTGTCAGGTCTTCAAGGATTTGAGCATGGAGGTTCATGCACGTATTTAGCCACGCGTCAGTCGAATGTTCAGCTCTTCCATGATCTCGGGCATTCGGTTCAAGTACTGCTCTGGGATGCCGTCGATCCCGTCGTGAACCATCACGCCGTGTCGATCACAGGCTTCCCAGATCCCGTACCGCGCAACACGTTCCCATTCGAAGTAACTGCTGAACACTAGCTTCTGGTTCGCCCGAGTTGCCTTCGAGCGCAAGTGGTGAAGGCAGATCGCCTTCCTCGCGTTCACGAACTGCTTCGCGATTGCCTGAAGCCGATCACCGATCTTGATGAGGTTCATCGGCGAGATGTCCTCGGTACACGAGATGATGATGTCGGCCGTGACCGAGAACGACCGATTTCCGAGAAGGATCGCTGGACTGATCCGCGAGCCGTTCGCCAGACTCATGCACACTCGCTTCACAACTCCGATGTTCTCGTCAGTCGGCTCAAGGTTCAGGACGTCTTGGCAGATCTCGAGACGCCAAGCCTTCTTGTCGGTCAACGATCGAAGCAAGTCAGGGTACAGACGATTCAGCAGGCTCTCTTGCCCGGTGTACGCTTGGCGAAGGTGACCGACGATGAACTGCGTGTACGCTGAATCGATGTCAACGCCTTCGCCGAACAGCAGCTCGCGAAGCCACGATGGCCAGGTCTCGATGCCCTTGATCGGCCAGATCGAGGTGTCACGTTGCTGGAGCTTCCCAGATCGTTCGAAGTGGAAGTTCACTTCAGCCTGATCGAGGAGCCATTCAACCGGCGCCTTCAGATCGAGACGCGAAGTGCTGGCAAGTCGCTTCAGGATCTCAGTCCGCTTCGACTGCTGAATGTACACCTTCGAGATCGCACCAGCTTCTGGTCGCTCCGGCAGGACGTACTGGAGGTTCGAGGCTGCCTTTGAAGCCGCTCGCTTCCCGTTCGTGACATTCTTCGGGACGAGAAGGCTGATCTCGAAGTCGCCGTCACCGAGGTTGTACCCGAGCTGCTCGACATTGAAGAACGCGTCGAGGACGATTCGGTAGTCTTGGCACCAGTCGCGAAGGGACATCAGCCGCATCGGGATTCGAATCATCCCAAGCGGCATCCCGGTTTCCACTGCTGCCGCGTGCAAGTTCGCCAAGTACAGGATCAGGTCTTGGCGCCGTTGCATCACAGCACGATGGTGCCGGAGCTTGTCGGGGAAGAAGTTCCCGACATGAAGAGGGTCAGAGTGATGGACGTTCCCGCCCGACACTCTGTACAGAACGGTCATTGCTCGATCGGAACGATGATCTGAGGACGCTTGTGTGGTGGCTGCGGAAGGTTCTTCACCTTGCCTGACTTCACGCCCTTCTTCAGGGTCCGGATGATCCCGCGAAGGGAGTCAGCGCGGTTCACTGCCGTGACGGCGAACACTTCGTTCGGGTCATCGACGAGTTCCTTCGGCGACACCGAGCTGATGCTCGACGGGTTCGGACGCTTGTGTTCGAACGCCATCAGACCACGCTCGTGAATCGTCCGACCAGCTTGGTCGAGAGTGACGACGAGACCTCGAGCTGCTTGACGCAGCCGCTTCGCTTGCTTCGCGCTCATCAACCCTCCTGCAGGAGTTGGCGACCAGAACCACCGAGCGCCTGAACTTCGGCGACGCGGAAGTACTTCCCTTCGAACATCACGTACCCGTTCGCGGCTTCAGTTGTGCGCATCAGGCCTTGAGCGGCTTGAGCGAGGCGTGCCTTTGTGGTTGGGTCGAGTGACGATGTCGATGTGTACTGAATGAGCATGGCTGTCCTTAGAACTTCCCTGAGTACCGTGGGTTCAAGTCGGAGTCGGCCCAGTCAGGGATGTAGCCGAGGGCTTGACGGAAGAACAGGACTTCCCAGTTCTTCGCACTGGCCGTTCCAAGCTGCGAGAGCTTCGGACGGACGATGATGAACTTCACTTCGTCAGGCAACCTCAGACCACGAACCTCAACTGGCTCGTCGATACCGATGATGTCGATCATTGTACTCCCTCCACCCTTCGACTTGAACTCGAATGCAGGTTGCGGGAGCTGAATGCTGTGAATTGTTGACGGATGCGGAGCTGGCAGGCCTCGGGTTCCTTTCGTCGTCTCGCAGAATCGGATCACGCCGTTCAGGTACGCTTGGTAGCTGAACTCGTTCATTCGACCTTGCGGGATCAGTTGACGAAGGGTTTCCTTGTCCGGTGCGCGGTACGGGAAGTTCGAGGATCGTTGACGTGCGTTGTACGGCCCGAGGAACTTCTCGGCTGCTTCGTGAACGCGGTAGTGTGCGCTCACCATTGGGATCAGGTCGGAGAATCCGTGTGGGCGGAATGCGTCAAGTCGGACGCTCCACCGTGGGAGAGATGATTCGATCATTGTCTTTCTGAGGTTACTTTGGTTTCTTGGCTGCGGCTCGCTTACGCTTCGCTCTCGCCTTCACGGCGGCAACCTTCTCTTCTGGAGTCTTGTGCAACGGGTGAATCAGTCCAGTCTGATTCGTCGCATGTGTCTGCTGGTACTTGATCATGTTCTCGAGGAACTCGATCGGGTTCTGAATCCCGTATCGGCGCATCGAGTTCATGATCTTACCTTCGGCTGCGTTACAACCACGATGGAGCACTGAGCGAATGTGTCCGCCCTTGTGATCGTGGTCAAGCACAGCTTGTTCTTCGGAGCAGTCGCGCTGACAGAGCGTGCACTTGTACCCTTGCTTCTCGAGGAGAGAAGCACGAGTACTCTTGACGTCTTTGCCTTTGAGCTTGACTGAAGGGAGCGGTGGAAACGGGAATTGGTCCATCCCGTATTTAGGTTCCCTAGAAGGTCACTTCTCGGTGAACGATGCCTCGAAGTCCTTCGCCTTCTTCACTTCGTACACGAACTGATCGCCCTTTGGCGAGCGGATCAGGTAGTCACCCTTCGAGAGCAGAACCGCGTTCACCTTCACGGTGTCACCAGTGTACTTGAACGCTTCGACCTCGTCGACCTTCCGGTACTGAGTGTACCCTTCGGCATCGGCCTTCTCGTTCGGACGGATCTGCGTGAAGCTCTGATCGAGGGCCTGCTTCGTGAGGTTCGCGAACGGCTTCCGTTCAGAGCCATCCGTCACTGTGACTTCGTACTTCTGTCCGCCGTCCAGCTTTTTCACGTCGTACACCGTGTTCGTGATGTACGTCTTCGCGCTGTCCTTGTTCTCCGCCCACACATCTTCCGGTGCAGTGACGGTGATCTCTTCTTCGTTCAAGTTCGTACCGAACAGTTCATTCAGTTTCATAGGGTTCCCCGAGCAGATCTCCTATTTACTCGTCGAAGAACATCGAGAAGCCATTCTCCTTCCGGACCGTCACGTTCTTGTCGAGACGACCGACGATGCTCGGGTGGTGGCTGATCACGAACACGGACAGATCTTCGTCGCGGCTCTTCTCCTTCAGGATCCGGACGATGCTGTCGATGCCTTGCTGGTCAAGAGCGCCGTCCAGTTCGTCGATCACGAGGAGGTTCGTCTTCGCGTGCAGGTGATGCAGAACGTCGCGGAAAGCAAGCGCCATCGCGGTGTTCACGCGCTTCTTCTCACCGGCCGAGAGGTTCCCGAAGTCGAGCTCACGACCGAACTCGGCCACCGTGCAGGACATGTCGGCATCGAACTTCACGACGTGCGGCAGACCGAGGGTCGAGGTGAAGTGGTTCAGACGAGCGTTCAGGAATGGGATCGTCTTGTTGATGATCCGACGACGGAGGAACGAGTTCTTGTCCGTGAGGAGCTTCAGCAAGAACTGCTGGTGATCGAGGCGCTTCCGCAGTGCGTCAACCTTCAGGTAGTCGACAGCCGACGTCGCTTCGGTCATGAGCTTGTCACGAGCTTCGATGTGCGGGTTCGAAGCCGTCTTCAGCTCCTCGACCTTCTTCCGCAGGCCTTGCGCGTTGTCACGAGCGGCGAGCAGTTCGTCGAGCTCTTGGTACTGAATGCCGCGCTCGACTTCGGTGAGGCGAGTCTTGAACTCGGTCGCCTTCGCATCGAGCTCAGCGATCTCACCTTCGAGTTCGATCACACGTGCACCACGTGACTCGATACCAGCATCGACCTCAGCGAGCTTCTCGGCTGCGTTCGCGAACGACTGCGAGCAGTACGGGCACTTCGCATCGGCGAGGTGATCGTGTTCGCGCATGAGCTCCTCGACCTTCGACGAGAGGGTCTTGAAGTCCTTCCGCTTCGGAGCAAGCTTCGCGGCGAGGTACGCGCCTTGTTCCTTCAACGAAGCACGTTCGGCGTGCAGCTTCTTCTCGGCATCGAAGTCGATCTGACCGACGATCAACAGCGTCTCTTCGATCTCATTGATCTCGTCGAGTCGTTGCTTCTCCCAGCGAGCGACACGGCTGTTCGCCTCGGTCACGTGCTTCTTGTGAAGCTCAAGCGCGCCCTCTTGCTGCTTGCAGATCGCCTCTTGAACCTTGATGTCCTGTTCCGTGAGCTTGATCTTCTCCTTCAGGAGCGTCGCCTTCTCGGAGAGCATCGTGATGTTGAACAGCTCTTCGATCTGGTTCCGTTGCTGGAACAGTGGGAGCTGCAGGAACGCTGGGCTGTTCCCTGAGAAGATCACGGTCTTCGTGAACAGCTCGTAGCTGATCCCGATGATGTCCACGAGGAGCGCATCGCACTCGACAGCGCCCTTGCCCGGCGTGATGTCTTCGCCGTCCTTCAGGATCTCGATCTTGTACTCGGCACCACGTGCGCGGAACACTTCGTACTCACAGCCGTCCTTCTCGAACGTGAGACGAACTTCCATCGACGTGTTCTTCAGGTGGTTCGTGGTGTTCACGAGCCGTTGAAGCGTGATCGCGTCGAACGCCTTGTTGTACAGGGCGTAGCACAGTGCGTTGATGATCGTGGTCTTCCCAGAACCGTTCGAACCACCTTGATCGATGTTCTCGCCCGTGATCGTGACCGTGCCTTGCTCAGCAAGTTCGATCGTGCTCTCGGAGTTCCCGAAGGACATGAAGTTCTTCAGGGTCAGAGTCTTGAAAATCAGTGGTACGCTCATCAGTCCTCCACTGTGATGCTTACGCCTGGCGACACGAGGCGATCGTAGTCTTCTTGCAGCTCAGCGAGCTCGCGTTCGAAGTTCTCAATCGAGAACCCACCTTCGTCGAACAGCATGAACTTCGGGTCGATGCCGATTGCCTTCAGCTTCAACGCTGTACATTCGAGATCAACGAACTTCCAGAACGCGCTCGGATGCTTTGGGTGCCGTGTTGAGTAGATCATGACTTCCAGTTCCCGGCTGCGACGATGCAGCAGTACACGCCAACGCCAAGAAGGCCTGAGCCAAAGTGCAACCCGATGATCGTGCTACCAGCGATAGCAAAAACCCAGGCAATTACTGCTTCCGCGTTCATACCAGTTCCTCGTACAACCGAACCAGCGCTGCCGGATCGATCGTTGGTGAAGGCGAAACGCCTTCGTTGATCAGTTGCCGAACCGTGTTGTCCAGCGATGTCATGTCAAGTTCGGTCTCGAGCTCCATCCCTTCGGCGAGCATCTCCTTCCGAGCTTGAACGTCCTCTTCAACCGAGAACTCACGAAGGCTGAACGTCTTGATCATCTCTTCACGAAGAGCTTGGACGTCGCTGTACCCGATGTCGGCATCGAGCAGGCAACGAACACGGCTCTTCGCTGGCCATTCGCCTTCGCCTTCAAGGACTCGGCTGAGCTTCGTCTTGAAGAACAGCGGTGCGTCGTCCCAGTTGTGGAAGAACACGTCGTCGTTCTCGACGTCGAACACTGCCATCCCGCGTTCAGCATCGCCAGCATCGCCGTAGTTCGTCGGGAACGTGTTCCCGATGTACACGATGTTCTGGTTGAACTGGCGCTTGTGGAAGTGCCCAGAGAAGATGTACCGCGGCCCGGTGAACATCTCAGCGTCCGGCCCGTGGTCCAGCGTGCGAGTCGAACCAGCCACGACGAAGTTCCGGAACTCGAAGTGACCCATCACGTACTTGTGGCTGTTGATGTCGGCGGCGAGAGTCGGGTACTCCTCCTTGAACAGGAACGGAGCAGCGAACCAGTCCTTGTCGAGCTTCATCGGTTCGGAGATGATGATGAAGTTCTCGAGGTCGTCGAACATGTTCGTGCTGAAGATCTTCCGGTTCGAGCGGTGGTACAGGTCGTGGTTCCCGACGATCCACAGAACTGGCAGGCCGATCGCGTTGATTCGACGGCAGGCTTCAGTTGCGTGGTTCAACGTGCGAACGTTGATCGCATTCCGGTTCTCGAAGAAGTCGCCGAGGAACGCGATGTGGCTCGGCTTCTCTTCCTTGACCTTCTCAATGAACCAGTCGATGTAGTCCAGGTTGTCGAGGTTGTGTTGGTCCGAGTTGTTCCGGGCGCCGAAGTGGATGTCCGTGAACATGCACAGCTTCCGAATCGGACCGCCAAGACGCTCCGACAGAAGCTTCGGCTTCGAAGAGATCACAGCCATGCTCACTCCCCGGAGTTGCTACCGCGGAATGCTGTGTCATCGTGCGTCACGCCAGCTCGGGACTTCTCTTGGAAGCTGAACGATGGGTTCGCGCCAGCCTCGACCAGAAGGTTGTCACGGATCTCGCGATGCTTCTTCTCGTCGGCGAGGTACTGAAGGAACGAACGGTACGCCGCGGTCGTGTAGAACGCGAACGGGTTGTCGGACTTCGCTGGGTCGAACTTGTGCCAGTTCGCGCAGAGGTTCACGACGGCGATCGAGACCATGTCTTCACGGAACGAGTACCCAGCAAACGACGGCGAGAACGAGTACCGTTCCGCAATCATCCAGAGGTACTTCGCCAGCCGAGGGCTGAGCTTGTACCCGTTCGCCTTGTCGGCCGCAATCGCCTCGATGAGCTGTGCGTTCGTGACGTAGTGTCCACGCGTGCTCGTCGAGCGTTCCTTCTTGACCTTGACCGGCTTTGCAGCCTTCGGTGCCTTGGCAGGCTTAGTCAGAACCTCCTCAAGGTTCTCGGGCGTCACTGTCGCCAGTGTTGCCTCGACCTGAGCAGGATCCTCAAAAGTTGTTTTCGTCTTCTTTGTCGCCATGATGTTCCCTTCCTACGGGTTGTTAGTGGCGACACAAGGATGATTGTAACACAACCTGGACCGCCGACGATCGAAAATCAGGATCTCCGGTGGTCCATAAATACAGGACTACTCACTGGAGCTACCGCATGTACGAATACGAACTGTTCGAAGAGACTGTCGGACAACAATCGAAGCCAGCAGTCGTGATGGTCGGTCGGATGAATCCTCCGACGGCAGGGCACTACAAGGTGATCGATCTGATGAAGAAGTTCGCTCGGGAGAACAAGGGCGTGACGCCGATCGTTGTGGTCGTTGCTGGCGCTGGGACCTCGAAGGACCTTCACAAGAATCCGCTGTCGGCTGAGGATCGGATCAAGTTCATGACCGCCTCGAAGAAGGCGAACGGGATCAAGTTCATCACCTCAGGTTCGGCGTTCGCTGCGTTCGAAGACGTTCGCAAGGCCGGGTACGAGCCGTTCGCGATCGCTGCCGGTTCAGATCGGGGTGCGAAGTACCTCGAGATGCTCGACAAGTACTTCACTGGTCCAGACGGCGAGAAGCTGAAGCACGTGATCATGCCTGGTCTTCAGGATCGTGAGGACCCAGATGACGACGGGACACCGTCTGAGGAAGTCCTCGAGATGGCAGAGAAGGGCGAAGAGATCCCAGTGCACCTGATCTCTGGGTCGATGGCTCGACTCGCTGTGAAGCTCGGGTTCAAGAAGGCGTTCGCGAAGATCCTCGGCGTCGACCAAGCGTTGGCCGACATGATCTTCAAGAAGGTTGCTGCCGCGCTCGACACCCCAGCACCTGAACCAGAGAAGAAGGCCGCTAAGGCCAAGAAGTAATCCATGGCAAGTCTTCCATCTCTCACTGGGAACGCAGGTCTGCTCTCGATGTTCAAGGGCTCCGAACGGACTGCCTCCATTCCAGGGGCAGAGAACGGGGGCACGAACCTCTCGAGTGCATTCGCAGCTGTTCAACCACGAACGGCAGCTGAACAGCAGATGTACGCTGATGCCGCCGCGCTGGCAGTTGGGAATGGACATCCGATCACAGCCGAATACTACCTTGATCAAGCCCGGGCTGGCCGCGATGCTGAGAAGGAGAAGGCTGGCTGGACACCGAACTTCAACCTCGGCGACATGAGCAAGAAGATCTCTGAGGGCACAGATGCTCTCGGGAAGAAGTTCACGTCGTTCGAGATCGGGAAGAAGTTCGACGGGATCGCGACTGGCGCGAAGGAGTTCCTGTTCGGGAAGTCGCCAGAGGCGATCAAGAAGATGACGCCAGCCGAGGCTGCCTTGGCAAAGGCGAACCTCGACAAGGCTGCGGCTGGTACAGCATCTGCCTCAGCGCTGAACGCGACTCTTGGCCAAACGAACGCCGATGACACCTCGCACCTCGTGACTCTCACCGATGCCGAAGGATACATCCTCACGTTCTATGTGATGCCAGAGATTGTTGAGCAGCGTCAAGTTCAGTACGAACCCGTAGCACCACCGCAATTCCCAGGCGCGTTCCAGAAGTACAAGGGCACTGACAGTGTGCAGTGGACCGTGAACGCAACGCTCGTCTGCCGAACCACCGAAGAGGCAACTCGGAACCTCGAGTACTTGAATCGTCTGCGTGGTTGGACGATGCCGTTCTTCGGCGAGAACACAAAGAACGACGCACGGTTCAAGAACAAGACCGGTGCACCGCCGCCAGTCCTGAAGTTCAAGGGGTTCCGCGAGTCGATCGTCGGTGAAGTGCCAGTCGTGATCACGTCACTGAACTGGAACTGGCCGAAGGACGTTGACTGGATCCCAGCACAGAAGCTTACCGACAATCGGAACAGCGGTGGCATGGATGGGTCGCTGACTGGCGGCGAAGCCACGATGAAGGGCGACGCAACGATCCCGTTCCCAACGATCATTCAAGTCGCGATCCAACTGGTCGAGAGCTTCAGCACTGAGCAGTTCAACAACTTCAATCTCGCTGAGTACCGAGTCGGTCATATGCTCGCTGCATTCGTTGGGACACCGTCTGTTCAGCAGAATCAAACTGCTGGTCAGCCAGACGATCGCGGTGAAGCACAAGCTCCGCCACAAGGCGCGCTGCGTGGTCTTCGGTCCGACGCGTTGCCGGCTGACCCGAACCGGATCTACCCGATCCAAACGACGCTGTCGTCTGCCGCCGGCGCTGGGCGCGGGTTCGTGAATCCACCGTCAGTCACTGAGGCGATTCAATCGACGACTGCGAACATTCAGAAGCGAGCTGCGAACGTGATCCCACCAATCAAGAGCGGTGGTGGCGGTGACTTCGGCGGCGGTGGAGCTAGCGGGAGCTATTGATGGCTGAGAAGAATTCAACTCTCGTTCGGAACTCACGGTACGTTTCTGGTGGTGAGACCGAAGTTGGCACGAACACCATTGAGTGGTGGGAGCGCACGAAGTTCACTACAAGCCCAGACGACTCGACGTACGTTGTCGAAAAGAAGTTCGTTGGTCGCCTTGACCTGATCACTGCCGTGTTCCTTGGCGAGCCACGGTACTGGTGGCTCGTAGCACAGTACAACAACCTTCTTGATCCGTACGATGAGATCACTGAAGGGCGTGTGCTGTACATCCCGACGCTTGACCGTGTGAAGCTCCTGATGAACGGTAAGACTGGCGGCGTTCCGTCGACACGTGAAGTGCCGTTGGCAATCCTTCCGGTGGTCTGATGGCAGAACAACAGAACCAGCTCAGCCGGATCAAGAATCCGCTTGACGACTTCCAATCGTACTCGGTGCACTACATCCTGTTGGCGTGCCGAACGACTGTGGTCGCCTCGGCGTTTGCCGATGAGAAGAACGATACGACATCGCTTGCTGCGATCGACAACACGAAAGCACTCGGTGATCCAGTCGTGTTCGGGAACAGCTCGAGCGACGTGTTCCTCGTGATCGACACTCGACGGTTCGCTCAGTTCTCGGTTGAGAACCTGAAGTACGACGTGTACGTGAACGGTCTGCAACAAGGTGGATCAACATCGAACCTTGCTGCCGATCTGTCGATGACTGTGCTTGACTCAGTCGGGATCTCATTCGCGAACTTCCTGCAGTGGCTCATGGACTCGCAGATGAAGACGAACTTCGACGGCCTCGTGTTCATGCTTCGTACGATCTTCGTCGGGCACAAGGCTGACGGGACCACTGAGACTGTCCAGTCCGAAACAATCCCGATGCACTTGAACCGAGTTGAGATCAACCTCGACTACGCGAAGGGTGCGTACACAATGGAGTTCATGCCGAACATGAACTTCAACGTTCAGAAGCACTCACGGTTCCTCGTTGTCTCGACGACTACGGCGTACGGCACTGGCGATGGGAACACCCTTGGTGGGTTGGTCACGAGCTTCGAGAAGCGTTTGAATGATGCCTCGCTGAAGTTCTTCAACGACATTCAGAAGGCAGTGAAGGACGCGGGTGGCGGTACCGGCGACGGACAGTACGGTCGTCGCGTCGAGTACCAGATCACAATTCCAGAGAGCTGGAAGCCTTGGCAAGTCAAAGGGTCGAATCAAGGTAAGGTCTCCGAAACGAAGTACGGCAAGGACAGTACGACACCGCCGACGACGATCAATAACTCACTGGTTGCTACACAACCGGGTTCTGAGATCACGAAGATCCTCGATGAGATCTTCAAGCAGATCCCAGACATCGCTGAGATGGGGAACTTCAAGTCGTCTGACCCTTCGAAAGAAGGCGTGATCACGTTCTACAAGTACATCGTTGGTTTGACATCATCGAATGAAACTGTGTGCGTGCACGTTGACGTGGTCGAGTTCAAGGTCCCGAACGTGTTCCGTCGGAAGCCTTCAGAGTCGGCAGCGGTGTCAAGCATCGACACCGAGTTCTATGCCGAACAAACTGACAAGGACACCGGCATCAAGCGGCGCGTGCCGAAGGACTTCATCGAGTACGACTACATCTTCACGGGTCGGAACAAGGACATCCTGAACTTCGACATGAAGATTCAAGACTTCCAGTTCTTGCTTGCTTCGAACCTGAAGATCGGCCCATCGGACCTGAACAACGCCGCCGACAGCGGTGAGACACCTGACGGCAAGGGCAAAGAGACGTACGACGACCTGTTGCACGCTCGAAAGTACGATCCGATCGTGCTCCCAATCGATTCGAACGCAGCGCTGAAGGCGTTCTCGAACGTCGCTGGCGCGATCGGCAAGAAGGACGAAGACACCACGAAGAAGCAGCAACAGTACACGCAGAACCTTTCGATGTTCTACGCTGGCTCGCCGATCATCACGACCCTCACGATCAAGGGTAATCCTTTGATCATGCACAAGTTCAACGTTGGGAAGCTCCTCGGACACCCAAGCGGTGGTGGGCAGACAAGTTCAGAAGGTTCTACGACTGGGATCGTGTCGCGCGAAGCGTACCGTAAGGATCTCGAAGATCGGATTCTGAAGGCGAACCCGAAGCTCGAGAAGCAAGGGAACTCGTTCGTTGTGAAGTCGAACCTGTCTGAAAAGTCGTACGCGGTCTCGCCAGTGTTCGTTCGCGTGAACGTCAAGGGTCCAGCCGTCGACTTCAGGACGAACGAAGACAAGTCGCCGCCGTACGCAAGCTCTGTCCTTGAGAACCAGTACTACGTCGTGTTCAAGGTTTCGAACGTGTTCCAAGGGCACATGTTCACGCAAGAGCTCGAGCTGTACTCCCATAACGTATACGGTGCAAGTGGCACCGACAAAGTGAAGAACACATGAACGCACAGTCCATCGTTCAAGGCGTCGTAGTCGATACTGCCGATCCACAAGAGATGGGACGACTGCGAGTCTGGTGCCCAGCGATCGACGGTGATCAGGTCGACATCGAAACGCTGCCATGGGCAGCATACCTCACTCCGTTCGCTGGTCAAGCCGACTCGTATCCAGCTGGCGGTGGTGGGGCGTCTGATGGTCCAGTGTCGTACGGGTTCTGGGCGATCCCGAAAGTCGGCGCTCTCGTGCTGATCGCGTTCTTGTACAACGACTTCAATCAACGCGTGTACCTCGGCTCGCTATTCCGTGAGCATGGGAACCGTTCGTTGCCTGCCGGCCGGAACACTCCAGCTGGCGAACTTCAGTCCGACTCGTACGGTACGATCGAGCCGGCGCTATCGAATCTGAAGGCGCAGTTCGGCGATCTGAGTTCATCGATCGCGAAGACACGTGGCGCGTACGAACGTCAAGTCGCTCAGCCAGCTGACGAGAAGACACCAGACGAAGGGTACGGCCCTCGTGTTGTGAAGGCACCTGAGAAGGCAGCGGGCGATCTCGATCCGCAGACGTACTGCATTACGACGCCCGGTCGCCATGCGATCATCATGCAAGACAACCCGAAGTTCGCTCGCGTTCGGATCAAGACAGCCGAAGGGCATCAAGTGATCTTCGACGATGCGAATGAACGGATCTACGTTTCTGTTGCTGGTGGACAGTCGTGGTTCGAGATGGACAAGGACGGGCACGTGCACGTGTTCGGTGCTGAGTCGATCAGCATGTCGGCTGGTGCTGACTTCAACATTCAAGCGCTTGGGAGCGTGAACATCAGCGCTGGGCAGAACCTGAACCTTCGAGCTGCTGGGTACGCGCGGATGTCGGCGTGTGATGACGTCTCGCTGTCGGGCGACGGTGGTGTGAACATCACGTCGGGTGCTGGGTTCAACATTCTAGCTTCAGGTACGATCCTTCAGACTGGGTCAGCGATCCACTTGAACGGGCCTGGCGCAGCCGAGGCACCGTGTGCTGTCGGCCCGAAGGTCGTCCCATCACACGAGCCTTGGACACGGCCTGCAACAACTGGTACGCGTGGTAAGAACTGGAAGGCATGACATGATTCTCAAGAAGTCGCTGTACCGCGGGTTCAGCACCGCCCATCAAGAAGAGACGCGTGGTCGTTCGTTCAGCACGGCTGATGTTGAGACGGTGAAGCGCGATCTGTTGAACCACATCTACACGATCCCAGGTGAACGAGTGATGCAGCCTGAGTTCGGGACACGGATCCCGCTGATGGCGTTCGAGCCGCTCGACGAGCTCTCGATTCAAATCATCAAGGACGATCTCTCGAAGGTCATGAACTACGACCCGCGCGTGCGCCTGATCGACATTGCGGTGATGCCGCTTCCAGACAACAACGCGATCGTCGCGTTGGTCGACATCGAGTACGTTCAGCTCGATGTCACTGAGACACTTCGACTTGACTTCCCAGTGGGTGCATGATGATCACGTTCAAGCAGTTCCTCGCCGAGCAGGCAATCACACGTGACGACGGGTTCGTGCACTTCGATTGGAAGACTGATCTCGCCGACGAAGAGGACGAGGACTATCTCCCGAAGGGATACAACTACGAGAAGGTACTTGAGCTCAAGGAGATCGTCGCCGAAAAGCCAGGTGAAGGCGTCGGGTCGAAGCTCATGAAGCACTTCCTTGAGACACCAGAGGCGAAGGAAGCCGAGCTGATCTTCCTCGATCCTGTGCCGGGCATGGGCGCGAACTTCGGTGGTGGGAAGGGCGAAGAGGAACAGGTCGCGTCGCTGAAGAAGTTCTACGCCCGCTTCGGGTTCCGCTCGCGCCCAGGTTCGGCGCGGATGTGGCTCGTCCGGAAGGGATCGATTCCTGACGATCAGCTGCCTTCGTAAATAGCTGACACGATCAACGGGCAGAACATGGCACTTCGCACCACGTACACAGCAGAATCCTGGGACAAGATCTATCAGGCGTTCGCGGCTGTCAGCTTCGTCAGCTATGACTTCGACTCGATCAAGCAGAGCTTGCTCGACTACACCCGGACGTACTACCCAGAATCGTTCAATGATTACATTCAGAGCTCCGAGTTCATCGCGATGCTCGAGATGTTCGCGTACGTTGCTGAGCAGCTTGCGTACCGTGTCGACATGGTCGCTCACGAGAACTTCATCACGACTGCTCAACGGAAGCAATCGATCCTTCGTCTGGCGAAGCTGATCTCGTACAAGGCGACGCGGAACATCCCAGTCCGTGGCCTCGTGAAGCTCACGACCGTCTCGACGTCTGAACGCGTGATCGACTCGCGTGGCATCGACCTCGCCGGCATCACGATCACTTGGAACGATCCGAACAACCAGAACTGGAAGGAACAGTTCACGCTTGTGATGAACCGTCTCCTCGCTTCCCGCTTCGGGCAGCCATCGAAGACGAAGCAGATCGGCGACGTAGTCATGGACCTGTACTCGCTGAAGAACGATCCAGCTGCGCTGCGGAATGGCGTGTTCCCGTACACGGCTTCGACCGGCATCGAATCGTTCGCAATGGAAGTCGTTCCGGCTGACGTGGACGACAATGGTCCGTTCGAACGTGAACCAGACCTGACATCATCGCTCTCGCTGATCTACTCGAACGACGGGATCGGCGACAGCTCGGACTACACCGGGTTCCTGTTCTTCACGAAGCAGGGTGTCCTGACTCGAATCGACTACGAGATCACCGATCAACTCCCAGATCGCCGCGTTGAGTTCCTTCCGCAGAACGTGAACCACACCGACGTGTGGGTTCAGAACCTTGCGACCGATGGCTCGATTGCCGAGCGTTGGAAGCAAGTCGACACGATCGCTGAGCAGAACCTTGTGTTCAACGACATCCGTTCGTCACGGAAGAAGTTCGAAGTCGACACTCGCGAGAACGACCAGATCACGGTCGTGTTCGGTGACGGTGACTTCAGCGATGCGCCAGTCGGCACGTTCCGTTTCTGGATGCGACAGTCGGCGAACCGGTCGATCGTGATCCAAAAGAACAAGATCGTGAACGAGCCGATCTCGCTTACGTACACCTCTGCCATCGGGAACGTTGAGACGTTCACCGGCACGTTCAGCCTGACCTCGACCCTCCAGAACGGCTCAGCCACTGAATCGATCGAGCACATCCGTCGCTCGGCTCCGTCCACGTACTACGCTCAGAACCGGATCGTGAACGGGCAGGACGCGAACACGTTCATGCTGAAGGACCCAACGATCCTTCGACTGAAGACAATCAACCGGACGTTCGCAGGTCAGCCGAAGTACATCGACTGGAACGACGCATCTGGCCAGTACGAGAACGTGAAGCTCTTTGGTGATGACCTCGTGATGAAGTACCAGATCGGTCTGAACACGATCACGACGTCCGTGTCGGGCAAGAGCCTGATCGACGAAGTGATTGAGCCGTTGCTGAAGACATCGGGTGTCGTGAACACGCTGCTGCACATCTCGGCTGGCGACTCTGACTTCGCTGGCGTCGTCTCGGCTCCACGCCGGAAGTTCATTGAGGACAACCGCGGCGATCGGTACAAGGACAAGAACGGCGTGCCAGTCGCAGTGCTCGGCGCTGGTGATGGCTCGCTGAAAGAGAAGACTGCGATGCAAGGCCTGATCGACCGGCACTGGTACGGCGAGCCGCTGTCCCGTGTGCTCGACTCGACGAACACTCTGCTCGGCGTGATTCCAGATCCGGGCCTGTTCCCTGAAGACGACTCACGGATCTACGACGCAACGCTCCCACGCACGATCGACGGCGTGAACAAGTTCCCACCTGGCGACATCGGCTCAGGCCTTCAGCCAGTTGCTGAACAGAACTACTTCGGCCTCCGTTACAACCGGATGATGAAGGGTATCGGGAACGGTCTGATCAGCCTTGTGAACGGCGATTGGGTCACGAACGGGTACTGGCTGGCCGGTGAAGTGTTCACGATCGAAGTTCAAGCCGATGGCCTGACGCTTGCCGTTCGTTCGAACCTTCGTGGTTCGTTCCCAACCGGCTCGGTTGGCGACACGTACAACATTCAACCGACTGGGTTCAACTCGTCTGTCCCGATGTTCACTGTGACGCAGGGCAGCACGCTGTTCGCTGCTGGTGATGCATTCGTGATCGACACACAAGTGTCTGGCGCTCTGATCCCACGTTCGAACGCGACGTACAACTGTGCGTCTGGCCCGATCAACCTGAACGGTTGGTGGGAAGTCATGGGCGCTACGAACATGCCGAACTACTCGACGGGCATGAAGGACCCGCAAGTGTTCACGATGAACGACGACGTTCCTGTCCTTGGTGGCACGACAGCTACGAAGGAAGACTCATGGGTGATCTTCGTTCGGAAGATCCGTCAGTCCGTCGGTGGCCTCGTGATCGGGTACGAAGTGCACCATCGCGACCTGAAGCTCACTGTGTCCTCGCCAACGACGAAGTTCTGGTATAACGACGTTGACCAGCTTCTGGACTCCGACACGAAGAAGCGTGTGTTCGACAACATCAAGATCCTCGGTTCGAACATCGCCTCAGGTCAGACACAGGCGATCAAGAAGAACCAAGTGTACGACGTTGTCGGTGCTGTTGCTGACACTGATGGGATCATCGATCTGAACTCGCTTGAGATCGTCCCGACGGACCTGCTTCAAGAGGACTCGTCTGGCGATCTGATCCCAGATCGTCTGCTTCAGTTCGAGACGTTCGCTGCGAACAGCTACGAGTACTTCCGAGTCGATGGGACTACGTGGGACCCAGCCTCTGCCCCAGCTACGACTTGGGCACCAGGCTCTACAGTCGATGACTCAGGGATCTACGGCCGGAACCTTCGGATGCCAACGCTCGCCGACACGAGCAACACTGGTCTCGACTTCATGTGGCAGCACTTCTCGCCGTTCACGAACATCATCGATCCGTCAGTCACGAACATCCACGATGCGTACATCATGCAGCGTGGGTACTACGACAACGTGATCAGCTACGTTCGTGGCCTGTCGAGCTCGGCTCCAACACCGCCGACACCGCTCGAGCTTCGGAACCAATACGGGTACCTGCTCGAGTCGAAGATGCTTTCAGACACGATCGCTCTGCACCCTGGGAAGCTTCGTCTTCTGTTCGGTGGTCTTGCTGAACCTCAGCTCCGTGCGAAGTTCAAGGTCGTTCGTGCTCAGTCGGCAACGCTCACGAACGAACGGATCAAGGAAGAGATTCTGAACGTGATCAACACGTTCTTCGACATCGATGGCTGGGACTTCGGCGACACGTTCTACGCAACCGAACTGATCTCCCTGATCCACCAACGCCTTCCGGCTGACGTGGCTTCGGTCGTTCTGGTTCCGGTGTACTCAACGAACTACTTCGGTTCGCTGTTCACGGTCGAATCCGGTGTCGACGAGATCCTTCAGTCAGCAGCCGAGCTCTCCGACATCGAAGTCGTTGAAGCTCTTACCCCAACCGTGATTCGACAGGTGCGATAATGAAAGTCTCTGAACTCTTCGAAGCCAAGGGTCCAGGCCCTAATGAATTCATGAACACCAAGCTTGACTGGTGGTACAACTTCTTCATGGGTGGGAGCCCAGGCGCGTATCAACGCAAGAAGATGCCTGAAGTTGAGAAGGCACGACGTGCGTACATCAACGGCTTCCGTGCTCCTTTCGGAGCAGGCTCCGACGTTGGTCTGAGCGATTCGACTGTTCCGTTCTACGATCAAGGGCAGAAGGACGGCAAGGTCGAACGCAAGAAGCACAAGGGCGATGTTCTGCCGGCGAAGCTGTCGAACCGATACGGCGAGAAGCGACCGAACCCACCGTTCGAGAAGTTCATCAAGGCTTTGATGGCTCCGTATCTTGAAGCGTTCACCGACGGCTTCAAGAAGGCTGAAGAAGCCAAGGCCGACTGACCCAATTTTAGAGGACTGCCACCCTTCGTAAATAGCTGATCAAACTGATTGGCTATTCGATGGCACAGCTCCTGGATTTCTACCTCCCGTACAACGACCTCACGCAGTACGTTCCGCAGAACCTTCGGAACTCGGTGATCTCGGGGTTGCTCGACAACCTGTTCAATCGGTTCATGACGCACGATGAGAGCATCCCTCTCTACGGTTACGTCGGTCGGAAGCCAGTCTCCCCAGATGATCGGACACCACGGATCCCGCAGGCGAACGTCGAGCGCGATCTGAATGCGGTGATCCCGGTCCTGAACTTCAAGCAAGGCACGAAGCGGTACGCGTTCACGGTTCAGGACCTCGTGAGCAAGGCGAAGGTTCTCGGTGTCGATCAAGCCGGTCTGAACTGGCTGTACACGCAAGCGAACAACTACCTGCCGCCGATCGACATCGACAAGTTCGCGAACTACTACAACTACTTCTGGATCGCGAAGACGCTCCCGACAGCTCCGACAACGCCGTGGAACCCTGAGCTTCTGCCAGAGTACTACATGATCGCGAAGCCGAAGCCGTCCGACAATCAGAAGATGAAC
>Ga0208961_1000323_pt1 | contig 22660 bp, 20 predicted proteins | sample RifOxyB3_FD_184034 | JGI IMG/M metagenome (GOLD analysis project Ga0208961, IMG submission 184034) | Groundwater microbial communities from Rifle, Colorado - Rifle Oxygen_injection B3 (SPAdes) | ecosystem: Environmental > Aquatic > Deep subsurface > Groundwater | place: Rifle, Colorado, United...
CCGGATCGGGAGACGAAGCCGCGTCGTACTTCCGAAGGGTGCGGCCGAGGCAAGCGGAAGATGACCCGGCCAACAAGATGGCTCCTGCCGACCGCGAGTACGCGTCGGCAGAGCCCAGCGTTCGGCACCGGTACAGAACACGAGCCAACGGCATCATCCATGAAACGGCATCGAAAAGAAGACAACCGTCCGCCATGCCCGAAATGCGGGGAGACCGACTTCAGCCGCTGGTCCTTCGGATTATGGGATGCCGAGAACGCTCAAGGGCAATGGAGTCGCGGCGGTACCGTTGAGGAAGTCGTTTGCGTCAAGTGTGGTGCCAAACTCGAGAGATATGACGATGGAACGTGGCAGACTCTCGACGAAAAGGAGTGGAATCGCAAACATTTGCCAGCCTGTCCCATCTGTGGGGGACACGATCTGACACTGATCAGATTCACCCAACTTGGGGAAAGGGCAATGCAACGTAGCGGTGGAGACGCGTCCATCTACGCGACTTGTGGGAATTGTGGTGCAAAACTGGCCACTTTGTACATGCTACTGGGTGGGGCATGGGAGACGGTCGACGAAGAGGAATGGCAACTGATGATGGAGGCCGAACAAAGCGGCCGCAGCCGACCGAGTACGGCGGCTGGGCCGTAGCGTTGGCCCCGGCAGATGGACGCATTGTCGCGCCGCCGCGACATGGGTCACTGAGTCACTGCGTCACTGAGTCCTGGAGCGACCCCAACGGCGGCGGTGGCGAGGGGGCGGCGCGATGTGGCTCGGTGGCGCGGGCGACCGCGGGATAGTAGGTTGATCGCGCCGTGGGCAATCGATGGCGTTGCGCCGGAACCGCCGGAAGCGAACGGGGCGCCGGGGAACGACGAAGGTGCGCCGCCACAGACGAGGCGCAGAACCACCCGGCCAACAAGGCCACTGTTGCCGACGTGCGAGTACGCACGCGGCAAAGTTCCGGCGTTCTGGGACGATGATGATCCGCCCCACTCGAACCGACAATCGGACTTGACCGGCGACACCCGCAACGGTAATCGTAATCCCGCTCGTAATCCCGCTCGATGGTTCGGTGGCGAGTCGATGGGCCACGGAATCCGGAACGATTACGAGCGCGATTACGAGCGGGATTACGACCAGAGGCAGAAGGGGAACCAGAACGAGGCCGCTGTTGCCGACTCGCGAGTACGCTCGCGGCAAAGCGCAGGCGTTGGGTGAGATACGAAGGAAGACTGGATGTCGACGCAAGAGGAACTTGAGAAACTCGTCCCTTTCCCTCTTCCCGAGCAGTATGTGGAATTCCTGACCCGCACCAATGGTGGCGCCTGCAGGAGCGACACCTTCAGAATCAGCTGTGGCACAGAGGTCATGGCCCACATCCTGTTCGGATTCCAGCGGAATCGCAGCTTGGACCTCAGGTTCTGGCACACTGAATTCGGGGAGGACATCCCGGAAGGAAGCCTCCTCATCGGGTGTGACCCTGGTGGCGCCTTTTACCTTCTCCTGAGAGATAGCGACTGGGGCGTCTGGTACTACGATCATGCGTACTCCATGCCCCAGTCCAGTGACGACGAGAACACGTATGCCGTTGATCTGACTCTTGATGAGTTCTTGGAGCTATGGGAACGCCCATTTGACACCCAACAAGACGGCTGCTAGGGACTGGCTTCCGCTGGCGCTTCAGCCAGCCCCAGAGCCGCACGTTGGACTCAAAGACATGAAGACAATGATACGATTAACCAGCGTTCTGATCGTCGCGATGCTCTGCAACTCGTGCAGTGCGGGTTTTACCACCAAAAAGGTTCATGAAGCCAATGGCGCGCTTCCTGACCTCCCCAAGATCGACGTGGCGAAGCCGGACCGTTTTCTGAATGACCTGATGCTTTCCCCGTTGTGGAAGGTAGAGAAGGAACGGGACGGCTCCTTTGTCGCCAAAGCCCGGTCCATTATCCCCGATAGTCCCTTCGACGAGGACGGGCGACAGTATCTGTTTGAACTCTTGGCAACTGCCGACAAGAACCTTCCTAAAGACTACCGAATTCGCGATGAGTACCTTGATGGCGAAAAGGTATTCTCCTCATTCCAGATTCACGTCGTCTTCAAGCGCCCTGACCTGACGCGCATGACCTTGGGACAATCAGGGCAGAAATCCACGATAGGTGTATACGAGACCTATGAGAGCAAAATCGGCCCGAACTCCTCTTCGGATTTGGCAATCAAACTGAGCACACAACATGAGATCTACGTCATTCTGCATGAGCAAGGCGCAGACCCATCGAGAAGCACAACATTTGCCAAGGTCTTGCCTGCTCTCAAGGAACTGGCGGACATCGCGGGAAGTCCAGAAACATATCGCGTTGAAGAACGCTACTCTGACTTCTTCAGGCTGTTTTTCGCATGGCCGTTAAAGGATCAGGAAATCAAACGATTTCCTGGGATTCAGGACCGGGACACATTCTACGGCTATTTCAGAGTCAAACCTGCCACAAGTTACAATGGCATCAACATCAAGATCTCTCATCCCGTCTACTGTCCAGAGGAAGGAACTCGCGATTACTCACGACTACAGAAGGCAGAGCATTCGGGAACACCATACAAAGAGAATGACGTCGTGTTCTTCCTGATTGAGGACAATGCAGTGTACTTGTCGGGGGAATACGATCAGCGGTTCGGTACATTCACCGGCAAAGAGAGTTTTGAAGGCGATCTTGCAGTCCTGAACGATCAGGGAAAGGTGCTGCTCAAGACCAAAGACCAGTTCAAGGGATGGCAAAGATGAAGGAAGTCCAACAAGACAAATTCAGCGTACGCGGTAAACCGCGCCGCTGATTTGCGGCGTTGGCCATCATTCACACCCCATGATGTATGAGCGACCATTCCCTCGGTTTCCGCTAGGTCGAGCGGCGCTGATTGTCGTCTTGTTTGCAGCGCTTGCGGCGCTGGTTGTATGGCTTTCGGCCCGCTACGACAGCAACGCTCTGCCGGCCTTGTTGTTCGTCGCCATCATAGTCATCTGCCATTTGTATTATCATCGTCGTCGTTGTCCCGACTGCCGCAGTCGTCTATCGGTTCGCCGTGAATACATCGGGAACACGCAACAATTTCGGTTGATGCTCGACTGTCCTAGGTGTCAGATTACCTGGGATACCGGAGATACTGGGGACGACAGCAATGCTTAGTTGAGATTGAGCCATACAGGCCAACAGGTGCCTCCTGCCGACGTGCGAGTACGCACGCGGCAGAGGCCGGCGTTAGAACGAGGGAAGCGATGGCTGAGAAGGTAGACAAAAGCATCGTGCAGATGAACATCCGCCGGGAAGTGGGGTACACTCTGGACAAACTACTCGGCGAAGATCTCTATCGCCATTGCTTCATCACCGGTGACGACGCGTGGAGTTTCAGATACAACTACGCCCCAACGGCCACTTTCCCCGATGAGACAGTCTACTCCGGGCACGTGGTAGCCAAGGGGAAGAAGAAGTATGCCCGTTTTGTCCAGGAGAAGGAGCATCGATTCGCGTTCTGTGTGAGAGTGCGAGGCAGGTACGATATGGACGTGCAACTGAACCGCATTGGGGAAGGGGAGTTCTAACAAGGCGCTGTTGCCGATGCGCGAGTACGCGCACGGCAAAGCTTGAGCGTTCGGCAGGAAAGAACTTGCGGCCCATGTCGTGCCGATGTATCTTCTTTGTAGACACATAGGAGATATGCCATGCAAACGAAGATCCAGAAGTGGGGCAACAGTCTGGCGGTGCGAATCCCGAAGCCTTTCGTGAAGGAGGCACACCTTGCGTATGGAACGTCCGTCGATCTTTCGGTCGATGACGGAAGGATCATTATCGATCCGCACTCAGGTCCGGAGTATCGGCTTGAGGATTTGCTGAAGGGTGTTACGCAGCGAAACATCCATGCTGAAGTCTCTACGGGCGAGGCCGTGGGGCGGGAGGTGTGGTGATGTCGGCCGCGTACTGTCCGAAAAGGGGAGACGTGATATGGCTTTCCTTCGCCCCCCAGGCCGGACATGAGCAGGCCGGACACCGGCCGGCTCTTGTTCTCTCGCCGGAATCGTACAACCGCAAGGTGGGGTTAGCTCTTCTCTGTCCGGTCACGAATCAGGTCAAAGGCTACCCGTTCGAGGTCAGCGTGCCGCCGGGGCTCAAGGCATCGGGTGTCGTTCTGTCTGATCAGGTCAAGAGCATGGACTGGAAGGCACGCGGTGCATCGTTCCTCTGTTCACTTCCGGAAACGACCGTCCACCAAGTGCTGAACAAAGTCGGCACACTGCTGGACGCGTGACAGGAACAAGAGAGAGCCGAACGAGCGGCTGCTGCGGATGGCGAATACGCCACCGCAGAGCCGTAGCGTTGGCCCGTGCAGATGACCGGAAGAAAAGGAACCAGCCCATGCCGACGATCTCAATGTTCTATGGCATCCTGATCCGGATGTTCTTCCGGGATGCCGAGAAGCACCACATGCCCCACATCCATGCTGAGTACCAAGGGAAAGTGGCGGTATATTCGGTCCTTGACGGAGAGCTACTGTCAGGCGAGATTCCGCCCGGCAAACACAAGCTGGTTGTGGCGTGGATCGAGATTCATCGCGAGGATCTGCTGGCGGACTGGGAACTCGCCGTGAACGGCAGGAAGCCGTTTCAGATTAAGGGACTGGACCAATGACCATCACTGAAATCCATGCTGAACGCAATTGGGTGCTGGATGTTGTCGCGGACGATGGCCGACGGGGCAGACTCGACGTCAAGCCCTACCTAGCGGATGAGGCGTTCGAGGCTCTGCGAGACCCGCGCGAGTTCGTGAAGGTGTCGAACGGGGGGTACTTCGTCGAATGGGCTTGCGGCGCGGACCTGTCGGCAGACACCATTGAAGCGAGATGGCAAGTGGAGGCACGCAGAGCCAGAAGCCGCAGGGCCAACAAAGCGCTGTTGCGGATGCGCGAGTACGCGCACGGCAAAGCTTGAGCGTTGGCCCCGACAAGACGACGCGACAGAAACGGGCGGCGGCCGTGACGATGGGCCATCCGAATCCTTGTCCCGATCCTAATCCCGATCCTTATCCTCTGGCGGACCGCGCAACGACAAGGATCATGACAAGGATCGCGACAAGGATAAGAAGGACACCGGACCAGGCCGCGTCCGACTTCCGAAGGGCGCGGTCGAGGCAAGCGGAAGATGACCCGGCCGACAAACAGGTCCTGCCGACCGGCGAGTACGCCGGCGGCAGACCTCAGCGTTATCTCGGAGAGAGTCCCGGTGAGCCAAAATGACTTGGGGAAGCAGTTTGCAGCCCTCCTTTTCCTGTGCTTGGCTTTGGCCGGATGTCGGAAGGAACAGACAGAGGAGACAGAGACCAAACGAGGCGCTGATCCTGAGACACAACGGTTGCTTCGAACGTGTCTCTACCGCGTGATAGACGACCTGGCACAACAGAAGGGCGCGTACCCCCAACTGGCTGCACTGGATCCGGCAGACCTGAGACATCAGGTTGACCGGACGGATCGTATCTGGCCGGGCTTTGCCTACGAGCAAGGAGTGAGTCCGCCCTCGAATGGAAACAAGGTTGGTGCCTACGGACGATACGGCTGCACGCTGGTGGTGGATTTCGGCCCAGAAGGCGCCCGCCCCCAACGGGTTGGGACGGACTTCTATCGGGGGATGGGGCTCTGGGGTGACCTGTATCTTCGAGGCGATGTGAGCGATCGGCTGAGGACGGAAATCGAGTCGATACTCGACACGGAATCGGCTTGGCTGGCGAGAGAGGCGAGGAGATAACGCGCGTTTAGCGCGGTTTGAGGCTATGGTGCGTGGTCGCGTGGCCTCGAAGAGCCATGCCCCCGAGGGCGCCGTCGCTGGCGTTCGGTGGCCGAGGCCCGCGGTCGATGGGGAGGCGGGGTACGATGCACGGGGAAGATGAGCCGATTCAGGGGCGCTTCCCGTCGTGGTCGTACTGCACGGTGATGCCGTCCTTGAGCTGGCCGCGCTTCTCGCCGGTTTCGTGGTAGATCCCCGCCGCCGGTTGCGTCGCCGGACCGAACGGGCCATTCTTTTCGCCATTGGCGAAGCAACGGTCGATGGTGGACGCGTGGTGGGGCGGGACCGTGTCACCCTCGTTCCAGGGCTTCCACTCGGCCCCCCATTTCTCCCACTGGCCTCTGAGGTACTGGCCGTTCTGCCAGATGCCCATGCGTTTCCGGTATTTCCCCTCCACCAACGCGTCACCACTTCCCGGGGCCGGCAGCACGTAGATCCGGCTCGCCGTGACGTAGACGGACGTCTTGTCCGACCTGGACATCATGTAGTTCCCGGACAGCGGGTGCGTGTGGTACATGCCGGCATCGAGTGTGCCCTGCGGGATGGTCCCAGGGTCGCAGGACTGCGGTGGCGGCGGTGGGCCGGTGGTTGGGTTGGGCGTGGGCTCGGGCGCGATCGTCGGCATGGTGTGGTAGAACGACCCATCCTGGTAGTAGATCCTGCCGCCCATCTCGCGGCGCGTGGCGACGGAGTACGCGATGACGGACGCGAGTGCGTGCTGTGCCGCTGCTTCCGGGTTGTGGAACGGCGGACTGTCGTGCTTGGGGGGGGCGGGCTTGCCCGTCGCTGCCTCCCCCGCGGCTGCCAATGGCATAGCGAACAGCAGGAGCGCGGCTGTAACTGCCAGAGTCCTGACTGACCCACGGCGCACCGTGCCTGGGCATGGCCCAGGCCGGCCGGGGCGAACGCTGATTGCGACGTTGTGCGTGGAGGGCATGAAGCGATCCCTGCTTCGCCGCCGCGCTCTACGAAGCGACCCAATCATCCTGCCGTGTCCAGTCGCCCGCCGCGCGCTCGCTGAAGACTCGCGCCAACTTCCGCGTGAACGCGGAACTCAGACGAAGAGCCAGACCGCCTGAAGGCGGGACTACGAACGGGGGCGAACCAGGCTTGTAGTTCCGCGTTCACGCGGTCCCGGGGCGCAGGGGATCGGCCCCGTCACACGCCCGCGGCTTTGAAGGTGTCGCTGACCATCTGCTTGGCCTCGGCTAGGAGTTTCGCAAGGTGGTCGGCGCCCTTGAAACTCTCGGCGTAGATCTTGTAGATGTCTTCGGTGCCGGAGGGGCGTGCCGCGAACCAGCCGTTGTCGGCCACGACTTTCAACCCGCCGATCGGGGCGCCGTTCGCCGGCGCCTTTGTCAGCTTTGCCTTGATTGGCTCGCCGGCCAGCGTGGTGCTCTTGACCTGCTCGGGCGTGAGTTTGCCGAGCACGGCTTTCTGCGCCGGGGTCGCGGCCGCGTCGATGCGCTCGTAGACCGGACAGCCGAACTGGCGCGTGAGGTCGGCGTAGTGCTCGCCGGGGTCCTTGCCGGTGGCGGCGGTCATCTCGGCGGCGAGCAGGTCCATGATGAAGCCGTCCTTGTCCGTGGTCCAGACGCTGCCGTCCCGGCGCAGGAACGAGGCGCCGGCGCTCTCCTCGCCGCCGAACCCGAACGAACCATCGAGCAGGCCGGGCACGAACCACTTGAACCCGACCGGGACCTCGGCCAGGCGCCGGTTGAGGTGCGTGGCGATGCGGTCGATGATCGAACTGCTGACCAGCGTCTTGCCCACGGCGGCATCCATGCGCCAGCCGGAACGGGTCCGGAACAGGTACCAGATGGCGACTGCGAGGTAATGGTTCGGGTTCAGCAGGCCGGCGCTGGGCGTGACGATGCCGTGCCGATCGAAGTCTGGGTCGTTGCCGAACGCGATGTCGTACTTGTCCTTGAGCCCGATCAGGCTGGCCATGGCGCAGGGCGAGGAGCAATCCATGCGGATCTTGCCGTCCTTGTCCACGGTCATGAACCGGAAGGTTGGGTCAGGGCAGTTGTTGTACTCGTCGATGCTGAGACCGTAGCGTTCGGCGATCACGCGCCAGAAGGCGAGGCCCGAGCCGCCGAGTGAGTCGGCGCCGATGCGCAGTCTGGCGCGGGCAATGGCGTCCATGTCGACCACGTTGCGGAGGTCCTCGACGTACGGCCGGATGTAGTCGTACTCTTGGATGTTGGGGGCTTTCAGGGCGCGTTCGAACGGAATGCGTTTCACGCCGCGGTTGGCGTCACGCAGCAGTTCGTTGGCCTTGTCGGCAATCCACTTGGTGGTCGTCGTGTCGGCGGGGCCGCCTTCGGGCGGGTTGTACTTGATGCCGCCGTCGTCGGGCGGATTGTGCGACGGCGTGATGACGATGCCATCGGCGAACCCGGAGTTGCGGCCGCGGTTGTAGGTGAGAATGGCGTGCGAGATGACCGGGGTCGGGGTGTAGCCGCCGCCGCGGTGGATCAGGGTCTGGACGCCGTTGGCGGCCAGCACCTCGATGGCGGTCATCTGGGCCGGTTCAGACAGCGCATGTGTGTCCTTGCCCAGGTACAGCGGCCCTGTGGCGCCGTGGTCTTTGCGGTACATGCAGATGGCCTGCACGACGGCGAGGATGTGGTCCTCGTTGAACGTACAGGCGCCGGACGTGCCGCGGTGCCCGGAGGTGCCGAACGCGACCGCATGCTCCGCACATTGCGGGTCGGGCTTCAGGAGGAAGTAGGAACTGATGAGCTTCGGGATGTTCGGCAGCATGAACTGGGGTGCCGGCTTGCCGGCCAGAGGATGAAGCGCCATCGGTGAGGTCCTCCTGTTTGTTCCTCGGTTATCGCTGTCGCCATCGCCGCCGCAGTGCCGGGGGCTGCGTCACCGCTGCGGGCTGAAAGATAGCCTGATGCCGGGCTCTGTCAACGCGATCGCGCGGCGCGAGAGCCGCGGTCTGGCGTCGGACGGATGGGCGCCATGGCAGGCATGACTTGGTCAGGGCAGGGGGGGGGATAGTACGCGATGAGAGATCTCATCCGGACGGCACGCCGGCGGTTGCCGCACCTGGGGTCACGGACTGGTGGGGGACAGCAGTTGGTCCAGACGTTGTTCCCAAATTGCCAGTTGACGTGTCCGTCAATGTACTGAATGTTGACGCCCACATTTTGGGGGTGCGGCACCAGGCAGGCGTGCGTGACCAGCACATTGGGGCTTTTCGTGCAATTTTCGTTCAAGTCCCACGCGGCGCACATTGTCGAGGCCAGGATGGCCCGAATGTCGCCTCGTGGCGCGGCTGACTTATGTCGGTTTCGCTGGCGCTATTTCCGGCGGCGAACCAGGTGCTATGTCGGGTGTCGAGGGGGGGGGGCACACCCCCACACCCATCCCCGCCCTCTCTGCTACTGCCGGACCCAGCGGCAGATCAGGTCGGTTGCGTCCATGCAGCTCTGGCAATAGGTGGTCAGGAACCGGCCATCGAGGGGTTCGGAAACCGGGATTTCCTGCGAGGCGCAGAGTGCGCGTGCGCCGTCGAAGTCCACGTAGGAGAGGCGGGCAGTGAGTTCTTCCGGGGGCCGTCCAAAGGCGCTGCCGGGCAGGACGGCCACGCCGGTCTCGGCGATGAGTCGGCTGCAGAGTTCCTCGCTGGTGGTGATGCCGCGCGCTTGCAGCGCGCCGGCGAGCGGTCCGAAGTCGGGGAAGAGGTAGAACGCTCCGGCCGGGGTTACGAGTTCCGCACCCGCCTGCCGGAGGCGTTCCGTCATGGTCCGCCCGAGGGCGCGCAGGATACGGCGGCAGTGCTGCAGGTACTGCTCGAGGGCAATGCCGCCGCGAAAGGCGCGCACGGCCGCGTATTGGATCGGTGCCGAGGTGGAGGTGTACGTTTCGCTGGCCACCACGGCCATGGCGTCCTTCAGCGCTGCCAGCGAGGGCGGGAAGGCGAACAGGCCCAGGCGCCAGCCGCCCGCACCGCACCACTTGCTCAAGCCGCCGCTGATGATCGTGCCTTCGGGGTAGAAGCGCGAGATGGAGACGTGTTTGCCCTCATGGTGCAGGTGGCCGTAGATTTCGTCGGCGAGCAGCACGATGCGGTAGCGCGCGGCGACTTCGGCAATGGCCTGCAGCTCCGTCTCGCTATACGTGCCGCCGTGCGGGTTGGCGGGGTAGTTCAGGATCATCAGGCGCGGCCGGCTCGGGTCGGTGCGGCAGATCCGTTCGATGGCCTCGGGCGTCACCCGCCAGTCGTCGGACGCGTACGTGGGGATCCACTGGATGTGATGGCCAATGATCGTCGCCTGCGGCCCGTACGAGACCCAACTCGGCGTGAGGATAAGCAGTTCGCCGTAATACACCAGTTGCAGGATGAACATCAATTCCTTCGAGCCCGGACCGATCATCACGTTGTCGGCGGTGTACGTGGTGCCCTGATGGCGGCGGATGTGTTCAATGATACTCTCGCGCAGTTCCGGCAACCCGAGCACGGGCAGGTAGTCCTTCTGGTGCGTGTTGTTCTTGAGTTCGTCCTGAACCACTTGCGGCACGGGGAAGGGCGACTGCCCCAGGCCCAGACGGTAAACGCGGTGTCCATCCCGCATCAACTGCCGGCTCAGTTCGTTGATTCGCAGCGTGGCGGACTGCGACAACCCGCGCACGTTCAGGTTCAGGTTGATCAAGGGCTCGGTGCCGTTCGACGCGCCCATGCTGCAGTGCCTTTCGGTAAGGTTTGAGCTGTCCATTGCCCGCAGCGTACCGCGGAACGAGAAGAGGCCGCCTTGGGCGTTGGCAAGATGACATGCAGACGGCCGACCGGCAAGTCCGACGACGAGGATTCGGGGAATACGTCAGCGGATCCCCGGGCGGGGGCCTCGGGCCGGGACGGCCCCGAGCAACCCTGCTGCGGTCCCGGAGGTTCCGCGCCACTGCCGGCATGCGAGGCTTGTAGTCCCGCGTTCAGGGCGTGTCGATTTAACCGATGCAGCACCAAGACAGCCCGCGAGGACGCGGGCGCTCCAGTTCGGATTGAGCACGAAACTTGGAGCGCCCGCGTCCTCGCGGGCTCTTGGTTCGAATAAATCGACAGACCCTGAAAGGCGGTCCGGATTGCGGGGGCGGGTGAGGGTGGACGCCTACCACGGGCGAGGCTCCTGGGCGGCGCGACGGCCAACCGGCGGCAGTGCCGATTCGGAGCCGACGATCGCGACCTGCTGTGCCAAGATGTGGATATTGAAGGGTTTATGCAGGAACCAGAACACTCCCTCATCGATCATCGCCTGGCCCCGACCCGTGATGTCGTTGCCGGACACGAAGAGAACCTTGACATCCGGATTGATCCGGCGCATTTCGGCGAAGGTTTCCGGGCCGTTCATTCTCGGCATGACCATATCCAGGACCACCAGGTCGATGTGCTGCCAGGAATGGCGGTAATGCTCGAGGGCCTCGTCGCCGTCCCGGCACGCCGTGACCGTGTGCCCAAAACTCTGAAGCACTTCCGTCGCAAAACAGCGAACGAGCCCCTCGTCGTCGGCCAGAAGGATGCGATACTTCTGTCCTTTCCTGTCGAAACAGCACAAGCGGTCCTCCGGTTGCAGCGCGTCCAAGCAGGCCGTTCCGCCCTGTTGTTCGGCATCCTGGTGGTTCACGGCAGTTTCGCCTTCCCGTTGCACGGTCTCCCCGCGGTGGATTTGGTGCGCGCGGCGTGTCCCCACGCCGTGCGTCGGTGCGTTCATCAGTGCTTTCTGTTCCGTCGAAGCGGATGTCTCCGCCAGGCCGGCGAGGCGCAGGTCTCCACCTGGCTGGAAGTCAGTTTCTTGACGTTCCGAGTCTGCGATTTCCTGGCGGCGGAAGCCTGGTCGACGTCAACCGCAATCCGCCCCGCGGTGTTCTTCGAAGTCCCGGCGGTCTCCGGCAATTCCGGCGCGCTGGGCGAGGTCAACCCCGCGAAGGTCGCATTGAGCGGTCGAGGGCTCGTTGCGCTCATGACCATGCCCAGCAGAATGGCAAGACCGAACCCGACGGCAATACCCATGACGACGGCGTTCGCGCCGGTAGCCGCCATGACCGCAACCCCCAGGACAACGATGCCCACCGCGACAAGGCCGCCGATGAGTTTCCGTGTGTGTGACATGTGGTTGAACACCTCAGATTCTCCTTTTCCCCAAATTCGCCCGTGCCCGAATCATCATCGGTCCCGAACGATGTGCCACCCACTGCGGGGATTGCGTCAGCGCCGTTCGGCGGGCGAGGGGATTTCCCGAACCCCGAACACTGAACGGAGAGAATCCGGACCGCCTGAAGGCGGGACTACGAACGGGGAGCCCCAGGCTTGTAGTACCGGCTTCAGCCGGTCCGGATTGGCTTGGATCGCGCCGTCGTGAATGTCGAACGTCATGCCCCACGTTCTTTCGCGGAACGCACCCGCACACCTGCCAACGGTTCAGCCCGCGAGACGCGGGCGCTCCAAGGGGTGTCGTCCACGCTCCACCTTCTCCCCTGAATTCTGAACACCCCTCCACCCCCGGCGTGGCCGCCAGGCCGGGAGACCTGGCGGCCACCTTCGGAAACACCTCAGAACTGCTTCAACTCGGCGTCATCCAGGGGGATGACCTCTTCGGGCTTCGAACCCGCCGCAACCAGCTCACGCTTGCCGCTGCGGTGCCCATTGCCGTTGTGCCCGTTGCCATTGCCGTTGTGCCCGCGCGGTTGCAGCATCGGCCGCCTTGCCGGCGCCGGGCCGGCGCCCAGTGCGTGGTGCGCCGTGGTCGGTGCGGCATTGAGCCGCGCGCCGCCGCTGCTGCCCTCGCTCGCGCTGCCGACGATAGCAATCAGTTCGCCGACCATGCCGTTGAGTTCCTCGGCCTGGCCGGACAACTCCTCGGACGCGCTCGCCGATTCCTCTGCGTTCGCCGCGTTCTGCTGCACCACCTTGTCCATCTCCGCCACGGCCGTGTTCACCTGGTCAATGCCCTGCGACTGCTCCTTGGACGCGGCCGCGATCTCCGCAATCAGCGTCGCCACCTTACTGGCGGTCTCCTGGATCGCGTGCAGCGACTTGCCCACCTCGTTGGTCACGGCCACGCCGGCCTCGGCGTTCTTCTGCGAGCCCTCGATCAGGTCGGCGGTGTTCTTCGCCGCTTCCGCGCTGCGCCGCGCCAGGTTCCGCACTTCCTCGGCCACCACGGCAAAGCCCTTGCCCGCCTCGCCGGCCCGCGCCGCCTCGACCGCTGCGTTCAGCGCCAGCAGGTTGGTCTGGAACGCAATCTCGTCGATCGTCTTGATGATCTTCGCCGTCTCGCTGGACGAGTTCTTGATCTTCTCGATCGCTTCCGACATGCGCTTCATGGACTCCACGCCCTCGAGCGCCATGCTGTTCGCCTGCCGTGCGTCATTGTTCGCCTGGTTCGCGTGCTCGGCGTTCTGCTTGGTCATGGACGCCATCTCTTCCAGTGCGCTGGAGGTCTCTTCCAGGCTCGACGCCTGCTCGCTGGCGCCTTGCGCCAGGCTCTGACTCGCACTCGACACCTGCGTGGACGCCGACGTCACCTGCTCCGACCCGCGCGACAAACCGTCGATGATCCGGGTCAGCGCGCGGCTGATCGACGTGCCCAGCAGGATCCCGAAGCCTAGCGCCAGTGCAAACCCGATGAGCATCCCGGCCACCGATGCAGACTTCGCCAGCGAAGCGTCCTTTCCCGACTGCTTGCCGGACGCATTGGCGACGTCCTCGTTGATGCTCACAATCCGGTTGAGCAATTCCTCCGCCTTGCCGAACGTCACGGCGTTCTTCACCAGCCCCTGCTCGGTCATCTCCTTGTACAATTCATCCCCCCGGGTCTGCGCCTCCATCGTGGCGTCATACTCCTTGCTCAACCTCACGTACGTCTCGTGGTCGCTCTTCCACGCGTTCCAGGCGGGCACGAATTCCTTCCACAGCACCACTTCCTCCTTGGTCTGTTCCAGCGGCTCGTAGACCTTCCAGGCTGCGTCGACCCGCTGCCATGCCCCCGCAATCCGCTCGCACTGTTCCTGCCGTGTTTTCATGTCAACGCCACGATTCATCAAGGCGTTTTCCGCGCTGTCGATGGCCGTCTGCGCCTCGCTGATCGTCAGCAGCGACTGCACGGTCAGAAATGCCGTCCTATTGAACGCCTTCTCGTCCGTGGCGGTCTTCGCTGCGTTGTCGTAGATGGCCACGATCTGGTTCAGCAACGACTCCGCCTTGGCAAAACTCGCCCCGTTTGTCACCAGGCCCTGTTGTGACATCTTCGCGTACAGCGCGTCCGCCGCCTTCTGCGCCTCGATGGTCGCGTCGTATTCCTTGCTGAGGCGCAGGAACTCCGCGTCGAGGCGCATCCATGCTTCCCAGGCCGGAACGAAGTCCTTCCAGACTCGGGCTTCCTCGTCTGTCTGCGGCAGCGGCTCGTAGACTTTGTAGGCCACGTCGGCCGCCCTGAGCTTGTCCGCGATATGCGTGTACGCCGCCTGTCGGTCCTGCAGGCTGGTCTCGCGGCTGAGCAGGGCGTTCTCCGCGCTGTCCACCGCGGTCTGCGCCTCGCTCACGATCAATAGGCTCTGGATGCTCGGCAGGCGCACCACGCCGACTTCATACAGGTGCCCCACCAGTTTCGATACGCCCCAGAACCCGACCGCACCGACGATCAACGTCACCACCGCGACAATCGAGAATCCGCCGATCAACTTGGTACTTAACTTCATACTGCGTGCCATGGCCCACTCCCTTTCTGATTTATCGCCAGCGACCCAACTCCTGCTCGCCCCCGGCCTCTTGTGCGCCTCGGTTCCTTCTGTCGCCGCACCTCCTTTGAACCCCGCGGTCCCTGGTGTGGTTAGGTGAACATATCCCTCGTGCAGTCTCGATAGTCTTGTGGGTTGGGTGTCGCGGGTGGGGAATTTCCCGAACACTCCTATGAAACTCGAACCCGGACCGCGTGAACGCGGTACTACAAGCCTCGTTCCGCGGACGGCTTAGGTTCGTAGTACCGCCTTCAGGCGGTCTCGGTGCGTCGTCGCCAGTTTCACTCCGAGATGACCGGGCGGTCCGCCGCCCGGGGGGCGCTGAACACTGAACACCAACCATGCGCCCCATGCGCGATGCCTTCTCCCTTGCCGCCTAGAAGCCCCAGCCGAGCGTCGCGCCGGCGACGAACTGCTCGGAGCTCGTGTTTGCAGCCGCCTTGCGGGCGTCGCACAGTTCGTGGTCGATGAAGTCCGTGTACCGGACGTACGGCGTCAGCGACACGCCGGCCGTCACCCCGCTCGGCACGTTTGGCTTCCCCTCACGCCGCCTTGGCGACACTGGCCACGGCGCCCAGTTCCGAGCCGGCCAGGACCTTGTCCACGTCGAGGAGCATGATGACCTTTTTCGCGACCTTGCCCATGCCGAGAATGAACGCCGTGTCCACCGCGGTCCCGAATTCGGGCGGCGGCTCGATCTGGTCGCCGCCGATGTCCAGGACCTCGGACACCTCGTCGACAATGATGCCCATGGTCACGCGGTTGTCGCCGTGCGCCACCTGCACCACGATCACGCAGGTCTTGTCGGTCGTGGCCATGGTTTCCATCTGGAATTTCTGCCGCAGTTCGATCACCGGGATCACCTTGCCGCGCAGATTGATCACGCCGCGTACAAACTCGGGCGTGCGCGGCACCCGCGTGATGTCCATCATCTTGATGATCTCCTGGACCTTCAGGATCTGGAGCCCGAACTCTTCGCTCCCGAGCTTGAACGTCAGGTACTTCCCCGCCAGGGCGCGGGCCACTGCATCCTCCGACACCGTGCTCTGTCCCGTTCCTTGTGCCATGTCTGCGCCTCCTTGCTATTTCTAACTCGCGTTTCTGGTTCGGCTCAGTTCCAATGCTTGACGCGGTTGAACGTACGGTGGCTCGGAGCGTCCCGCGCCGAAGCGGGGTGCGCCGGCCGGTCCCCGGCCGAGGGCCTCGGTCCGAGACGGACCCGAGCACCCCACTGCGGTCCCGGAGGTCCCGCGCCACTGTGCGCGGCTGCGGGCAACTGCCAATGGCATATCGCGGCGGCGCATGGCGCCGCCTTTCCCCACTGTGGGATTCTTCCGGTCGGATAGGCTGTTCATCATCGCGCGGCAGCCTCCAATACCTCGGCGCCTTCCGGAACTTGCTGCTCGAATCGGTGCAGCCGGGCCGCCATGTCCTGGTTGCGTTCCAGCAACCGCGTCGGTTGAGGAACTGCGGGATTTCGACCGGTTTGAGCGCGTAATCGTACGCGCCTTGGCTCAGCGCCTTGACGGCCTGATCCACATCGGAGTAACCGCAGAGCACGATGATCTCCGGCAACACCGCCCCGTTGGAACACGCACCCACGTCGAGCGGGAAGAACTGGACATCGAGCAGGATCACGTCCGGATGGCTCACGGCCGCCAGGCGGAGCGCGTCCGCCCTGCTGTGGAGCGGGACCACCAGATGACCGGCGGCCAGGAGCGCCGTGGCTAGCGTCTCGCGGATGAGCGGGTCTCTATCCACCAGTAGTATTCGCACGGTATCCTCACTGTCTTGCGGCATTCCATCGTGCGGGCCGGGTTCAAAAGATCCCAAGACGACGTAGGGATAGCAACGGTTTTGCCAAGGGAGATGGATAGATCGTAATAGCTTTATGAACAATCTGTTACAACGCAGAAGGAGTCCTGGTGTAGGCGGGCCGCGATCGCATTATTCCCCAAGGTTTGGTGTGATGCGCGCGGAAGGTTAGTGCGAAAGATTGGTGTGGGCGCGCGGTGTGCGTCAGGCGGAGGGGAAGGGGATTGCCGTTTGACAGGCGCGGATGAACGCTTCGGCGGCGTCAATCGCGCTTTCGGCCTCTTCGCGCGTGAACCGTGCGGCGACCGCGTAGTCGCTGAGTTCCCGGAACGTCTCCAGTTCGGTGAGTCGTGCCGCCTCCTCGCGCGGCAGCACGCGAGTCTTCACGAAATGCAGCCCGAACATTTGGATCGTCCCGCGATGAGTCTTGGCCTCGACACCCCGACTCATCAGGGCGGCCGAAGCCCAATGAAACGCGGCGTAGTAGGCGCGCGAGACGGCGTCGTTGAACAATCCGGCCTCGAGCAGGACGCGCGCGGCGCGGAGCGCTTCGTCGCCGCGCCGTACTTCGTCGCGCGTGTTATCATTGACGTTGGCGTTGGTCACAGGGAAAGGCCTTCCTGGTCGACATCGAGGGCGAACCGCCGCTGGCGTTGGCGCAGGGTCCCGAAGTCACGCTCGGTCATCGGTAACGGTTGCAGGAGCAAAGCATGTTGGAGAAGGCCGAGATCCAGCGCGCACTGCGCCAGCCATTGGCGGTCCGTCGTCCGCAGTTCATCCAGCAGCACCAGCACGTCGATGTCCGACTCCGGCGTCCAATCGCCCCTGGCCGCTGAACCGTACAGGCGCACCGCGCGGACGCGTGTCCCGAAATGGGCCCGAACGGCATCCGCGAAGTCGTGTGCGACCTTGCGTGCCCTGAGAAGGTCCGCCTCGACGGCTTCAATCGTGTCACCCTCGCGCCGCATCAGCCGCGTCTCCCGTGCCGGACGAACTCACAGCCTGTCGCAGAGCCCAAACTCCGCTGCCCGCGAATCTGGCGAGCGGTTTGTGAACAGCGCCGGGGCAAGCTGGCCACGTTCACCGGTACCCCGTGACTATAGAGCTTCCCGCACACCGGTGCAACCTTCGAGCGCGCAGTGGCTCGGGGCGTCCCGCGCCGAAGCGGGGTGCGCCGGCCGGCTCTGTCCGGCGACATGTCCGCCAGAGCCGAAGCGACGGCGGAAGCTGTTCGCGCGAAGACGGATCCCCGGGCGAGGATCTCGGGCCGGGACGGCCCCGAGCAACCCTGCTGCGGTCCCGGAGGTCCCGCGCCACTGCTGTTCGGCGGTCAGTGCTCTGCGATGTGGTACTTGCGGATGCGCCAGAGCAGGGCGTCGTAGGTGAGGCCGAGTTTGGCGGCGGCTGTGCGGCGGTTCCAGTGGCAGTCCTCGAGCGTCGCGCGGAGGGTCGCGGCCTCGGGTGGTTCATCGCGGGTGGGCTCGCCGCCGGCGTCGCGAGCGGGCGCGGGTGCGCACGGCTGGACGGGTGTGGCGTGAGCGAACTGCACGTGTTTGGCCTGGATCGGTTCGCCCCGGGCCAGGATGACGGCGCGCTCAACGGTATTGCGGAGTTCGCGGACATTGCCCGGATAGTCGTGGCGGAGCAGCGCTTTTTCGGCGTCCGGGGTCAGGGCGGCGGGCCGGCTTTGTGACGTCGCCAGGCTGCAGAAGTGCCGCGCCAGAGGCACAATGTCCTCGGTTCGTTCGCGCAGGGGCGGAATGCTCACATGGAACACGTTCAAGCGGTAGAGCAGATCGGAGCGGAAGCTGCCGGTCTCGGAGCGTTTGAGCAGGTCCTGGTGCGTCGCGGCGACGAGGCGGATGTCCACGGCCCGTTCGTAGGTGCCGCCGACCCGGTGCACGGTGCGCGTTTCGATGGCGCGCAGGATCTTGGCCTGTGCGGCGGGGCTCAGGTCGCCGATCTCGTCCAGGAACAGCGTGCCGCCGTGCGCGAGTTCGAAGGCGCCGAGGCGGTCTACGGCCGCGCCCGTGAAGGCGCCCTTCAGGTGCCCGAACAGTTCGCTCTCGATGAGCGTTTCCGGCAAGGCCGGGCAACTGACGGCGATGAATGGGTCGGTGGCGGCGCGGGCGAGCCGGTGGTATTCGCGAGCGGCCACTTCCTTGCCCACGCCGGTCTCGCCGGTGATGAGCAGGCTCGGGCAATTCGAGGCCGCGGCCATTTGCAGGCTTTCCCGCACCTGCGCCATGGCCGGGCTGTTGCCGATCAGCACTCCGCCTTGCGGGGTTGCGCCGCGCTGGATGGCGCCGATCGCGCCTCGGAGTTGAGTCCGTTCCTCCTCGAGCCGGCGCAACCGTGTCACCCGCTCCAGGACTGCCACGAGTTCATCGCCCCGGACCGGCTTGCGCAGGAAGTCGGCCGCACCGAGGCGCAGGGCCTGGATGGCGCTGTCCACCGTCCCGTACGCGCTGACCAGCACGACGCAGAAATCCGGGCGTCGCTCCCGCACCGCGGCCAGGAACTGGAGTCCGTCCATGCCCGGCATGCGGATGTCCGAGATGGCCAGGTCGAACTCTTCCTTTTCGATGATGGTGAGGGCTTCGGCGGCCGAAGCGCAGGCGCGCGGCAGGTGTCCGCGTTGCTCAAGAAAATCATGGAAAAAGACGCGGACCAACTCTTCGTCGTCCACGACGAGGATGCGGAGCGGTCGGTTTAGGGGCATGCGAGGCCTCTCTCGAACTTGACCTGTGCAATACGAGTCGATCTGCCACTGGCGGCCCATGCGCGTGCCGGCAGTACGCCGCCCGGCCCTCCGGGCGGTCTCAGCGGGCGGGGGGCCGCCCGCGGTACTGTCCGCAGAAGGCATGCCTCTGCGCGTGCCGCTCTGCGACGTCCGCCCCATCCCGCCTATTGCACCGGTCGCGAACGCAATCTCAAGACAGATTCTACACTGCCGCGCGGCGGTGCGCAAACGGCGCCCGGGGGGGGGGCCGTGTCCTGCGGCCAGAGGCGGGTGAGACGCCGGCCGCTTTAGATCGACCGCAGTCGACGGCAATCGACCGATGGCCTCCCGCCCTTGCCGCCACCCCCACACTGCCTTCCCGCTTCCCCCTCATCCCTGTCTTTGGGTGACCTGCGCGATGGCGGCCAGGAGTTCCCCGCGGCGGTACGGTTTGGCGACAAACCCGAGCGCGCCGTCGCTGAGGACGGCCTGGGCGTCGCCGTCGAGACTGAAGCCGGAGGAGAGGATGACGCGGACGCCGGGGTTGATCGCTTTCATGGCGCGGAAGGTTTCGCTGCCGCTGAGCTTGGGCATCATCATATCGAGGAGCACCAGGTCGATGTCCTGCCAGTGCCGGCGGTAGATCTCCAGGGCTTGGTTGCCGTCCGCGGCTGTGGTGACCGTGTGGCCGGCTTCCTGGAGCACTTCGCTGGCCAAGGCGCAGACCAGTTCCTCGTCGTCGACGACCAGGATGCGGAGTTTGACGAGGGGCGCGGCGGCAGCGGTGCGGTCCGGCGCCGCGGGCAGGGCGGGCGTTTTGGCCAGGGGCAGGTAGATCTTGAAGCACGTGCCGTGGCCGACCTCGCTCGACACGTCGATCGCGCCCTGGTGTTTCCCGACAGTGCCGTGGACCGCGGCCAGGCCCATGCCCGTGCCCTTGCCGACCGGTTTGGTGGTAAAGAACGGTTCGAACAGGTGCCGTTTCACCGCGTCGCTCATGCCGTGGCCGGTGTCGGTCACGGTGAGCAGGAGATGGTCGCCGGGCTGGAGCACGCCGGGGTGCCTGGCGCAGAACAGGGTGTCTAGGGGCGCAATCCGGGTCTCGAAGGTGAGCGTGCCGCCGTCCGGCATGGCGTCGCGCGCGTTCAGGCCGAGGTTGAGCAGGGCATTCTGGAGTTGCGTCGGGTCGCCGGTGACGACGGCGGCGGGGGCGTGCAGGCGCAGTTCGATCTCGATACGCTTATCGATGCTGCGCTGCAGCATTTCCGCGGTTTCCAGGATGACCTGGTGCAGGTCCACGGGGACGGACTCGTACTGCCCCTCGCGTGCGAACGCGAGCAGGTCCGCGGTCAGGTCCGCGGCGCGCTGGGCAGCGGTGTGGACGATCTCGGCATAGCGCTTGAGGTTTGGCTCGTCGAGCCGTGCGCAGAGCATTTCGGCGTAGCCGATGACGGCGGTGAGCTGGTTGTTGAAGTCGTGTGCCACGCCGCCGGCGAGTTGGCCGATGGCCTCCAGCTTTTCGGACTGGCGCAGGCGCGCCTCGAAGCGTTCGCGCGCGGTGATGTCGCGTACTGTGGCTTGAAGGTATGTGTGGCCTTGCTGTTTCACCCGAGTGAGCAGGACCTCGGCTGGGAATGTCTCGCCGTCCGTCCGGCGATGCGTCCACTTGAAGAAATGCGCGCCCTCGCGCATGGCCGCCTCGATCATGGCCCCGGCCTTTTCGGCAGAGGCCCGCCCATCCGGCTGTGTCTCCGGGGACAGCTCCCACGGCGCGCGCGCGGTGAAGTCAGCCTCATCCCGGACCTTGAACATGGCCACGGTCGCCGGATTGCACGCCGTGAAGTTCCAGGCTGGCGGCGCGAGCGTCATCAGCGCGTCGTGGGACGCTTCAAACAGCACGCGATGCCGCTCCTCGCTCTCGCGCAGCGTGTCCTCGGCCTGCCGTTGCGCCAGGGCAATAGCCAGACTGTCGGCCAGTCTCTCGAAATGGGCGATCCGTTCGGGGGTGAACCGGTTCGGCTGGCGGTCGTTGAATTGCAGCAGCCCGAAGGTCTGCTGCCGGGCGCGCAGGGGGATCAGCGCTACAGACTCGTACCCTTCGGCCGGGCAGCGGTTGCGGACGCGCGCATGGCGGTCGGCGTCCGTTGTGCTGGCAAGCAGCGCGGTCGTCGAGTTGGTCCAGAAGCTGCCGTGCGCGGTGAAGAACGGCTGGGCGGGGTCGAAGCGGCCGCGCAGGATGTTGCCGCACATGCACTCGAGCACGGGATCGCCTTTGCCGTCGTGCAGAATCTCGCCGTTCGGGCCCCGCGCGCAGAGGTGGTCTTCCTTCTCCACAAACCCAGACGGAAAACCGCGGGTCTCGTAGTACGGGTAATCGTCCCCGGCCTGCAGGCGGATGCCGACCGCCTCGCACCCCGACCAGGCCTGCAGGCACGCGGTCAGGGCTGACAGGCGTTCCGGGAAACCGTCCGGCGTGTTGGCCAGAACAATCAAGCGCGCGGTCAGATCGCGCTCTTCGTCCTGGAACTTCCGCGCCGTGATGTCGTGGATGACGACGCGACACACCCGTGTGCCCTGCGCGTCCTGGACCGCGGTGGCGTCCAGGCGCGCCCAGAACGGCGTTGCATCCTGTTTCGGCAGGGCCTCTTGCCGGGCCCCGGCGCCACGCTTGGAGGGCGAGCGGCCTCGCGAGCCGTCTTGCGTATGAACCGGCGAATCCTGCAGGGACCTGAGCATGCGCAGTTCGCACGCCTGCGGGGTGCCGCCCGCAAAGAGCTGTTTGCAGTGCAGGTATTGGAGGTCCTGATCTTCCTTGACGATGAACCGGGTGAGCGGCTGCTTGACCAGCGCACCGCGGGCCACGCCCAGCAGGTTGGCGGCGGTGAGGTTGGCCTCCAGAATCAGGCCTGTCTCGCTGACCGTGATATAGCCGACCGGCGCCAGGTCGTACAGGTCGAAGTACCGCGCCCGTGACGCTTCCAGTTCAGCCTGCGCCCGGCGCAGTTCCTCGTTCTGTGTTTCCAGCTCGACCTGGTGCACATGCAGGTCGTGGACCAGGCGCTGCGCCGCTTCGGGCGACGGCGCGGCAGCGGCTTTCGGCTGGTTTTTCCGCGCCGCCACGGTTCTCGGAGGCGCAGTGGGAGACGGCTGTTCCGGGGCCGGGGTTGGGCGGGACTTGGGGGGCGCCTTGGCCCGGCGCCGTGCGGCGGGCGCCGGGGAATTCGGCTTGCGGGTGGTGTGTTTCTTGGGCATGGGGTGTTTCGATGTATCTGGTATCGTGTCGCCGCCCTGCGGGCATCCGCGTCAACTTAACGTCACTTCCGAGCGTGTGGGCGCCATGCAGTTGCGGCCCAGGCTCGTAGTTCCGCCTTCAGGCGGTCTTCGTTCACCGTGGTCGCACGTGCAACCCGGACCGCGTAAACGCGGAACTACAAGCCTTGCGCTCCCGATCTGCGACGGCACAGGTGAATGCACCGTATCAGCTCCCATGGAATTCGGTCCATTCACAGGCCCGCGCCTACGTCTGAGTCCCGCCTTCAGGCGGAAGTAGAGGCGAG
>Ga0208961_1000329_pt1 | contig 22317 bp, 17 predicted proteins | sample RifOxyB3_FD_184034 | JGI IMG/M metagenome (GOLD analysis project Ga0208961, IMG submission 184034) | Groundwater microbial communities from Rifle, Colorado - Rifle Oxygen_injection B3 (SPAdes) | ecosystem: Environmental > Aquatic > Deep subsurface > Groundwater | place: Rifle, Colorado, United...
GGGCAGGCTGAGCAATGGTCCAGTCTTGCTGATGGTACCGCGGATGCAGATCAAGGGCACCGGGATCACCGACCCGCGCAGGGAAACCGAAGGGTACTGATACCCCAAGACCCGTCCCTTCAGTCCGGAGCAGAAGTCGGCGGAGGCCAGCACCATGCCATCCGACGCTTTGGCTTGAATCTGGCGCGCAAGGTCCACGTCTGCACCGATGATTTTGTACTCCAGGCGCCCTTCCATTCCAAGATCGCCGGCCACGAACTTTCCCGCGTGCAATCCGATCCTGGCGCTGACCGGCTGCGCCCCCATGAAGGACAGGTCGGCATTGTATTCGACCAACACGTTCTGCATGCGCAGCGCGGCCCGAAGCGCAAGTGTCGCGGCATCACCGATTTTGTCGGGCGCACCCCACGTGCCGGCAATCGCGCAGGCACGGCTCTCGTGCAACGCCCCGGACTCCTGCAAGATACAGGCGCCCAACAGATCCGAGCACTCGGAAACACGCCGGATCAGTTCGCGCGGACTGGTCTCCTCGCTCATGGGGCTGAAACCTGAGATTTCCCCCCACAGCACGACACCGGTGTAGCGCGCCCCGTCGAGTTGAAGGCTGCCGGCAGCGATCTTCTCTGCGACCTTGGGCGGAAAGAAGCCGCCAAGGCCCCGAACACGCTGACGCTCCGCGGCGACCACCGTACCGCGGGAAACCGTTGCCAGGTAGAACCCCATCTGCATGCAGGCCAGACAAAACCGTCTGAGGTCGGCCGGGGAGAACGGCTGCCCGGAGGAGGAACTGATCAACACGGCAGCCCCAAACACATCATTCCCCGACTGCAGGGGTGCGCCCAACAGGCTGCACAGACCGGCAAGGGTCTTGTCCTGCGCACTTGAACCGAGGCCCTGCCCGCCGATGGCCAGAACCGCCCGACGCTTCCCAACAACGTCACCCGCCAAGTCATTCGCGACGTAGTCATCCGCTTCGGGCGGGGTCCGCGCCTTGACAATCCTGGCCTTCTCCTCCAATGAGTCCGGTTTCGCCCCAGCCAGGATCCGAATTTCCGCCACGTTCGGGAACAGCGCCAGCAGACATTCGGCCATCCCGTCGTGCATCCGCGGGTCGGTGGCATCCGCGTTCAGACTCCGAGCCGTCTGCAGCATCGCCTGGATCGCCGCAGCCAGTCCGTCCGCCGAAACACCCTTGAGCACCGAGGGCAATTGCGCCGTGTCCAGCGACTCGACGGCCTTGAACTCCGAGCCCGTGTGGGCGAAGTTGATCGCATCGCAGGTGGCGCCGGCAGTAATGCTGGCGTCAGGCACCGACGCCTTCGCCTGGAACCTGACATTGGTCTGCCCAAGCCGGATCAGATCGCCGTCATGGATGGGTGACAGGGGCAGGCGAACTCCGTTGACCCATGTCCCATTGCGACTGTCCAAGTCGCGGATCGAGTATTCCCCGTCCGTCTCGGTGATGATGCAGTGGCGACGGGAGATGCGGGACGACGGGAGGCAAAGGTCGCAGCCGGCATCGCGACCAATGACGGTTTCTTTCGTCTTGAATTCGAACACCTGGCCGACCAGGTCGGTCGCCTCGATACCGGATTCGATCCTGAGACTGGGCACGGTCAAGACCTCGACTTCGCAGCCCTGCTTGTGCCACCGGGCTTCTCGGGAAGTGCTGCCGACCCTCGCCGTTCAGCAGGCGAACGAGTGCCAGCCCCCCCGACATCCAAGTTACGCCCCGAGAACGGGACCGGGCAGACTTCGCCCACACGCGACAGTAGGAATGTCGGTCGACGACACGTCGAACTACGCCATGTTGCAGATCATGTGATCGGCAAACTCGGAACACCGCACTTCGTGCGCCCCCTCCATGAGACGCGCGAAATCATACGTGACCGTCCGCGCCGCAATGGTTCGCTCAAGCCCCTGCAAGATTCGGTCCGCGGCTTCGCGCCAGCCGATGTAGCGCAACAGCATTTCCGAGGAGAGAATAAGGCTGCCGGGGTTCACCTTGTCCAGGTTGGCATACTTCGGTGCCGTGCCATGGGTGGCCTCGAACACCGCATGTCCAGTCTGGTAGTTGATGTTGCCGCCGGGCGCGATCCCGATTCCCCCCACTTGGGCTGCCAGAGCGTCCGAAATGTAATCGCCGTTCAGGTTCATCGTGGCAATCACATCGAATTCTTCCGGCCGGGTCAAAATCTGTTGCAGGAAAATATCCGCGATGGCGTCCTTTACAAGGACCTTGCCGGGGGGACAATTGCCGCCGCAGTCTTCCCAGGTCACACACCGTCCCGCATACTCGTCCCGCACCAGTTCATAGCCCCAGGCCCGGAAGGCGCCCTCTGTGAACTTCTGGATATTGCCCTTGTGCACCAAGGTGATACTCCGGCGTCCTTCGCGCAGCGCGTAGTCCAGCGCCGCACGAATCAGGCGCTTACTGCCGGTCTCACTGATCGGCTTGATGCCAAGCCCCGAATCCGCCCGGAGATCCCACCCGTACCGTTCCTTCAGGAACCGAAGCAGATCCAGGGCCTCAGGCGTGCCCGCCGCCAACTCCTTGCCGGCGTACACGTCCTCGGTGTTCTCGCGGAAGATGACCATGTTGACCAACTCCGGCCTCTTCACAGGAGATGGGACACCTTGAAAATAGCACACGGGGCGCAGGCAGACGTACAGGTCGAGGATCTGCCGCAATGCCACGTTGAGACTGCGGATGCCCCCGCCCACCGGAGTGGTCAGAGGCCCCTTGATCCCGACCAGGCATGTACGGAACGCAGCCAGCGTCGCGTCGGGAAGCCAGCTCCCCGTCCGGTCGAACGCCTTCTGCCCGGCCAGCACTTCGCTCCATTCGATGCGGCGCGCCGCACCATAGGCATGGCTGACCGCCGCGTCCACAACCCGCACCGTGGCACGCCAAATATCAGGTCCCGTCCCGTCACCTTCGATGAACGGGATCACCGGGTAATCGGGGACCACCAGTCCGGCGTCCGACATGCGGATGTTCTCTGCCATTCCCAGCCTCCTCTGCACCGTTCATGGTCGTCAGCCCAATCGCCATCCGGTGCGAATCTGACCTGAGTTCACCCCGCCCTTCAGCACGCGTGGTAGTCCCGGAACCACTGCACGAATCTAGGGATACCGACGCTGATGGGGGTCCGCGGCTCAAAGCCGAGCTTCTCCTGTGCCCGTGTGATGTCAGCAAAGCTTGCCGGGATGTCGCCAGGTTGCATGGGCAGGAACTCCAGCTTGGCTTTTTGGCCCCAGGCTTGCTCGAGCTCCGCGATCATATCCAGCAGGAATTCGCTCCGGTGGTTCCCAAGATTGAAAACCTCGTACGGGCTGAGGTCCGGTGCGAAAATCGCGCCACAGATACCGGAAACGATGTCGTCGACAAAGGTGAAATCCCGCTTCATCTCCCCGTTGTTGAACACCGAGATCGGTTCTCCGCGCCGAATCCGTTCGCTGAAGATCCACATGGCCATGTCGGGCCTGCCCCAAGGCCCGTATACCGTGAAAAAGCGCAGGCCAATGGTCTGGATCCCAAACAAATGACTGTAGGCGTGCGCCATCAGTTCGTTGCACTTCTTGGTGGCCCCATACAGGCTCACCGGGTGGTCGACACCGTCGCTCTCCGAGAAGGGAATCTTCGTGTTGGTCCCGTACACGCTCGAACTGGAGGCATAGATCAGCCGGGGGACGCCTTCATGCCGGCACGCCTCCAGCACCGAGAGAAACCCCTCGATGTTGCTACTCACATAGACAAACGGATGCTGCAGCGAATGCCGTACGCCCGCCTGAGCCGCCAGATGGATGACCTGGTCGAAACGTTCCTCCGCGCACAATCTGCGGACCAGGACGCGGTCCTCGACGGCGCCACGCTCGCCGCGGTAGCCCGATTCCGCGCAGAGGAGTCGATGCCGTGCCTCTTTCAGCCGCACATCATAGTAGTCGGAGAAACTGTCCAAGCCCACCACTCGATGGCCGTCTCGAAGCAGACGCCCGGCCAGGTGGGACCCGATGAAACCCGCCGTACCTGTAACAAGGAACTTCATGTGAGACAACACCTTCCGCGTGGCGGAACCGACGCAGAACAAAACTGCACCTCTGATCCGAAAGCGAAAAGGTGTAATATATCTACACGGGGACGCATCCCCAGCCGTTCCTCGAAAAAAGACGTGAAGCGTCAGTGAAAAATGCTCGTCACGTTGGAGTTCACGGCTTTAGCGTGTCTTCGGAGCGCCTCGGGAGCACGCTGAGGCTGTAAACTCCAACAGCGGGGCGCAAGGCGGCACCTTTCTCTGACGCTTCACAAAAGGACATTTCGGCGTTCAGCCGCGCCCGCCCAAACTGCGCGCAGGCAGCAAGGAGTCCCGGTTTTCAGCCTGCGGCACCTGCGGTTCCGCAGGACGCCCCGCCATCTCGCCGGTATGTTGTTGAAAGAAACCGGCGTCGGCCCCAACTTCGGCCACGATGCTCAGAGTAGCACTCGCGTGCCGCACGGACTGTTCGGTTTGGCCCTCCTGCGTGAGGTTCGGTGGCCGAAGTTAGGGCCGACGCCAAGAAAACCGACCTGTGCAAGCAGAGTGAGGTCGGGTAGGTCGCGGTGCCAGCCCAGACGGCCTCCCCTGACTGACAGTACCGCGGGCGGCCCTCCGCCCGCCATCCGAACCTTGCGCTACGTGTGTGCCGTGAAGCGGGCGGAGGGCCGCCCGCGGTACTGTCGGAAGGTGACGGGACTCGATCCGCGGCTTGCACAGGTCGAAAAAATCTGGCGGTTTCCGTCTTAGTAGTGATTGAACACGCCGCTCCGTCGGTATATCATATGAGGCAGTGTCCGGGGTACACGCGAGTTGGCGGTGGAGTCGCCTCGTACAGTGATCAGCAAGAAGGCACTCGTCCGCAAAGCACGTCGCGGTAAGAGGCGCGCGCGGCGAATGAGCACCCACTGCTGATACTGCATCACTCCTTCTTTTGGGATAATGCCCGCAGGGATCGCACGACATACCGGGAAGCAGGTGTATGAGGGACTGTCACTTGGCCCACGGACTCCCATGGTTTTGTCCCCCCACGGCCGCTATCGTCCGCTTTGCCCGTCTGCCGGCTTTGATGTTGGCCCTTCTGCTCTCGCGGTCGCTCCCAGCTGCCGAGAACGTTTCGGTGCGCGAGGTCCGCGTCCAGGCTAGAAACGCTCTGGCGGCCGGCGCTTACGAAGAAGCCATCACCCTGCTGAAACAACTGATCGAGTGGTTCGCCGAGAGCAAAGAAGCGTCCACTCAGATGCAGATGGAATTCTGCCAGTACAACGTCGGGCTCTGCCACTATCTGCTGGGGCATTTCGTCGAGTCCGAAAAGGAATTCCAGACATACCTGAAGAAATTCCCGAAGGGACCCCACGTTTCCGAAGCCAGAATCTACTCCGCGGACGGCTACCGGTATCAAAGCAAGACCAAGGAAGCGGTCGCGGCGTACAAGAAGATCCTGGACGAAGGCGGTTTGAGCGCAGACTGGGAAACCGACGTGCTGTGCTCGCTGGTCCGCTGCTATCTCGTCGACGACGATTGGCAGGGCGCCATCCCATTCATGAAACGGGCGTACGTCGTGGCGCCCGACGACACACGCGCCAACTGGGCGGCGACGCTGCTCACGGTAGCCTTCATGAAGGAACTCAAAGTCGAAGAGGTCTACAAGCTCGTTCCGTACCTTTTGCGCCCGAATTCCGTGGCCTCACGCAGTGTGGCGTTCAACCTGTCCGGACTCGAGGCCGCGGACGGGCTTTTTGCCGACGAACGCTACCGCGACTCGCTGTGGATCTACCGGCTGATCCACCCTCGTGACCAGATCCAGAAACGCGCCGAGCGCTTCCTTAAGGAACTCCAGCAGGACCTGGAGGACATGAAGGAGAACCCACAGGGACGGCACCGGGACATGCTTCGGACCCAGGAGATGATCGGCGACCTGGAGGAAGAACTGAAACTACTCGACAATGTCGAGAACTATGATATCGAGCTGAAATCCCGCACGGCCCGGGCCTACATGGAAATCCGCCGCTATTGGGAAGCCCGCGCCCTGTTTCTATACCTGTACGAAGCCTGTGACGACAAGAAACAGATTGAGGATTCACTCTATTTCGCCTTCCACTGCTCAACCCAACTCAAGCCTTGGGACCGCGCGTTGGAGTTGGGCCAGAAGTACATGGATGAGTTCCCTGCCGGGACTTACTATGATATCGTCTCGCTTACGGTTGGACAACTCCATGCGGTGCAGAAGGACTGGCCGAACGTCATCGCCACGCTGACCAAGGCCCTCGAAATCAGCCCCCAGCACCAGTCGGCGGCCGAATGCATGTTCCTGATCGGCTACGCCTCGTTCATGCTGGAGAAGTTTGGCGACACCGTCACCTGGCTCACGAAGATGAACACCCAGTACCCGGGCAACGAACGGGCCATGGAAGGCACCTATTGGACCGGCATGGCTTACATGTTTGACAAGAAGTATCAACCTGCCGTGGAGACGTTCGAAAGCTTCCTGAAAGACTTCCCCGATTCGCCCTATATCGAGGATGCCACTTTTCGCCGCAACACCTGCGTCTACGGCCTCAGCCAGTTCGAACAGGCGGAGAAACTGCTGACGGACTTCACCGTAGCGTTTCCGAACAGCAGGCTCCTGGGGGAAGCCTTCATGATGTTGGCCGACATTGCCGGCACGTACGGCGACCTGAAGAAATGCGTCGAATACTACAAGCAGGCGCTGGAACACGATCTGAACATCGAACTGTACAATTATTGCGCCTTCCGGTGCGGCGAGATGCTGAACGATCTCAACGACTTCCCCAACCTTGTCCGGCATTTCGAAGCCTACGTGGAACAAGAGCGCGAGGGGGCGAACATCCCGTTGGCCACCTATTGGATCGCCAAAGGTCTCTGGCAGATGGATCAACCCCAGGCCGCGATGCAGTACCTCCTGAAGGCGGTCAAGAAGTACGGCACTGACCGCACCGCCTTGGGCGTGGACCTGATCCTCGATGAATGGATCGGGCGTGCCAAGAAACTCGACCCCACGGTCGCGGATGAGGCATGGGGTTATCTGCATGCGGTTACCGCGGACGCACGCAAGGAAGGGCAACGCGCCTTGGCGCTGCGACTCGAACGCACATTCCTGTACCGACCTGGCATCACCGACAAGGCGAAGGAACTCTTGGTGGCTGACCTGCTCAAAGAGGACAACCTGCCCGTCGCCCCCATCGGAGTGCTGGAATTCATGATGGACGAAAGCAAGACACGGGGAAACATGGACCTGGCCGTCAAGGCCGCGGAGGCCGTGATCAAGGACTTTCCGGAGACCGATACGGTCATGACGGCGCGGATGCTGATGGCTGAACAGGCCATGGCGAATAAGGACTATGACACCGCAGAACTGCACCTGAATATCATCCGTGAAACCTTTGCCACCAGCATGGAAGCCGCCAACGCTCTGATGCTTCTCGGGGAAATCTGCAAACAGAAACGCAAGTACGACGAGGCAGACAAGTTCTACAAGGACATCTTGGGGGTCAAAGAGTGGCGCGGTCCGCTCTGGCCGCAAGCCCTGTACGAGCGCGGCGAATGTGCCCGATTCCAGCGCAAGTTCCACGAGGCATGCGCTTACTACGAACGAATCTACCTCATGTATGCCAACTACAGGGATTGGTGCGCCAAAGCATACATGCAACGGGCCAACTGCCTGGTGGCACTGCAGGAGCGCGAGAAGGCTCGGCAAACCTTGGAAGAGATGCTGTCGATCAAGGAGTTGGCCGAGGGCAAGGAAGGGACCGAAGCCCGAGAAATGCTGAAGAAGATTCAGGGGACGAGCCTGTGAGAGGACATCGCCAACTCTGTGTGAGCATCGTGCTTTCCTTGGGCATCGGCCTCGGCTTGATCGGCCGAAGTGCTGAGCCGAGCTCAGGGCAGACCCCCCAGCCGCCGCCGAATCTTCCGGCCCAGCTAAAGCTGAAGGACTCCACCAAGGACGTATTCCTGGTGGGGCGTAAGGGCTCCAAAGTTCTGTACTGTTTCTCCGATGCGTCACGGAGTGTCCTCGCCCTGGAAGCCAACGATATTCAACGGACGCGCATCCGGCTGGAGTATGACACGGCGGCCCTGGACAAAGCCGTCGGCACGCAGGACTGGGGCGCCGCCAGCAGCATGCTGACTCGCATCGTGTGGCCGGCCCTCCCCTTTCTTGACTTGAAGGGGAACAACGCCACCCCCATGGCACTCCGCGCCGGACTGTATCTGATGCGCGCGGCGATGACGAAGACGTCCGGGGCCTTCACGCCGGAACAAGCGCGTGCGGCGGACATCGACTATCGTACCGCATGCACCATCCTGGCGACGGTCGGCAAAGCCGGCTGGTACGACCGAGCCGACGAAGCCACGCTCCGGGCGGTGATCTGCCTTGTCCTGCTGGACCGGCCTGAGGACGCCAAGAAGGAGCTGGACCGCATCGCCGAACCAGGGACGACGGACGAGACCTATGGGCTGTACTGGCTTTCCCGTGCCCATCTGAGCGCTGCCGGGGAGGAATCGCTGGCGGCCATGGACCAAGTCTCACTGGCCGTCGATTTCGATACCCACGACATCGATACATTTCCGGACGCACTGCTCTTGTCGGCAAAGTGCTACGAGAAGCTGGAGGACTGGTACCGTGCACGGGATGTGTACTACGAGTTGGGCATGTTGTTCTCCAAAACGTACTGGGGAGAGATCGCCACCAACCGACTGAAACATGTCATGGCACAAGAGCTCACGGAAACTCCGGAAGAGGCGCGGATCCGAAACGTTTTCTTTGGCGTTGAAGAAGATATGAACGTGAAGGTTAAGGAGTTCCTGAGCGGGGGGGCGGACAAGAAGGGAGACGAGAAGGGTCGGAAGCCCGCCGAAAAGGACACGGGCGCGGACAAGGGCAAGCCAACGGGTCAGGCACCTGCCAAAGACGACAACGCTCAGGGGAACGTGGCACCCGAAAAGAAGTAGAATCCCGGCAAAGACAAAACCGAGAAGCAGAAGAAATAAGGCTGAACAAGGAGAGGAGCGAAACGGACAATGAGAGAGATCAGATTCATAACGTTTCTGGCAGCAGGACTGGTACTGGCGGCATTCTTGACGACGGCCCTGGCACAGAGTCCAGCTCCCGCCGAAGCCCCAGCCGCCGAAGCGGCATCGGCCGCAGCGGCACCAGGAGGAACCACAGAGACCACCACCACCCAAACAGGATACGAGACGACGCTGTGGGGACTCTGGTCAGTGGGTGGCTGGTGTATGTGGCCCATTGGACTGCTGTGCATCGCAGCCGTGGGGTTGTGCATCTGGGCACAAATGATGGTCACGGAGTCCAAGGTCCTGGCCACGGACCTGCTATCCACACTGCAGGACAATCTGGGCAGACTCGAACTGGAACAGGCTCGGAGCCTCTGCAATGGCCGGCCGTGCCTCTTGACCAATACGCTCGGGGCCGGACTGGAGCGCATTAGCGACGGCGTCATCGATATCGACAGCATGGAGAAGGCGATGGAGGCTGCCAGCTCTCAGGAAATAACGGCCGGAATGAAACCCATCAACTATCTGTCGATCATTGCCCAGCTTGCGCCCATGTGGGGGCTGCTCGGCACGGTCAGCGGCATGATCAAGGCGTTCCAGAAGATCGGAATGGGCGGCATGGGAAAACCGGAGTTGCTGGCGGCCAACATCGGTGAAGCCATGATCACCACCGCCTTCGGGCTGATCGTGGGCATCCCTGCAATGTTCGGTTATTTCTTCTACAAGACCAAGTACATGTCCCTGGTCGCCCAACTCGGCCGCATCCTGGGCAACCTCACGCATCAGATGGTTTCAACCGCCCGGCGCGCGGCAGGCGGCGGAGCGCCAGGGACAGGAGCCTAGACCATGAACGTGAAGGTCCCGGAAGACGCCGATCCTGAGTTCGCCATGGCGCCGATGATCGACATGGTGTTCCTGTTGCTCGTCTTCTTCATGTGCGCATCCAGCCTGAGCACCACGCAGAGCATCCCCATGGAAATTCCCACTGCCGCCAAGGCCGTGGTGCCCAAAGAACGCCCCGACCGCTGGGTCGTGAACATCACCCGAGACGGCAGCCTTTACAGCGGGAGCAGCCGGACCACCATCGAAGACCTGACCAGCATGGTCAAGGCACGCATGAAGGAAGTTCCAACACTCAAGGTCTATATCCGGGCCGATGCGACCACACCGCACAAGGAAGTCAAGAAGGTCATGAACGCTTTGGCCGAGATCGGCGAGGCCGACTTCATTTTCGGTGTGTTCAAACCCAGCGAGAACCCGTGACGGAGACTGTGCCATGAAACTGGCCGTCCCACAAATGGAAGATCCGGCCCTGAACGTCGCGTCACTGATCGACATGACGTTCCTGCTGCTGGTGTACTTCATGGCCACCTGCAGTCTGAACAAATCGGAGGGGGACCTTGGGATCCGCCTGCCTGGGGCACTGGCCCAGGCGCAGACCGTGGACCTGCCGGATGAACAGATCATCGAAATAACCGAAACCGGCCGCCTTTTCCTCAACGGTCGCGAGTTTGACTCGGCCGTGTCCCAGGACTTGCCGGAACTCTACTCCACCCTCACCCGTTACAAGATGGCCTCGGAGGCCAGCCACACCGAGGCCATGGTCACGATAGCCGCGCACGACTTGGCGAAACACCAACGGGTCATTGACGTGATGAACTGCTGTGCCGGTGCCGGCATCATAAACGTCACGTTCTCCGCATCCGTCGAATGACCGGCCAAGACATGTGACGGTGTCAGAGGTGAAGACGAAGGAGGCCTGAAACCATGAAACGGGAATTGGCCGAAAAGCTGTTGGGCAGTGGATTCTTCGCCGTGACAAGGCGGCAGCGCCGGGCGCTGACCACCACCATCACCATCAGTCTGGTTCTGCATATCATCGGACTGATCGCATTCGGGTCTTGGGTCATCATGCGCTCCAAGCATGAGGAAAAGACCGTCTTCATCGCACCGCCGCCGATCAAGACGTACGAACCCCGTAAGCTCGAACACAGCGTCAAAGTCTGCAAGCGCCAGCGCAGTTCCAGCCGTCCATCCATGGTGCCGCGAATGGTCGCCATGAAAACGGCCAGCCTCTCCCTGCCCAAGATCAACATCGACCCCAAAGTCATCCACACCAGTTTCCAGCCCAAATTCAAAGCCGTAGCCGGCAAGGGCCTCGGCGTCGGCATGGGGACCGGCTACGGGCTCGGGGGCTTCGGCGAAGGAGTCTCTGAGTTCAACTTTTTCGGGATTCGCGGCCGCGGTGACCGGATCACCATTTTGGTCGACGTATCGGTAAGCATGGTCGAGGAAGATGCGGGCGGTCCGGCCGGCTACGAACGGGTCAAGGCCCGGCTCAGCGAGGTGATTGGCGCTCTGAACGAAGCGGCTTTCTTCAACGTCGCCGTGTTCGCGGATGCCGCCAGCGTCTGGCAGCCGAACATGATGATTGCCAACGAGAGCAACAAGCGCGCCGCCAAGGATTGGCTGCAGCCCTTCAATACCGAGGGCAACTTCGGCCTGACTTCCGGCAATGTCTATTCAGCCACCACGGGCGTGCAGGCCGCCGGCGGCACAACCCGCCTTGACTTGGCACTCACCTCGGCTTTCGAACAGGGCGCTGATACCATCCTGATTATCAGCGATGGGGAGCCGAAGGTTGAGAAACCCCTTGCGGCCCAGAAAATGGAAGAGTACAGCAAGATAATGGGAGAATGGCAGAAGAAGAACGCCGGAGCGATTGCCGCCGCCGACGCCGCACCCGCAGAGAAAGTCTGGGTAGAAGGGAAGAAGGGCCCCTTGAAGGAAGGCGACGATCCTCGAGCCCGGGAGGGGCACTGGGAGGTCAGAGGCAAGACCCACAGGCCCGCGGGACCACCCGAACCGAAGGCCGATCTCTGGACCCTCAGCGATTTCATCCAACACTTCGAAGTCCTGTACCAGAACCTCTATGCCAAAAAGAGCAAGAAACCGCCCGTCATCCACACCATCGGTTACCAAATCGACAAAGAAGGAGGACGCTTCCTCCAGCAACTTTCAGACAAGTACCAGGGCAGATACCGGCGGGTTGCCAAGATCAAGTAGGAGGGGGCGCGCAGGCCTGTGCCGTCGAATCTCCCGTGCACCGCTTGGACGTGGCCTGGTCCGTGTGTTGCTGCAGTGACAAGGAAGAATTCCTGTTCGTCTCGCAGATGCGCCGCGGGCACTATTTCGTCAGCGGCTCACCACCCCGGATTTCCCTGCCCTTCACTTCTCAACTGAGCCAGGGCCGCGAGGCCTGCCTTCCCGTTGGTCCTCCAGCCCCGGCAGCAGACTACAGTTCTTTGGCAGCAAACGGGGAATCCGTTTGAGGTAGAGGGAAAGCAGGATTCCTGCCATCATCCCTCCCGCGTTGAATACGACACGAATCCAGTAATCGGGTTGCGCAAGGAACTGAGCAGGACCAGGCACGTCAGCCTGCAGCGATGTGAAGTGGTATCGAGGCAGAAACGGCAGATAGACGACCGAGAAAGGTTCCCCTCCCCACACAATCCCTCGCCGCCAGCCAGTCCAGGAACCGCCTCCTACGTGGTAGACGTACAGCACCGGCCCCTCGTCCGCCCTTGGATCGCGGTCCCTCAGTGTGGCCGGATAGCCGGTCGTCACTCGACCGACACAAGCCAAGGCCGCGCAGACGGTCAGGTGGAAACCAAACCAAACGGCCAAGGCCAACCCCGGCCAACGCCATCGTTCACGGAACCACGGCTTCCCGCCTATCTCCTGCATCCCGCATCACTCCCACAGGACGAGTGCACTTCAAGTGAATCCCCCGGCGCCAGTATGCACAAGCCGGGAGGGACACGGTCGCAGATCTCGACCAGGTATCGACCAACCGCGTGTTCAGCACGCTCTTCGGCCGTCAAGTGCATAAGAACGTACCGCTCCGGTCTCAACGCTTCGATCCAATCCACCCAACCTGAGCCTTGCCAGGGGCCAAGAAGCAAGACATCGAGACGATCGACAAGCCCAATGGGAACGCAACGCGTGTCCTCGTTGTCACCGTCATGGAACAGACGCAGTCCTGGCGCCTCCAGCAGATAGGAGATATGCTCCTTGCCATGAGACGTGCTAATGGCTGTGACCGTTCCCCAAGGCCAGGAACGACGCCAGGCGACGGCGCCTAGGGGTTGGCGACCCGGCACCGCAACAAGCCGATCCGGACGCATTTCCGCGGCCAGCATGCGGAGCACGACAGGTGGACCGACAACGATCGCCCCGGTCACGTCAGCCACCTGCACGACGGCCTGGCGGTTGAAGTGATCAGGATGAGCGTGGGTGACCAGCACCACATCCGCACGCTCGACACCCGAAATCTCGAGCCACGGCGGATCCGCAACACCCCGAATCCCGTCATAGAACGCGTCGATGAACAGTACCGCGTCAGGCAGGCAAATCCGAAAACCCGCGTTGCCAACCGATGTAATGCTGATTCCTGTTCCCATGAGGCGATCCACTTCAAGCCGCAGTCAATCATTGCCACTTATAGTCACGATTTTGCCTGTTATGTCCATGTGGCTGTGGCGGAACCCCGGCTTCAGCGTGAGCTCAGGCCGCTTGTCTTGAGAGGCCTTCTCGACACCCCACGCGGGTTCCCTGCCTCGAGGCAGTGCACAGTTCAGGGGAAAAAAAAGCGACCTCTGCAATAAGGGGATCAGGCCCCGCCACCATCCGACAGTACCGCGGGCGGCCCTCCGCCCGCTTCTCGGCGCCCACGTAGAACAAGACTCGTATGGCGGGCGGGGGACCGCCCGCGGTACTGCCTGTCAGGAGGGGCCGGCCTGGGCTGGCACCACACTGCTCCGCTTATTGCACAGGTCAAAAAAAAAGAGAACCGGCACTCGAAGGTGCCGGTTCCCGAGTCTGCGTTCCTGTGGGAGGACGCTCAGCAGGTCCTCCTGTGATGGGACGATCAGGTGTGTGGGTCGTCCGGCCAACCCGCGGTATTGTGCGTGTTGTCCTTGGTGCTCCACTGAGACCCGGCAAAGCCCTTCACGTGGCCATCGCCAAAGAGAACGTTGCCGAAGTTCGTGTGGTTCGAGGACGTGTTGCGCAAATCCAACGAGATGCCCGTGGCAGTTCCGCACTGTGTCTCAGACCAGCCACCTTTGTACACGTAGTCCAACTCCGCCGACACCATGACGATGTCCGCTGACTCGCTGGTGGTGGTGCTCGGGCACGTGAAAACCTTCATGCTCGTCAGATAGCTCTGTGAGCACAACAGGTTCAACCCCGTCTCGTTGTTGCCGTTCGGGAATGTCTCGCCAAAGTCGCCGGAGTACATACGCAACGACAACCCGATCTGCTTCATGTTGCCCGCGCAGTTGATCCGACGCGCCTTCTCGCGCGCCTGGCTCAACGCCGGCAACAGCATCCCCGCCAGGATGGCGATGATCGCGATCACGACCAGCAGCTCAATCAGTGTGAACCCTTTGTTCCTTTTCATCGTCGTTCTCCTTTTCTGCTTTGGTTTCTGCCCGTTCCCTGGTGCCCTTGGTTTACATCTGCCTTCATTATACGACCATGCCCGCACGAAACACAAGGAAAAAGAACGATACAGGCCGAGCTATCGCACGCGCAACAGTTCCATGGCATTGGCCGCCCCGATCCGCTGAATGTCGGCTGTCGTTGCGCCGGCAGCACGAAGAAACCTCACGAACGAGGCCACTTTCGCGGGAAATGGGTTTTCCGCAGCCTTCACGTCGAACATCGTTCCGTAGGGCTGGAACGGCGGCCCCACGCGCGTCACCCAGTCCGTCCCCGCCAACAACCGGTTCGAAGGCACTTCGCGAATAGTCCGGCGCAGGGCCTTGCACTGGAAGTCCCGGATCTCGATCCAAAAGTTGTCGGGGTACGTATCGTAGGAACCCTGAATGACATCGAGGAACATGTCGGCCCAAGGGATGTAGTCTGGGGTCGGCCCGCAACCGATGGCATGGGCCAGTATGTACTTGGCCTCGGGGACGCGCTGCGCTATCCCCAGCAGATCGGAGATGTGGAATATTCCGTCCCCTGATGTCTCGTCCCGGTAACGTCCCCCTTGCCGTTTGGGCCAGCAGTAGGTCCCGAGGTGGACCTGCACCGGCACGCCGTACTTCACGGCGTGCCGTACAACCTTCTCCCCCGCGTCACTGTCCATGCGGTAGTTCATCATGTACTGCAGCATCTCACCGAGCTGCACAAATCCCCACTCCCCGAAACAGCGATCCATCACCCGGAGCGACTCGTCGAGGAAATTCGGGTTGATCGTGCAACTCCCATAGAGCCGTCCCGGGGCACGACGAACGAGATCGTAGACAAACCGGTTGGCCGTCATCATCCCCTCCGCCCCCCGGATGATCTGCGACGTGTAAGGTCCGTCACAACTGATGACAAATCGCAAGTCCGCGTCACAGCGGTCCAAGACACTAAGCAGGTCGTCCAGCATGTTCTCACGCCGTGCGCCGTCGCGCCCAATGTCGGAGACGTGGATGTGCGTGTCAATCCATGTTCTCTTCACGTTCGTCCTCCTGCGTCAACACTCCTGACTCGCTTGCGGGAAATCGCCTACCAGCTCACACTCCGACCCGATGCCCCCCCCGACCGGCGGCGGCTCACTCGCACACTTGGGTCGCCAACTTCAGACGGCTCGCCGGCCCCATCTGCCAGGCCGACCCTCGCAGAACCGCCGGTTGCAGTCGTCACTCTGCGGCACCGTGCAATCCCCGACGTCGAACCCGTGGAGAATGTGCACCTTCTTCACGTACGCGCCATCTGCTCCGGTTGGCGACTCGCCCGACCCGACCTCATCACGCCGTCATGAACCACGTGCGCAGCAAGACTTCGCCGAACTAGACCAATAACGTCATGCCGCGCCGGTTGCACCGGTCCCGGCCAGGAAGCAGGCGGCCCGCCGGTTCGACGGAAACGAACGCAGTCCCGGTTTCTCCCGTCGACAAGTATCCATGACGAACGGGCACCGGTCGGCGAACGCGCAACCTTTCGGCAGCCGCAGCATCGAGGGAACTTGCCCGGGGATGGACACCAGACGGCTGCCTGGCTGGGCCAGGGCCGGCATAGACTTCAGCAGGCCCTGCGTGTACGGGTGCAGCGGCGTGGCGAACACGTCCCTGACCTTGCCCTCCTCCACGATGCGTGAGGCGTACATGACCACGACCCGCTCACAAACGTCCCACACGATGCCCATGTCGTGCGTGATGAGCAGCAGCGAACTGTGCCCTTGGGTCATCTCCAGCATCAGTTCCAGGACTTGCGCTTGGATCGTCACGTCCAGCGCCGTGGTCGGCTCATCCGCAATCACCAGTTGCGGCCCCAGCATCAACGCCATGGCGATCATGACGCGCTGCCGCATGCCGCCCGAGAGCTCGAACGGGTAAGAGTACATCCTCTGCTTCGGATCGGGAATCCCGACCTTCCGCAGCCATTCCTCGCTGGTCGCCCACGCCTCCTGCGGTGACACATCTCGGTGCAGTTGCAGGACCTCAATGAGTTGGCTGCCGACTCGGTGCAGGGGCGACAGTGCGGTCATCGGTTCCTGGAAGATCATGCTGATCGACTGGCCGCGGATGGCCCGCAACTCGCCCACGGGCAGTCGCAGCAGGTCCTTGCCGTCGAACATGACCCGTCCGGACACGATTCGCCCAGGGGGGCAGGGCAGAAGCCGCAGCAGACTCAGGGCCGTGACAGACTTGCCGCAACCCGACTCGCCCACCAGGCCCACGACGTCGTTGCGCCCGATCGTTAACGACACGCCGTCGACAGCGGTCAGCACCCCCTCGTCGGTGTCGAACACCACCGACAGGTCATCCACATCCAGCAGGTTGTCCGTGGGCGTTGACAGAATCGCGGCGCTCCCGTGCAAGGCTTGGAACACCACACGGCAGAAGCCCGCCGTGCCAGCCAAAAGGTAGCACCTCGCGGCCCACATCCAAGGGGGAACGCGGCACGGATAGCAGGACAAAGAGGCGGGACTTTTCATGAAACCTGACCCTGTCGAAGGGTTCAGTCCCACGGGTTGCATCTCCCGCGCCGTCAACCTATCTTCCTCCCTGCCAAGCGCGAAGGCGATTACCAGGGCACGCCGGAACCTTCACCCTCGGCATCAACACCACCGGCGGCACGGTCCGGGTCGGCGCGGCTCAATTTCCGGGCATTGCATCCCCAGACACTTGGTTCTCCACGACTCCAAACTCACGTTTTCTGGTCGCCTTTGTGACGGTAGCAACCACGCCGGTCTGGTGTCCCGGCTTCGCTCAGAAGCTACACCGTGGTAAGCGGGTGTCGGGGGAGGAGTGCCTCCGACTTCGGCGTTCGACGTTCGAAGTTCAGCGTTCGCCGTTCGCCTTGCTTCCGGCTACGCCGGGTTAGGAGCGTCGTGGAGCCTTCCACTCGACCTTCACACCTTCTCGATGACCGGTTGCGACCAGTCACCTCTCTCCATCTTCACCAAGAGCCGCTGCATAAGCCGGCGGCCAAGGTTGCGCAAACCCGGCGCGGCGGCGCGCACCGGATCGAGGCCCGGGAAACGGAAGTGTTCGTCCTCGGCGTCGTAGACCAGGAAGTGCGGCGTGGCCGAGACGCCGTGCGCAACGAAGTACGGCGCAAGGACGTGGTTGGCCGCGTAGTCGACGGAGAACACCGCCTTGCCCGGGGTGAATTCGCGGAAGAACAGGTGCAGGTAGCCGGTCGACTCCGGCGCGGCCAGATGAATGTAGCGGACCAGGGCGCGCGGTTTGAGCGTCTCCAGCTCGTCACGAAACGCCCGGTACCGCTTGTTGTCGTTCGGCCAGAACCCGGCGGCGACAATGTCACGCTTGCCATGATTGTGCAGCAGGTGCGCGGCTTCGCGGGCATGCCGGTCGTTGTCCGATTGCACCGCGGGCAGGGTCGGCAGATCATGCAGTGCGATGTCCGCAATCAGGTTGACCCCCTGGCTCTGCAGGTAGTAGAAGGGCAGCTCAGCCTTGCGGAAATACAGCACAACCATGGCGTCGCACTTCTCGTCGACGTAGCGGCGGTACAGGCTCTCGCCGAACGACAGCGCACCGGTGTGCTCCTCGCTGTTCACATGCAGGGACGCCGACACACCATGGCCGACGGCCACATCCTCAATGCCGCGCAGGAACGCCTGGTTGAAACGCGGGTCCGGGTTGTGCGACACGACCAGCACGCGCTTGCCGGACACCGGCCCCGGATGCGCGTGACGCAGGATGCTGATCCCGCTCTTCGGCACGGTCCGTACCACACCCAACTCCGCCAGGCGCGTGACCGCACGGTGCGCCGTCTGCAGGCTGATCCCGAAGTGCGACGCTATCCCGCGCACACTGCGGTAGCGCCGCCCAACCGGGTAGCGCCGGCAAATGTCTTCCTCAATCCGCTGCAGGACGTACGAGAACACACGTTTCGGCATGGCGCGAGTCTCCGTGAGGACGTACGGATCTCCACGGGCACGACGCGGAGTCGGCGGGCGGGGGCCTGCCCCGTCCGTTTGGTCCGTTTGGTCCGTACCGCCGCCTGTTCCCATAATCTGTTATGAAAACCGCATTTTCGCCAGCTCGCAGGGCTGCAGATGATTGCCACCGGGCGGGATGTGGCGTAGCTTCTCATAACAGGCACGGCATTGGGCTTGGAACCGAAGGCCGTCGGTAGAAAGGATCTCACGATGAGCTTCAACGGACTGGGCATGGGCATGGGGACGCTGGCCCTGGTTTCAAAGGCCAAGACGCGCTCGATCAGCGCAGAAAACTTCAACGGCGAGAAGGGCAAGGCGGCGATGGCGACGGAGGGCACGGGCAAGAACTGCGCCCGTGAACTGGGCCGGGGCTGGAAGGTGTCGCCGAGCGTACACATCAAGGCAGGCGAGACGTTCACGGTCGCCGACATCAAGGGGCCGGGCGCCATTCAGCAGATCTGGATGACGCCGGCCGGCAATTGGCGTTACGCGATCCTCCGCATCTACTGGGACGGCCAGGAACAGCCGTCGGTCGAGACGCCGCTGGGTGATTTCTTCTGCTGCGGCTGGGGCACGGACGACGGGCGCAACCACAAGGGCGCGAACTTCCGGCAACTCACATCGCTGCCGGTGTGCGTCAACCCGGGCAGCGCGTTCAACTGCTACTGGGAGATGCCGTTCCGCAAGCGCTGCCGGATCACGGTCACGAACATCCAGACCAAGGACCCGGTCGACGCGAACCGTGGCGGTATGACGTTGTATTACCAGGTCAACTACACGCTCACCAAGGTGCCGGCGGACGCCGCGTACTTCCACGCGCAGTGGCGGCGTTCTAACCCGCTCGGGTACAAGCAGGTACACACGCTTCTGGACGGCGTGAAGGGCCACGGGCACTACGTCGGCACGTTCATCGCCTGGGGCGTGAACAACAACGGCTGGTGGGGCGAGGGCGAAATCAAGTTCTTCATGGACGGCGACGACGAGTTCCCGACCATTTGCGGCACGGGCACGGAGGACTACTTCTGCGGGTCGTACAATTTCGACGTGGGCAAGGAGTTCGGCGGTTACCGCGAATTCTGCACGCCCTACGCCGGACTGTTCCAAGTGCTGCGACCGGACGGGCTGTACCAGTCGCAGCAGAGGTTTAGTCTCTACCGCTGGCACATCGTGGACCCGGTGCGGTTCGAGCAGGACCTGCGCGTGACCATCCAAGCCCTGGGCTGGCGCACGGGTGGCCGCTACCTGCCGCTGCAGGACGACATCGCGTCGGTCGCGTTCTGGTACCAGACGCTGCCGACCGCGCCGTTCCCGGCCCTGCCGGACCGGGACTACTTGGAAGTGGTCTGACGTAGGCAGCAGGCAGTGGCGCGGGACCTCCGGGACCGCAGTGGGGTGCTCGGGGCCGTCTCGGCCCGAGGTTCTGGGCCGGGGACCGGCCCGAGCCGAGCACTCCACTTCGGCGCGGGACGCGCCGAGCCACTGCGCGTCCGCCTGCGAGGCCGGGCTTGTTCGTTCAGATCGGCAAGATAAGTGGAGGTCTGATCATGCTGCACAATCTGACACGTATCAGCAATGCCCGGACGGAGCGGTGTTCCTCGTGGGACACGACCGGGCGCAACGCCGACCGGTGGATCATTCCGGCAGGCGAGTCGCGGGTTTTGGCGGACATTCGCGGCCCAGGCTGCATCACGCACCTGTGGCTGACGCAAGGCGGTCACTACCGCGAGTGCCTGCTCAAGGTGACCTGGGACAACGCGAAGCGCCCCAGCATCCTGGCGCCACTGGGGGATTTCTTCTGTCTCGGGCACGGCATCGTGAACTCGTTCCAGAATATGTTGTTCACCGCGTCGACGCGGAACAACAATCGTTTCGGCGGCGGCTGCGCACTGAATGCTTACGCGCCCATGCCGTTCCGGGAGCGTGCGGTCGTGGAACTGATCAACGAGAGCCGCGAGGCGCACGGGCAGTACTTCTACATTGACTACGAAACGTACGAGACGCCGCCGGCCGAGACGGGTTACTTCCACGCCGAGTTCCGGCGCACGAACCCGTTCGGCGGCTGGGGTCACGAGGTGCGCGTCAACTCGGCACAGGCCAACATCCAGAACACGCGGCGATCGGCCTGGGACGCGAACTACGTCATTCTGAAGACGAAGGGTCGGGGCCACTACGTCGGCTGCAACCTGAGCGTCACCAACTTCCAGGGGACCTGGTGGGGCGAAGGCGACGACATGATCTGGGTCGACGGCTACAAGTGGCCGCCCGACCTGCACGGCACCGGCAGCGAGGATTACCTCAACCAGGCCTGGGGCATGCAGGACAACGCGTTCCTGCGCAACGGCTCATCGATCTTCGAGGGCAACACGATCCAGCACACCGATGCGAAGACGAATCCGTGGGGCGTCGGCGGCTACCAGACCAGTTACGTGCTGCACCTCGAGAACCCGGTCCGGTTCCGCAAGGAGATCAAGGTCACCATCGAGCACGGGCACGGCAACCACCTTGCCAACGAGATGAGCAGCGTCGCGTACTGGTACGCGGACGAACCGGCGCCGGCGGTCGCGCCGCCGCCCGTCGCGCAGCGCCTGCCGGTATTGCGTGACAACCAGGGCAAGTGGCTGTACGACAAGGCGAACCAGTGCCCGGGCAAGCCGGTGAAGCTGAACCGCGAAATGCGCCAGATGAAGGCCGACTGGAAGAAGCTGCAGCAGAAGAAGTAGCCAGCCTTGCAGCCCTCGCAGATGATGGCGCGGCTGAGTCCGTTCTTCGGGCGGAGGGTGCAGAGACTGGGCGCCCCCACTGCTGGCCGCCGGCGGCGGTGGAAATCGCGCGGCTCACTGGTTCGGGTAGTGGTTCCAGATCTCTTCGCCGGCCTGCTGCGTGTAGAGAATGGCCATGGCGGTCATCCATGAGGCGTGGCCGTCGACGAAGGCGACGTTTGCACCGTTCGAGTGGCGGTTGGACACGGCGTTCTGGGGGCGGTCGTTGTTCAGCGTGCCGGGCGCCCAGGTCATCGGGCAGTAGACGAGCGGGTAGCCGATGTGGTCTTCACTGCCACCCCATCGCCACTGCGCATCCATGAACACCGCGTTGTGCTCGGGGAACTTGAGCTGCTTCCTGCGGTTATACGGAAAACCGCAATTGGAGACGTGGGCATAGACGATTCCGTATGCCGTCTTGTACGTGACATCGGTGACAATCGGGCAACCTTCCGCGACCTCCCGCGCCACATACTCGGACCGCGGCAGTACGTCGTACCAGCGGCCGCACGCACCAATGCCGCCAACACACGTACCCGTATGCGTGCCGTAGCTGGGTATCTGATCGTCGAAATCGTCCGCATACATGTGCATCCCCATGACGAGCTGCTTGATCGAGCCCATGCAGACCGCCTGCTTCCCCTTGGCGCGCGCCTGACTCAGGGCAGGGAGAAGGAGCGACGCCAGGATCGCAATGATCGCAATGACGACGAGAAGCTCGATCAGGGTGAACGGGCGCTGCTTGGCGGACCTGTGCATGCCATTTACCCCCTTGCTGCAGAAAACTTCCGCTTGCGGGAATTGGTTTTCGGAACATCTCCGAGAATTCAATTCCAGCTACCTGATTATAGCCCGCCCTGGCCCACCACGCAAGAAGAAGCGGCCTGTGCAAGTAATGCGTCAGCGCCCCCGGCCGGTGGACCGGCCGATCATAGGTTGGTGTTACTCGTGCCGGTTCGCGCCGCCGCGGGTCTTGCGCCCGCGGGGCGACGATTGGGGGAAAGAGGGCGGACAGCCC
>Ga0208961_1000334_pt1 | contig 21993 bp, 5 predicted proteins | sample RifOxyB3_FD_184034 | JGI IMG/M metagenome (GOLD analysis project Ga0208961, IMG submission 184034) | Groundwater microbial communities from Rifle, Colorado - Rifle Oxygen_injection B3 (SPAdes) | ecosystem: Environmental > Aquatic > Deep subsurface > Groundwater | place: Rifle, Colorado, United...
GAGTGCGTGGCGTGTGGGCGGGGACGGGACCGGCGCGTCTGGCGGCGGCAGCGGTCGCTCGGGCCAGGCTGCGGGAACGGGCAGGGACCCGTGGGCAGACTGGCACGGGCGAACAGCGGCACGGAGGCGGCACTACATAACGGACCGCGTTATGCGACGCAGCCGGGGGGGCGCGGCCGCAGCCTGGGGCGGACGCGAGGGCCGATCAGGGCTGACGGGGGCGGGAGCGGAAGGGTCCGCGCAGCCACCGGCAGACCCGGCCCGCACCCCGCGGCTACGTGTGAGGCTCGGCGAACGCACGCATAACGGCGAACCTTATGTAGTGCCGACGCAGTGCGCCGCCGACAGGGGCGACGGGCACGGCCACGCCCACGCGCCCCGCACCCGCGAGCGGAAGGCGGGCTCTCCGGAATCCGAATCCCGCGTCAAGACAGGGGAGGACGGTAGGTTAGAGATCGCGGTCTCGTGCAATGACAAAGCTGGACGATGTTGCAGAATAAGCTGTTACAACTTCCGCAATTGCAAATGTCAAGGCGCGACCCCGGTGCCACTCGCCCCCCTGTTGACCTACTGGTTGCTTCGCGGGGGCTGGTCGGCAGGCAACGCGAGAGTCGGCATCATCCGCCTGATCATGGGGATGGTCCCTTCGCAGAGAGTCTGGAGGTTCCGGTCAGCCTGCTCGTACAGGAATTCCCCGAGTTCCTCGTTACGAAAAAGGAAGCCCTCAACGGGGCAATCGCGAAAACTGAAACCCATTTCTGTAAGATAAATGTCCCAGTCTGTGTTCTGCCTGTCATGTAGTTTGAGTTGCGCAAAATGACCACTGAAGCACATGGCGCCTCGTCTGCTCGGAGAATACGGAAGAGCTTCGCTCGCACCTTTCACAAGCGCTTCAAGCCGGTGAACGCCTTCCCCCGGGAAGACCAGACGTATTCTCATCGGCCTTCCCGGATGCCCAAGCCAGAGCTCCGCTTCGGAGATCTCAGCGCGGGACAAGGCCCGCAGAAGGGACGCGGCGTCATCGGGCGCCCCGGTGCCATGCGGGCCCGAACCGTGCCCATTGCGAACACCACAAGATGCACACCCCTCCGCGAGGGTCAAGGAGATAGCGGCAACCGCTACAAGCAGGGAACGGGCGGCTTTCATGGTCAGAGCCCTCCTCCCGACGCCTTCCAGTGGGGCGATGAGTAGAACGCTGCGGCGTTCGGGAAGAGCACCCCAGGATCAGCAGAGAAGAACGCCTTATCGTCTTCGCTGAGCCATAGACGGTCGTCCGTTCCCCATGCAGTCGCACCTGTCCTAAGGACGTTGCTGGCAAACGGCGGGGCCACGCCATCGGCTGTATGGCAAGCCACAAAACGTACCTGCGCACGTCGGGAGAACCAGCAACGAGAGGGTCCTTTACGGTCCTTCGCCGCCTCATAGGTCTGGGCGGCGGGAGGCAGAGCCGCAGCCAGTGCTGAAACATCGAAGGTTGCCCCTTCGTTTCCCCAAATGTCGGGATCGCCCTGTATGTGGTGCCCGACCACCGCCATGTATGTGATAGGACTTGTCCCGTCGCCAGCCGCGTGGCGGATTGCCTGAAGATACCCGTCTCCTTCTGCAACCTTCACGTGATTCCTGATCACATTGGCCACTCGCTTCCATCGAGCCGCTTCCGCAACCACGAAACTCAGATTGGTGGTCGTGTCGTTGCCGACGACATTGGCAGCGTCGAACCTTGCGCCGCGTGGAGCTGCGGTGTTGGGCGCTCCGGTGTACATGGGTTCCGAACGCTTCTTCGTCGGCCACAGACACATCCAGTCATCGATTGCGGCACTGGTGCCAGGGAAGTCCGCGTTGATCTGGTTGATGAGTTGTTCGAATGTTTCGCCGCCATCCTTGGCGCAGTAGAATGGCCCCTTCCCCGCCTCCCACTTGCTCCGATCCTTATCGGAAGTCTCCCATGTGAGCCCGAATGGATCGGCAAGCAACGAACCAGCATTGCGGGCGAACCCGTAGACCGCCACGCCGCCGTACTCCCCGATCGGATCCCTGTTCACCCACCGTCCCGTTTCCGTGTCCAGATACCTGTAGCCGTAGTAGTACAACCCGGTCTCGGTGTCCAAGTACTTGGTGCTGAACCGGAACGGACAGGCACCTACATTTCCGGTCGCACGCAGTGTCCGGCCGAACGGGTCGTATTCGAGCCGCCCCTCCACGCTGCCGTCCGAAGCCTTGACCAGGACCATCACATTCCCGTTCCCGTCGTAGCCAGGATATGAGGTGCCGGAGCTGTCAGTGACACTGAGCAGGCCGCCAATACCACCCGCGCCCTGAAGGCTCCCAGACAGGTCCAGACCCCACGCGTAACTCCTGACAACTTCGTCCGCCGCGTCCAGCTCAGCCAGGAGATTCCAGCCATCGTAGAGGAAATGGTGATCAGTGGTCAGTGACCAGTGATCAGTGGCCCAGGAGAAGACCCTCTTCTGGATGCGGCGGCTCTGGGCGTCGTAGACGAACTCGAGCCGAGCCCGCGGGGACGCGGGCGCTCCAGGGGAGAGGGTTTCCATGGCCACGAGACGATTCTCCGCGTCCCACGTGTAGGTCCAGCGGCCGTCGGTCAGGAGGTTGCCGTCGTCGTCGTGCGTGAAGGCTTCGGGCGTGCGGGGCACGAAGGCGTGCCCGGTTTGTTCGGTCACCGCGTCTTCCCCGGCAGGACCCGCGTTGTTCCGCACGCCAACGATCTTGATCGATTCCCACGCTGGGGAGTTCGCGTTGTCCACGGCAAGGGCTTTGTAGAAGTAGCCGGCCTTGCGCACGGTCTGCTGGTTGTTCACCGTGACCGTCGCGTCAGGCGCCGCCTCTCCAATGATATCGACAGCGCCGGGGACCTGGCGCTGCTCGTATTGGTTCAGCGCATTGGCGGCGTACGTGGCCGCGCGGCCGTTGGTGGTAGTCTGGTGGCGGTTGCCAATATCGTCGAACCCGTAGCCGAACTGCTGGCCGACGACCGGGGTTCCATCGGCCCAGAACCTGTTGCCCGCGGTCACCTGACCGAGAATGTCATACTCGTAGACCCAATAGGAGCCGTCCGCGAGGGTGGAGCGGATTCTCTGATTGGCGGCGTTGTAGAGGTACGTGTGGGAGGAGACCGTCTGGCCGGCGGCGGTCTGCGAGATCGAGACGAGTCGGTTCAGGTTGTCATGGGTCTTGGTGGTCGTCATCTTGTCGGCACCGCCAGTCCTATGAGTCACTGTACCGACAAGGTCTGAGTTTGGCAAGTATGCGTAGGTGACTGTGGTGCTTCCGGCTGTCACCGTCTCAAGGCGGGATGCCGCGTCGTACGTGTAACCGGTCGCGCCGGAACTCGCGGGGACGCGACCGGTCCAGGTGAGGTTGGTGCGGCGGCCGACAGCGTCGTACGAGAACGTGACGTCGGGGGTGGCGTCGGAGTAATCAATACTGGCCTGGTCGCCGGCGGGGTTGTAGGCGTACGTGGTGACCAAAGGCGAATCCGGACCGCCTAAAGGCGGGACTACGAGCCTGGACCAGGTCCGGGTCAGGAGGCGGCCGGCGGGGGTGTAGGTGTACGATGGACCTTTGCCATCGGCATAAACCTTCGAAGATAATAGGCCACTATGTGGCTCGTAGTGCCAGGTCGTGACGGCTTGGCCGGAGTCACCGGCGAAGTTCTTCCAGGTGGTCATGGTCTTGCGGCGGCCCTGCGTGTCGTACCCGTACTCGACCGGGTAGGTGCGTGCGCCCCAGGTCTTGCGGAGTTCGCCGGTCGGCCAGTAGGCGTAGTGCACCACGCCACCGTCCGGCATTGTGACCTGCGAAGTCCGGCCGCGCGTGTCGTACTCGTAGCCTGTGACCTGCGGCGTCTGCGGGCCGGCGCCGTCCGGGTCGGGCGTGGTCATGGTCAGGAGCTGGTCGGCGTTGTTGTAGGTGAACGTGGTCGCGCCGGTGCGCGCGTCGGTGACGGACGCCTGACGGCCATGGGCATCATACGCGTACGTGGTCTGGCCGAGCTGGGTGGCGCCCTCATCGTAGCGCGTCGCGGTCATGAGGCGGCCGTCCTGGTAGACGGTGACCGTGTATGAGCCGTCGGGCGCGGTGTCGGTGACCGTCTTGCCGCCGTTGCCGTTGTAGACGGTCTGCGAGTGCGAGGTGCGCCCGAAACTGGTCGACCAGGTTTCGAGGCCGGTGACGGCCGCCTCGCTGACACTGACCAGGGTGCTGCTGTCGACCCCGGCTTGGTCCCAGACGTAGGTGCTCGAGCGGCGCACGTCCATGCCGTGCGCGGTTGTGACCTCGCTCGCGGAGCGCGTGATGCGGTCCGTGCCGGCGAAGTCCATCTCGCCGTCCTGGTCCATATCGATGGCGGAGAACTCCTGCTCGCCCTTCGCGTTGTAGGCGTAGAGCATGGTGCGGCCGTCGGGATCGACCGCCTTGACGAGCTGGCCGATGAGGTTGTAGTACGAGCGGGTTGCCGCGCCGCCGGACTGGATGGTGAGATAGCCGCGGCCGAGCGCGTCGGTGTAGCTCGCGGTCCACTCGGTTGCCGCGCCGCCGGCGTCGATGCGGATGGCCTTGGCGAACGCGCCGTTCGCGTCCACGCCGTACTCGTAGCGCACCGGGTGCACAGCGGTGCCGGCGGCGCTGAGCGCGCTGCCGTCCCTGGCCCGGGTCTCGATGCTGGTCGTGCCGTCCGCGTAGGTGGTGGTGGTGACCGGGTTGCCGCCCTCGTCGAAGTCGTAGGCGGTCAGGGTGGTGTTGCCCGCGGCATCGGTCGCGGTCACGATGCGGCCGGTCGCGTCGTACTCAGCCGCCGAAAGCGTGACCGTGGTGTTGTCCGTACCGGTGCGGGTGGTCGCGATGGTGCGGTCGAACTCGTCGTAGACGTGGTTCGTCGTGATGTCATTGCGCTCCTCGAAGGCGAGCCGGTGCAGTTCGTCGTAACCGTAGATAGTGGAGACGCCTTCGCGGTCCGTGACCCGGTCCGGGCCGCAGCAGCCGTACTCGGTATCGGTGAACGTGCCGTCGAGGTAGGTGACGCGGGTGAACCGGCCGAACGCGTCCAGGTCCGAATACGTCGCGGACGAGAGCGTGAGGTCCGACGCGATATCGGTGGTGGTCGAGGACAGGGTCCGTCCGGCGCGGTCGACCACGGTCACGCTGCGCGTGCCGTCCAGGATGGCGCCGCCGCCCGGGGCCGGTTGCCCGGAACTGACCGTGGTGGTCATGGTGCTGGCGTCGGTGGCGTACTCGTACAGGGTCATGGTCCCGTCGGGGTTGGTGACGCTCTCTGTCTTGCCGGTAAACGCGCCGGCGGTGTAGACCTTGGTGACGGTGACCAGGTTACCGGGCGCGTTGTACGCGGCGCCGGGCGTGGCGGCGCGGATCGAACGCGTCTCGCCGGGCAGGACCACCAGATAGCGGCGCGACGTTTCCTGGCCGAGCGTGGTCTCGGTGATGGTGCGGGCCGTGTTGGGCGCGATGCTGCCGTTGTCGCCGGCGCCGAGGGGCGTGTAGTCGTAGGTGGTGACGCGGCTCTGGGCCTCGAGTGCGTCCGGTGCGGCGCTGCCGAAGCAGGACACCGTCTTGGCGACGCGGCCCTGCGTGTCGTATTCGTACCGGTCCCAGGCGCCGTCGGAGCGTACGGTCTGCTTGAGCCTGCCGTAGTTCACGCCGTCCGCGACCGGGTCATCGTAATAGGCGTACTGCGTCGGCGCGACACCGGGCGGGGGATCGGCGGGGTCGTAGTCGGTCTCGGTGGTGAGTTCGGCACCCCAGGGATAGTCGTGGTACGTCTGCGACAGGGTTCGGACATAGTTCTGGCCGACCTTGCGGTCGGTGTGGAAGCTCCTGTCGCCGGTGTCGGGATCGACCGTTTCGAAGGTGCGGTCTTCGCGCCCGAACCGGGTGGTGGTCCACTGGCCGGTGTCCGGGTCGCGGGTGAACGAGAGCGAATCGATGACGACCCAGTCGCCGCCGATGAACGCTTCCTTGATGATCGAGGTGATGAACGGCGAGCCGTAGCCGATTCTGACCCGGGCGATGTCGGCCAGCGTGTCACGGTCCTTGAACAGGGCCTGGACGACGCGGCCGCCGGCCCAGACGAACTCGATCCGGTGTCGCGGCGTGGTCATGACGGTCAGGGGCGAGTCCCAGGAGAGGTCGGGCCAGGCGCCGTAGGTGCCCGTGGTCTTGTCGCCGGTGTCGAAGTCCGGGCCGTAAGCAACGCCAGTGAGTTGGCCATTGTACCGGTGGATGACGATGTCTTCCGGCGGAGTGTTCTGCTTGGCGAACGTCACGTCCACCCCCCCGGCCTTCTGCGCCATCGCGTAGGAATTACCGGTGTCCTCTCCTACCGGGATGGCCGCCGCCGCCGTATCGAACCGGAACGTGACGGTACGGCCGGTCGGGCGCAGGAGATTGACGAAGCGCTCCGTGATGTTGGTATTCGGGTCGGTGACCTGGATGTCGCTGACTACCTGCGTGTCGAGACTGAACGACTGCAGTACGCCGTCGCCGTCCGGGGGACTGCCCAGGGCAAGGCCGGTGTGCGGAATGTTGGTGTTGCCCTGCGAGATGTAGGCCATGACGCCGGGGCCGGACCAGGTGCTGCTCGAACCCAGGTAGACCTGGACGCCGGGAATGATGACGCCGTGCGGCGGTTTGCCGGTGAGCGGGCACATGGCATTAGCGCAACTCTCGCAGGCGAGGATGAGCGCGTCCGCCTCTGGATCCTTCGGGGGGCTGAAGCCGGTCGTGGTGATGTCGGTCGATTCGATGTCTTGCCATGGCGTGTAGACGAACGGCGTGTATCCGCCCGGGGCATGGCTGCCGAGGGACGAGAGCTGGACTTCGCCGTAGAGCTCGAAGTGCGGGATGTAGCAGTACACTCGCTTGTGGCCGAACTGCTCACGGGTCGCCATCGGTGGGGATCCACCGTAGAAGTTGCACATCATCTCGCCGACAGACCGACCCTGAGTGCGCACCAACAGACTCGAGTTCGCGGCTATGTCCTGGGGTGTCCCGGTCGTCACCTCGTTGTCGTAAGAGTCGCCGGCTGCGTCACAGACCAGCGTGCAGGCAGGCGGGATGGTGATACCCAAGTCGCAGCAGGCTTGGCGAAGCACCGCCTCCATCTCTGAGTCGGAGACCGAGTACGCGCGGTCCGCGCCCCACGCCAGACCGCTGATATCCAGTCCGATGTCGTACCGGCCCTTCAACTTGGCCAGAACGGTGTTGCCCCCATGTTGGTTCGCGTCGCTGGGCATGACCAGTCTGAAGCTGCCCGCGATCATGTGCTCGTTCAGGTGTTGGGGCGGCTGCGGCGACCCTATTGTCTCTCCCGTGTTGCAGTTCAGATCCCAACGGTAACTCCAGCCGGTGTCGAGGAACGCATTGCCGACGTTGATGGCGCCGTAACCAATGGCCTGCACCCACGCGTCCGGCGGGAAACTGCTTCCGTCGTCCCCGAAATCATACTGCTGGTAGAAATGCGCCGGGGGACAACTGAACCCGACGTATTCGAACTTGTACCAGTGGTGCCGCTGCTCATCCGCGATGGGTGGCGCCCCCTTGCTGATCCACAGTCCGTTACTGCGGATCGCATCCACGAAGTCGCGGATTTCCTGGAGGTGCTCGGTGCGGATCCAGTTCCCGATTGCGAGCCGACCACCCCAGCCGCCGCCGTTGCCGTCGCCGTCTTCGGACCATTCGCCTGCCGCCGCGCGCAGGTTGCTGGCAACCAGCACATCGGCGCGCGGCTCGGCGTGCGCGAACGTGATGGGGCAGGTCCCGTCCGTTGCCTTCCTCCAGCCGTTCTCTGCCGAGCCCGTCGAGCCCCCGCCTCTGACGTAGATCACGCTGGCCAGATCCTCAATCATCTTCCGCATCTGATTGATGTCTGCGGCGTCCACGGTTTGCCCCGCGTCGAAACATCCCTGATCCAAGAGTGCCTGCAACTCATCGCTGGTGTAACTGGTTGGCGACGGGCGGTGGGTCTGTCCGAACACGCTCTTGTAGACCTGGATGAGGTCCAGGACGGCCGGGATCGCGTCGCTGGCGGCCGCGAACGGACAGAGTTTCTCGGGCACGTCGCCCGCGCCGGCGTCCTTGTACTTGTTGTACCCGTACTTCGGGGCAAGGTACTTCAGTTCGTCAGTGGTGTCGTAGAGTTCCTGGAAGTGCTCCCAGAGCACGGGTGCGTCGTCGAACCCGATGCTGTACGAGGGGTGCGAGGAATAGGCCGCCGGAATGCGCGTGAATGCGTTCCGGTTCGGCATGCCGACATACTCAAACAGTGAGGTCGATTCCAGCACAGGGTTGCCCCACGCGTCTGTGCCGCCACCCTCGACCTCCTCGATGGCCATCTGGTACGGTTGCACGTCCAGCACAAAGGCGTCCGCCGCCATGAACGCGATCCGGCCACGCAGTCCCGCCAGGTGTGCCTGGGTGATCTCAGTGGTTTCCGGCACCACGCCGAAGGTGTCGATGTCCGCCGCAGTCAACAGTCCGGCGGCATACGAGCGCTCATTAGTGAACCGCGCCAGCTTGTTGTACAGCGGCACCCAGTGTTCGCCTTCGGCGTGGGTGGTATACGAGGCGGTGGCCAACGCCAAGGCCAGGCAGGAAACAGCGCACCGCAGGGCGAACGGGTGTTTCGGGCTTCGCATATGTGTGTCCTTCTGCATGTTCTCTGTGCTGTCGCGGCCGTGGCTCGGGGCCGGGGACTCGGGCCGGGACGGCCCCGCGCACTCTGCTGCGGTCCCAGAGGTCCCGCGCCACTGTCCCGCGCCACCAGGCGGCTCTCCTATTCGAGTACGGTGTAGACCACCAGACTCACTTGGGTTCCGGGGTCGGCGACCGCACCGGCGTGCGGGTTCCGGCCCTGGAGGAACTCGACCAGGTTACTCACACCATCCCCATCCGCGTCGGCATTCGCATCGTCGCCGGAGTTGGGGTCAAAGCCGTTCATCTGCTCCCAGTAATCGGCCATGCCGTCGTTGTCCATGTCGTCGTCGATGGTAATGGTCAGCGTGGGGGTATCTCCGGGAACGGCGCCGGCGAGGTCGGTGATGCTGAGAACGATCTGCTCGTCCGGGTCCCAGAGCAGGTCCGGGTGGATATCGAGGGTGAAGGTTTGCGTCATGTGACTGGCATCGAAAGTCAGGTTGACGGGGGTGAAGGTGTAGTCTGCGCCGTTCGTGGCGGTGCCGCCGGTGACGTTGACCGTGGCTTGGACGTCGTTGCGGTAGGGCGGGAGTTCGTTGAGCTGCAGGGTGACGGTCACCTGGCCGGCGAGTTCCGAGACGGTGATGGCGGCGGTGGTGAAGGAGACCCGGGCGTTACCGAGGTCCGGGACTTGCGGGTTGGTGCCGTTGGCGTACTCCTGCAGGTTGGTCAACCCGTCGTGGTCCGGGTCCGCGGCGGCGTCAGCGGCGAGCAGCGGGTTCAGGCCGTGCGCGACTTCCCAGCCGTCGGGCATGCCATCGCCGTCGCTGTCGGGAACACTGGGGTCTGTGTGGTACGTGAGGATTTCGGCACCATCGGAGAGGCCGTCGCCGTCGGTGTCGGCGACGCGCGGGTTGGTCTCGTAGGTATTGACTTCGTCGCCGTCCTGGATGCCGTCGGCGTCCGTATCGTTGGTGGCAGGGTCAAGCGCGAGTTCGAACTCGCGCGCGTCGGTCAGGCCGTCGAGGTCGAAGTCGGCGGTGCCGTCGCGGCTGAGGTCGCCGAAGTACTTGCGTTCCCACCAGTCTGCCATGCCGTCAGCGTCTGAGTCCTGATAGAGGAGCGGCGCGAGGTCAGCGGTGCGGCCGAGCGTGTGGAGTTCGGCGACGGCGGTGGGTGAGAGTGCGGTACCGAACAGTGTCACTTGCGCGATACGGCCGGTGAAGAGGCTTCCCGCGCCGCCGTTCGCGGCGCCGATGAGGAACGCCGCGCTGGTGTTGAAGATGTTGGCTATGGCGGTGTCCGGGTCGGCCGCGGCACTGACATCGGCGCCGTTGACGTAGATCCTGGCCAGTTCGCCCGCCTGCCAGGTGACGGCGATGTGGGTCCACTCGCCCGGGCTCACAGGTTGCGCGCTCTGAACCGCCTGCGCGTTGTCGTGGAGCCAGGAGCCATTGTCGGACAGTTCGGCGCTGACTGTGGCGTTACCGGTCCCGTCCGGCTCGAAAACCAGACGGCAGGCGCGCATGTCACTGGCTTCGTCCCAGCGTCCGGCAATGGCGCCGGCGGCGGCGTCCTTCACCCACGCGGAAAGTGTCCATGTGGTGGGGGTGTAGAGGGATTCGGCATTGCCGCAGTCGACATACCCGCCGGCAGCCAGATCAAGGCTGGCGTCGGCGAACACGGGTTGGCCCAGGCCACCGAACGTGCCGTGATTATGAAGGTGCGAGGTGTCGGTAAAGTCCGCGGCCAGAGGCCAGCAGCCACGCAGGTCGCCGGCGAGCGTGGCAAGCGCCGGGACAGACGCGGCGTTTGCCGGGTCCGTATCGAGCCGGTACTCGAGCAGATTGCTGAACCCGTCGCCGTCGACATCGGCGGCTGCGTCGTCGAGGGTAGGATTGAGGCCGGTGGCGAGTTCGAAGCCGTCCGGCATGCCATCGCCGTCCGTGTCCTGGCCGATGGGGCTGGTGCCGGTGTCGTCCACTGAGACGAACACGCCGGTGCCGGTCTCGACGCCATCGAGGAGGCCATCACCGTCGGTATCCTCGTTCAGCGGGTCGGTGCCGGTGTCGTTGACCGAGACGAACACACCGGTGTTGGTCTCGACGCCGTCGACGAGTCCGTCGGCATCGGAATCGGCGTCATGGGGATCGGTTCCGGCGGTGTACTCCTGCAGGTTGGTCAGGCCGTCGTTGTCCGAGTCTGCCGTCGCGTCGGTGGCCAGGAGTGGGTCGAAGACGTTCGTGACTTCCCAGCCGTCGGGCATGCCGTCGCTGTCGGAGTCGTCATCGAGCGGGTTGGTGCCTTGGGTCAGTTCCAGGCCGTCGTTCAGGCCGTCGTTGTCGGTGTCCGGGTCGGTCGGGTCGGTGCCGTAGGTATTGACCTCGTCCCAGTCGCTGAGCGTGTCGCCATCGGCATCGCCCGTGGCGCCCTGCGAGGAGTAGAGGTCGAGTACGAGCGTGTGCCATTCGCCGCAGGCCAGGCCGGTTGCGACGGGCGTGCCGGTTCCGTCCGCGAACTGCGCACCCAGGAACACGTCCAGCGTGCTGCCGTCCACGTCGTCGGTGACGAGTGAGACGCAACGGCCGCCGTAGGCCAACGCGGTGACCAGTTGGCCTGGCGTCTGCCCGGTCGGGACAAAGACGTGCACCGTCACGGTTGAGGGTGAGGGGTTGAATGTGCCGGCGCGGTAGACGCCCTGGGCCTGGGCCGGGTCGGCCACGCCCTGCACGGTCAGGGCCAGGTCGCCGGCGTAGACGGGAGTGTTCGTGAGGCGGATGGCGCCCGCGTCGGTGCCATCGAAGGTCCAGCCGGCGGGCGGGGCGCCGGCCGTGCCGGACTCGAAGGTCTCATCGAGCGTTTGGGCGCCGTTCACGACCAGTGCGATGCTGTCGAATGTGGCGGGCACGGCCGTTTCGGGTCCGTACAGGGACAGGTCGGTGAGCCAGCCGGGACTGCTGTTGATTCCGCACTGGGCCCACGGCGCGACGACCGCGCCGTTGACGGCCAGGCGGTTGAGGGAGGTCAGGAACTGCGCAGTCAGGTTGCGGGCCTGGTCCATGGTCACGTCTTGGAGTGGATTCTCGGTCGGATCGAGTCCGGCTGGGACATCGCCGGTCCACTGGACGAAATGGAAGTCGGTTGCGGGCGTGGCGGTGAGTGTGACCTGACTGTCGTCATCGTGCCAACCGGTCTGCACATCGACGGTACCATTCGTCGCGGCGGTGGTCAAGCGCCACTGCATGGTCCAGTTGACGGTCACGGTCAGCGGGGCGGTCATGCGTACAGTGCCCGAGGCGGGGTCGGCGACGAACTGCTGGCCTTCCGTGCCTGGCCAGGGCGAGGTGACGGACCATTGCGCGTCGGTGCCAGCGGCGTAGACGCCGGCGCCCTGCGGATGGTCATAGTCGCTGACAATGGTCAATTCGTAACGCGCGGGTGGTGGTGGTGGCGGCGTCACGTCGAAGTGGGCCTGGATCGTGCGGGGACGGTCGGCTGGCAGCGAGATGTTGGCGTACTGCTGGCGGTCGGCCGGCACGTCGCCGGACCAGTGTGTGAACCGATAGCCGGGCTCGGGCACGGCCCTGACGAATGGCGTCGTGAGTTCATGCACCCAGGCTTCACCCAAGTTTTCACGGACAGTCCAGTAGTACAGCATGGACTCGATCTCAGGCCCCAGCATTCTCCAGTGCGTAATCTCGGCCACGACAGAGCCGTGCGCGCATGGCGTGCTTGTGAACAGGTGCTCCCTGGCCCACTGGATGGTGACGGTACGGTTCGCGTTCATGTAGACTTGGCCGCTGCACCGTTCGGTCACGTAGCGGACGCCGGCTTCGCCAGCGGTCGGCGACCCGACCGACCAGTTCGCCCAGGAGTTCTTTGGGTACACGCCCGCGCCGCGCGGGTTGCCGTGCGCGCTGACGATCGCCAGTACCCAGTACTGCTGTTGCTCAACTACAGCGGTGTTCGCTACGTCGACGCAGGCAATTACGGTTTCCCCCAGACCGCCACCCAAGGCGGTTACCGCCGCGGCGGCCGCCGCGGCGGCATCGGTACGGTTTCCTGTGAGGTTGAGAACGACCTGTCCAGCCGCGACAGCGCCGGCCAGGATGGCCTCCGAGTTGGTGCCGCCGGCGGCGATGACCGCGGTGTAGGCCGCATCGCGGGCGGCATCGCGCGCCTGCTCCGGGGTGCCATTGGCATTGTAGACGTCCTGGGCCACCTGCCCGCCGACGACAGCGCCGGCGGCCGCCCGGGCGGTTTCTTCACGGGCGCCCGCAGCCAGAGCGGCTGCTTCGGCCACGGTCCCGATCTGTGCGCTGGTCGCACCGGCCTGCCGCGCGGCGTCGCCTGCGGCCGCGGCGGCTTCGGATGCCGAGCCGTTGCGGTTGATGACCACCTGAGCGGCGGCGGTCGCCGCCGCATTGGCCACGGTCTCGATATTGCCACCGGCGGCCAGGGCCGCGGCTCGGGCGGAAGCACCCGCCGCGGCCGGGGTGGCGCCCGCGGCGGCGGCCGCATTACCGGCGGCTGCGCCTGCCGTTGCGGCGGCTGTGGCGGCATCGCCGCCCGTTGCCAGCGCGGCGGCTTGCGCGGCAGCCCCGGCCTGGGCCGGGGTTTGGCCTGCGCCAGCGGCGGCGTTGCCGGCGGCGACACCGGCGGCCAGGGCCGCGTCGTTCGCGGTGCCGCCGGCATCGAGGACTGCGGTGGCGGCGGCAGCCCCGGCGGCAGACGGCGAACCGCCGCTGGTCGAGATGGCTTGCCCTGCCTTGGCGGCAGCGTCTTGGATCGTGCCGCCCTGCCCCATGACGACAGCGGCCGCGGCGCGGGCGACCGCCGTGTCGTCGCCGCCGGCGGCGCGTGCCGCCACGCCAGCGGCGAGGGCGGCACTTTCGGTTGTACCATTCTGGCCCAGGACGGTCTGTGCGGCCACCTCGCCGGCGACCGCGCAGGCGGTTGCGGAGTCGGCGCCGCGCGCCAGCGCCTCGGCGGCCGCACGGGCCGCGACGAAAGCCGCGTTCTTGCCCACGCTCACATAGTACTCGGCCACCGCGCGTGCGGCCGCGGTGGCAACATCGTTGGCCGTACCCGCGGCCGCAGTCACGGCCCCCGCGGCCGCATCAGCGGCCTGCTGCATGGTGCCGCCGGTGCGCAGGACATTGGCGGCAGCGGCAGTGCCTGCGGCGCGCCAGGCGTCGCCCGGGGTCCCGTTCGCCGCCGTTACGGCCGCGAACGATGCGGCCCCGGCTTCTGCGGCGGTGCCGCCGGCGGCGGTCACCGCGTCACCCGCTACCTGCCCGACGACCAAGGCAGAGCCGCCCGCCGCGGCAGCCGCGGCGCCGGCGAGTTGTCCGACCACAGCAGGGGCAGCGCCTGCCTTGCTGGCCGCCGCACCCGCCGCGTTTCCGGCATCCAGGGCGTTTCCGTGGGCTGCGAGCGCACCGGCGGCCGCGGCATTCGCCGCCGCGGTGACATTGCCCCCAGCGGCGAGAGCTGCGTCACCGGCCGCAGCGCCGGCACTGGCGGCGTCGCCGCCCGTGGCGATCACCACTTCCGCCGCGCCCGCGCCGGCCGCAATGATCGCCAACGTGGCGTTACCCGTGGCCGCGAGGATGGCCTCCGCGGCGGCGGCACCCGCCTGGGCCGAGGTGCCACCGCGTGCGGCGACCACCCGACCGGCGGCGGTGCCCGCGACCTGGGCCGCCTGCTCGTTACTGCCCCCGGCAACGGTAGCTGCTTGCGCGGCGGCCTGCGCGGCATCCTGTGGTGTGCCACCGGCCGCGGCGGCGGCGCTACCGGCCCCGAGCCCCGCTGCCGTGATGGCCTGCTCTGCCGAGCCGCCGGCCGACGTGACGGCCTGTGCTGCCGCGCTTCCTGCCTGAGCGGGTGTGCCGCCCGCCGCCGCGGCCGCTGCGGCCGCGGCACTTCCCACCTCGCCGATCTCGACGTTGGCAGCCTCCGCCGCTCTGCCGGCGGCCGTGCCGGCGGCGGTGATCGCCTGTTCGTCGGTGCCGCCGAGGATGTCCCGCATGGCGCGGGCGGCTGCGGCGCCGGCGTCGGCCGGAGACTGTCCGGCGGCGGTTGCGGCACGGCCTGCAGCGGCAGCGCCGGCGAAGAGCGCGACGTCCGCACTTGCGCCTGCGCCCAATGCGAAACTGCAGGCGGCGGTGGCGGCGGCGTCCGCCGCCGCCTGTGCCGTGCCGCCAGCGTTGAGAATGCTCAGGGCGGTGGCCAGGCCGATCCCACGGGCGCCGTACTCGACCGGATCAAGGCCGTGCTCGGCGGCGAGAGTAGAGAGGATGCTGCCGATCTGGGCGGGCGAGACGCCCATGGACAGAAGGAGTTCGACAGCGGCGTCGAAGGCCTTGTCAGCCGCACGGGAGAACTCGCGCAGTTCGGACATGCGGAGGTAGGCGGCGAGGAAGGCGCGGGCGATCTCCAAAGCTGACCTGTTCTCCAATCGGAACTGCTCGGCCACCGCTTCGGCTGCGGCTTGCGCCAGTTCCTCGGGGGCAGCATCTTCGGGCGCGGTGCGGTCGACGACGCGTGCAACCGCCTGGCCGAGTTGTTCCGGGGTCGCGCCAGCGACGCTCGCCGCTGCGGCCGCGGCGGTGGATGCGACGGACATCAGGGTCATGTTGGTCGTCGGCGGTGTGGGCGTGGTGATCGGGGGGTTGTTCCCCGCGTCGGCCTCATCGGCGCGCGGTGCGGACAACGGCGCCAGGGCCAGAACGGTGCCGAGCAGGGCCAGGTTGAGTTTCATCGCCATGTGCTGGGTACGGTGCGTCATGTGTTCTTCCTCGTTCCTCGGTGGAGCAAAGGCTGTAGGCTGTACCGAAGGCTGTAGGCTGTAGGTCGGAACCGAAGACCAAAGCCCCGGAGGGGGAGAGCGGGTACGGGACCGGGACTGTAGATTGGGGACGGACGGAGGTTGAGATGGCGAACGGAGGGTCCTCGGCGCCCTCCGCATTGCCGGGGCTGGTCGCTCCACGCCGCAAGGGCGTGGCAGCGCGGAGCCGGGCGGCGTGTGGCGGCGATGGTCGGCTGGGTGTGGCCGGTGGTGGATTCGCCGCGACGTGGCCGGCCGCAGTCGCTCCACGCCGCAAGGGCGTGGCAGCGCGGAACCAACACGTGGCAACGCGGAGCCGCTGGGCCAAGCGCACGGGCGTGGCAGCGCGGGGTCAACGCGTGGCAGCGCGGAGTCGCGGGGCCAAGCGCACGGGCGTGGCAGCTGGGCGCGCCATTTCGGACGGACACGACCAACCGGATGTTCCCCTCCACCGCCCGCGCAGGCCCCAGCCTGTGCGGCGGTGGATCGCGCCGCGATTGCGCGTTGGGACACGCGGCTCGGGGCGTGTCCCAACGCGCAATCGCATCGAGGGGGGCACGGGGGGAGTCCGCGACGCCCCCCGTCGGGGTGCGGGGCAGAGCCCTGCCGTCATGCTCGCCGTTGTGGTGCGTTCCTCTCACAAGGCCTCGCGGCGTTTGATGCGCTCTATCGCTGACGCGGCGGCGGTCTGCAGCCGCGTGTCGGATGCTGTCCTGGCGCCCGGGTTCGGGATGAATCGTGCGAGAAAGGCGGTATCCGTGGCCGCGCCGAGGTCGCCAATGGCGGCGATGGCGGCCATGCGCAGCGGCACGCCGGCATCGTCGGAGCGCGCGATCTGCTGCGCCACGGGCAGGACATCGCGGTTGCGGGCGTTCGCGCAGACCTGAACCGCGGTGGCGCGGACCGCGTCGCAGGCGTCGGCCGAGCGGGCAATGCTGCCGGCCGCGGCCAGTACCTCGTCGCGGTCAAAGGCCGCGTAGCTTCGCGACAGGAACTCCAGGCCGATGAGCGCGGTTCCGGCAATACTGGTATCGAGTTCGCGCGTGGCGTCCCAGTAGGCGTCGCGGACGGCGGTAAACTGCGCATCGTCGGCCAGGTTCGGGGTCTGCGGGTCCGGCCAGGTCTGCTCGACAAAGTAAAGGAAGTGCTGCAGCACGTAGTCACGCCACGCCCGGTCCTGGTCGGAATCGTAGAACATGCCGAGCATCAGGGGCAGGACTTCGTCCGGCACGGGTGCGCCGTCGCGGATCAGGTGCGTGAGAATGTCGTTCTTCAGCGCGTTGTTCGCCGTGGAGCCGTAGCGCGCCGGGTCCTTGGCGGCAAGGAAGCAGTAGAGGGCGCGCAGTTCCTCGGGCGAGAGTTCCTGCGTCTTCGGCAGTTCGTTGATCACGCGCTGCCGGTGGCGCGGGTCCGGGTCCGTGCCCAGTCCGATCGCGGTGCGCACCGTGTCCCGGAGTTGGGCAGTGTCCGGGGCCTGCAGGCTGGCGATGAACTCGCGCGCCGCGGCGACCGGGGCCGACACGTCCGGAGTTCGCCCGCCGGCAACCCCTGGCAGGCGCGAGGTGTGTGGCCGGGTCGCGCCGTGAGCGGGTTGCGCGCGGCCGGCGCGGCCGGCCGTGCGCGTGGTTGCCGTCTCTCTCTCGCCCGCGGCCAAGGTCACGACGCGGGAACGGAGCGCGAGCAGGCACGTCGCCAGCCCGGCCGCGGCGACGAGGGCGAGGACTGCTCCGCGCCGTTTCAGTGACTTGGATTGTGAAGGGAACAGTCCCATGTTCAGTTCATATCGCCGACGATGGCGGCGCCCTGGTAGATGCGTGTGATGCGGCAGATGGACAGGGCGGTGTCCGCCCGCAGCATGTGGTAGACGTAACGCCCGGTATCGTCCAGATCGGCGCGGAACACGTCCCGCACCGTCGTGCCGTCATCGAAACTGATGCCGCTGGGGAAGACCGTGATGTTGACCCGGACGCTGTCGGGCAGGCCCCAGGTGAAGACCTCGACTTCGAGCTTGTCGCTGTTGTCCGGGTACTGCTCGATGCTCTCGATGTGGCCTTCGACCGCGGCGCGCAGCCAGAACCCGGCGGTCGGCACGCTGGCCAGGACCGGGCCGCCGGCGCCGAGGCGCGCGACGATGTGCACGTCTTCGAGCACTTCGGTGCGCTGGAGCTGGAACGTGGCGGTGTCAGCGGTGTGCGCCGTCTGCGCCAGGTCCATGTGCGGGGCGTCGACGGTTGCGGCCAGGGTCAGCCCGGTCCAGGTCCAGGCGCGTTCGCGGTTGCGCCAGATGGCGGGCGCTTCCGGGACAGTGCACTCGACGACGGTGACCTGCAGGCTGCCGGTCACGGGCGCGCCGGTGGTGGGCGTGTACGTGCCGTCCACGGTGAAAGTTCCGGCGGTATCGAACCGGCACGTCACGGGCGCGGCCAGGGTCGTGTCGTACTCCGTGCCGCCCACAGTGAGGTGGACCGTGCCGTCGGTGGCGCCCGCCGGCGCGGCGGTCAGGCGCAGCGCATCGCCCTTGCGCAGGGTCAGGTCCGGCTCGGTCAGGACGTCGGTCGCGACCCAGGTCGTCGCAAGGGTTGCGGTCTTCGCACCGTGCTCGAAGCTGACCGTCCGGGCGGTCACGCCCGTTTCCAGCAGCGGCAGGTCGGCGTACCAGCGCCGCCACGTGCCGCGCTGCACCGGCGTGCCGTCCGAGATGCTCATGCCGGAGAGGAACCGTGTCGTGCCCTCGACGCAGAGCGGTGACACGCGGCTGGTGTCGGGGACCGCATCGAGCGTGCAGGTGGCGGCGAGCCGGTGGTCGAGCCAGTCGGCGCGACCGTTCGCATCCGCGTCCGTACCGCCTGGCCGCTGCAGACGCACGGCGCGGATGTCCAGCGTCGTGCCGGCGTAGACGTTCTCCCAACCGATGCGCACGGTATGGCGTCCGGGGAGGAGCCAGGGCGTGTAGAAATGCGTGACGCCCATGACGCCGAACGGCGCGGTAAGCGTGGCGCTGCCGACGTACTCGCCATCGACCTGGCCGAGGAGTTCGAACGTGCTGTACTCCGAGTTGGGTTGGTACTGGGTTCCTTCGACCTCGACCCGATAGCAGTCGGCGAACAGGACGAGGAACTCGAACGTCACGTCGCCGCGCTTGCTCTCCGCCACGATATCGTCGCCGTACTTGACCCAGGCGCCGCTGGCCACGGTGCCCGCGCTGCCGGCCAGTTCGCGGGCGGTGAAGGCACTGCCGTCAAAGTCGGCCGCGGTGGGATCGCTGCCGGCCAATTCGACCTCGTCGCGGTCGCCGACCCCGTCACCATCGCTGTCGAGGGCGGCGGGGTTGGTGCCGAGCTCGTTGCTTTCGCGGCCGTCCGGGAGCCCGTCGCCGTCCGTATCCGGGTTGGCGGGGTTGGCGCCGGCGGCGAGTTCAGCCGCGTCGGCCAGGCCGTCGCCGTCCGCGTCATCGCCGGCCTGCAGGAGCGCAAGGGCGTCGGGCGAGTGGAGCAGACACTCGGCGGGGATGACCTGGCGCGCGAGCCCGCGCGCTTCCCATTCCAGGACCAGTGACGCGTTGCAGTAGGTCTCGAAGTAGACCAGGCGCAGTGCGTGCAGCCCGGCACGCAGGCCGATATCGCCGTGCGACTGCCACGGCGCGCCGAGGTGCCAGACATAGCCGTCCGCGGCCGTCACCTGCACGCCGTCGATGTAGAGCATGCCGCCGTCGTTATTGGTGAGATGGAACGTGTACCAGCCGTCCGTCGGGACGGCCAGCCAACCGTCGAACACGGCGCCGACTTCGTCGGCACGGCCGCTGCCGAAGACCTGGCCAGTGGACTCAAGCATGTCGAGTTGCGCGACCAGGCCGCTGCCGTAATGCGGGAAGAACTCGAAGGACGGCATGAACCGCCAATCGCCTTTGTAGTAGGAGACCGCCAGGCCGGGCGCGGCGTCCGGAACGGCGGTGGCGGCGAACACCCAGGCGGCGCCGTCGTTCGGGTCGAGCGGGTCGAGTCCGAGTTCGAGTTCCGCGCCGTCCGGGACAATGTCGCCGTCGCTGTCCCAGGCGGCGAGATTCGTGCCGTGCACGATCTCGGAAGCGTTGCTGATGCCGTCCCCGTCCAGGTCGGTTTCGGCGTCGGCCGGGTCGAGCGGGTTCAGGCCGGCGCTGACCTCGATACCGTCGGGCAGGCAGTCGTGATCGCTGTCCGGGTAGGCGAGCAGAGCGACGTCGTCCAGTTCGGTGACGCCGCGGGTCATGAACGCGTAGACATAGAGGATGTCGGCGGTCGGATGCAGGCGTCGGACGTCCGCGAGAAGGTTGCGACGGATCGTGACCCACTGTCCGGTCCCGACGTTGGTCCCGAGCGGCACGATCGGGTCCAGACCGAGGTTCGACGATGTCGTGCCGGGGACATACCTCAGGTTCAGCCAGCCCGCCGTTGTCTGGCAGGTGGCGTAGATGAGGAAGTTCGAGGACGCGCGCATGCGCCATTCCAGGATGAGCTTCTGCGCCTCGGTCGGGTTCAGGGTGAGCCGGTACGCGGTGTCGTACGCGCCCTGGAACGCGATGACGCGATTACCCGCGTCGGTTGGGTCGACGATGTTGGAGAGAGTTGCGGGCGGGTCGGCGTCCCAGAGGTCCCAGGCGGCGGTGTCGCCGTCCTCGGCGTTTTCGAGCATGCGCCGGTCGAAGAGGTAGCCCGGGCCCTGGAGTGCGGGCGTGAGCGGGTCCATGGCGCAGCTCACTTCCAGGCCGTCGGGCATGCTGTCCGCATCGGTATCGGCCAGGCGCGGATCGGAGCCGTGGATGTGCAATTCGTCGCTGTCGGAGAGTCCATCGGCGTCGGTGTCGGCAACGGTCAGATCGGTGCCGTGCATGAACTCGTCCAGGTTCGAGAGTCCATCGCCATCGAGGTCGGTTTCCGCGTCGTCCGGGTCGGCGAAATCGAGTCCGGCCGTGATCTCGACGCTGTCGGGCAGCACGTCGAGGTCGGTATCGGGATAGGCCAGCAGCGCGACGTCGTCCAGTTCGGTCAGGCCGCGGGTCATGATGCCGTAGACGTAGAGGATCTCGGCGTTCGGGTGCAGGTAGCGTACGTCCGCGAGGAGGTTGCGGCGGATCGTGACCCACTGTCCGGCGCCGACATTGGTCCCGAGCGGCACGATCGGGTCCGGGCCGAGGTTCGACCACGTGGTCCCGGGCACGTATCTGACATTGAGCCAGCCGGCGGTCGTGTTGCATGTGGCGTAGAAGAGGAAGTTGCTCGAGGCGCGCATGCGCCACTCGAGCACGAGCTTCCGCGTCTCGGTCGGCGCCAGGGTGAAGCGGTAGCCGGTGTCGTACGTGCCCTGGAACGCGATGACGCGGTTCTCCGGGTCGGTCGGGTCGACCGCGTTGGACAGGGTGTTGGGCGGGTCGGCGTCGAACAGGTCCCAGCCGGTCGTGGTCTGGTCTTCGGCGTCTTCGGCGACGCGGCGGTCGAACAGGTAGCCCGGCCCTTGGAACGCGGGCGTCAGCGGGTCCATGTTGCAGGCCGTCTCATAGCCGTCGGGCAGGCCGTCCGAGTCGGTATCGGCTTGCAGCGGGTTGGTGCCGTAGAGGTTCACCTCGTCGCCGTCGGGGAGGTCATCGTCGTCGGTGTCGGCAACGGTGATGTTGGTGTCGCGCAGGAACTCGTCCAGGTTCGAGAGACCGTCCCCGTCCAGGTCGGTCGTGGCATCGCTGGGGTCGGCGGGGTTGAGGCCCGCGGTGGTTTCCACGCTGTCGGGCAGGCAGTCGAGGTCCGCGTCGTCATAGTTCAGTACCGCGATGTCGTCGAAGCAGCCGACGGCCCGGACCATAAGGGCGCGGAAGTCCGTGATGGTGGCGGTCGGGTGAATTCGGCGCAGGTCCGCGAGCAGGTTCCGGCGGATGGTGACCCAATGGCCGTTGGCGACGTTTGTGCCCAGCGGCACGAGCGGGTCCAGGCCCTGGTTCGGGACGGTTGTGGATGGGACGTACCGGATGTTCACCCAACCCACGGAGGTGACCAGGGTGGCATACAGCAGGTAATTGCCGGTGATGCGCATGCGCCACTGCAGGTGCAGGCGCTGCGTCTCGACGGGCGTGAAAATGAACCGGAAACCGGTGTCGTACGTGGCCTGGAAGGCAATGACGCGGTTCTGCGGGTTTGCGGGGTCCGCGATGTTCACCGGCGTCGCGGGCGGATCGGCGTCGAACAGGTCCCAGCCGGCCGTGTCACCATCCTCGGCGTTCTCAAGCATGCGCAGGTCGTAGGTATATCCATTCCCCTGGTCTGCAAGAGCGCGTGGCACCCACGCCAATGCCAGGGCAACGGCCAGCGCAAGGGCCCGAACAGCAGATGCAAAGCGTGTCGTGATCATACGCAAAAACCCCCATAGCGTCGCGGGCAGAATGCCACGCAACGCATTTTTGCCGAACACTTTATCGACCTGGAAACGGTGGAAATCGCCCCTTCCTCCTCGTTCAGTCTTCCGTCCTACGCCCA
>Ga0208961_1000346_pt1 | contig 21484 bp, 23 predicted proteins | sample RifOxyB3_FD_184034 | JGI IMG/M metagenome (GOLD analysis project Ga0208961, IMG submission 184034) | Groundwater microbial communities from Rifle, Colorado - Rifle Oxygen_injection B3 (SPAdes) | ecosystem: Environmental > Aquatic > Deep subsurface > Groundwater | place: Rifle, Colorado, United...
TTTATTTATCAGGTTTATATTCTCATGGTTTTGATAATCTAAAAGAAGGTTCTGCAAATATAAGCTACACCCATTTTGAAGGAGCTGACAGCATTAATATACGTCCAATATATTTCGCCTTAGATTTGAACTTAAAAAAGTCCTTTGAGGCTATAAAAAATAACGTTGCGTTCAATTTGGGTGGTGGTTATGCGTACTCAAATTATGGACATGTTCTCTCACCTCATCTTGGCTATGTTGCTGGTCTCGATTTTAAATATATAAAACCATTCATTAACTATTCATTCAGCCTAAATATCCCTATTGATGCCAGAGTTATAGAATATAGGGATAGAGTTAAAAGGCCGACCATGACCTTTTGTCATGATTTTAACCTTGGTTTAAAAATTGATATTAAAGAATATTTTTATTTGAGTCTTGTTGGTGGTTGGGCGATATTATTTTCTGAAACTGATAGATTACGAGCACCCAGCTTTGCTTTAGGTGTCGGAATGGTAAGATAATTCAGCCATATATTTTCAGCTATATCATTTTGGCTCTTTTTCCATAATATCGAATTAGCTATTTACGTTTCTTGCTCATCTTTCTAATTATCCGATATATCTGTGATACCGACAAATCTATCTTCTTTGAGATGGCGAAGCCTGTTTTCCCAGATTTGAACATAGCAGAAACCTGTTCATCGCGTTCCTTGTTCTTTTTACGGTTGTAGTCGATCCCGTACTTTACGCGGAGTTGATGTATCGCCTGTCGGGTAATTCCGAATTTCTTCCCGATTGCTGCGTCTGTTTTAAGTGTTTTCTGAAGTTGAATCAGTTGGTCTTTGGTGACTCTTGCCATAGCGTAGCCTCCATGGGTTGATTTTGGTTAATAGATATTGATTGAATGATAAATTAATGATGCATGTATTGTCAAGAATAGATTTGAATTCCAGGCATCGCTGGTCTTTGCTGCGTTCGGATATCTGGGGCAGGGAAGGTACTGCAACGGAAGGTATTGTTGCTGAAGTAATTTTCGCGGTAAATATCCCCTTGTAGAAATACAGGGAGATTTTATTTTCTGTCCAAATCTTGTCCGATCTGATCACCCATCCTGATAATTACCTGGATTGCGTTCCTGTTCCCGACAGGAGTATTTTGTTCCAATGATTAATGTGACCTTTCAGGAGGATTTAATTAAGCAGGGGTACCATCTTTTCGATAAGAGCAAAACATCACTCATAGGCTTTTATCCCAAAGAATTACACCTGCTGATAACGGAATTGAAACAGAAAGACCAGAACATTGACCCTGTTCTTGGGGAAGTTTATTCAGCACGGGCATTTTTTGCAATCTCCAAGCCGATAGGCGGAGAATGTTCATACCAGAGCGGATATCTCGATGTCAGGCTCATAATGCAGGAAGGCGATACCTTTATAGGGGAAATTCAAACAGAACTACCCGACGGATTTGCGTTAAAGAAGGGTGGAAGGATAAAAATCAGGACGGAAAACCTTATTTATAAGCCTGATTATCCATTGTGAAAAATCTTGCAAAGCGAAAACGGATAGTTTCCTTACGAAACCAGGGCAAAACATTTATCGAAATAGCCGAGATTTTCGGTAATTGTCCGTATAGAGTCAGTGGTCTATACGCTGAACATATGGAAAATCTAAATGAGTGCTCAAAATATCCATTCAGGAAATACCTTTCGGTAAGGCTTCGTAACGCACTGGTCCACGCTTTTGGGGTTGAAATTCTTGGTAAACCAGAAAAAATGGCGGAATTCGGTAGCGGCAAATTGCGTTCACTGAAACACTTCGGCAAAATAACAGTGTCCGAGCTTGGTGTTGCTTTGGAAAAATTCGGCTATATCTCCGATAAGAAAAGTTGGCTTAATACGAAAAACCCTTAAAGAACGTTTAGGTTAAGGATTCGGAATTCCAGAAATTCTTTATGAAGCCAACGTCATTAAACTAAAAAAAACGTACTCGGGCAAGATCCTGGCGGAAATAGAAAGGTTTTTGATGCTGATAGACCCCGCAGAAATAATTGTCGTTGATCAACGGAGAAAGTATCAGCTGAGAAATGATTGATCAAAGTAGTAACTCTCGGGCCTGACTCAATCTGAGCATATCCTCGGCCTGACTGGTAGGCGTTTCGCCATCATCGAACAGGTCTGATTCCATGATGCCTTCATATTCCTCATCCGTCATAGTGTGCCCAAGCGTACCTACTTTTTTTACGGAATCAAAATAATGCCGTAATTCCCAAGGTTCATATTTATCCTTGATGGCCTGAACAAACGGTTTAATTTCTCCTCTGAATTTTTCTTCGGTTTCGGAATATTTCAGGTGCTTCAGAAACTTTTCGCCGATAAGATAACCCAGGGCCTTATCCAGACCCCATTCAACGCGTATTCCTTCGGCGGCTTCTACCTGCTCAACCCATAGTTTGTGTGGAGGTTTCATATTTGTTTATTTATCCCGACTCCCTTCTATGTTTAAAAGCTGCTAATCTCCGCCTTCAGAATCTGGGACAGGTTTGGCATAAGGGACCTTTCTTTTTTATGTTGTTTTTAATTGTCGCTGATCACTTAATTTTATGCAAAACATGTTTTTCAGTGAGCCAAACCAATATTAGAATGACTATGATTGATATTGCAATCCATAATCCTGTCAGACCAAGAATAAACCTGATAAGCAGGAATGATAATAGGCAGATTAAGGTTAGGGATAATATTGATTTTGTTGTTATAATAATGTAGCCTAAAACCTTTTTGTATGGAGAAACTCCAGAATATCGAACATAAAAAGAATATTCATCCTTTATTTTGCCAATCTGCAATGCAAGTTCGGAATCAATATTGGAAATCCCATTCAAAAGCCTTTTTTCATTAACCTCTTTGTTTACGGAGAGTTCGATTAACATGTTTAGCATATCCCTATTTAATAAGCCGAGGTCACCATTGGACAATAATGTGTTTTGTAACTCTTCTTTGAGCTTGTGATTTACAGGAAACAATGAAATATAAATCAAACGAGTTTTTATGAGCGACAATATGCGAATTCGCTTTTCGGCAAAATTAAAGTACGTTTTTCTCGAATCATCAAACGGCTTCTCGATCAATCTTTTTGATAACCAAGCGACGAATGCTATAAGAGCTACAAGAAGAACACTAAATATCTTATCGTTATGCCAATCAATATTGTTGAGCATATTATAGCCACCTATAGTTTGTGTTTTTCTTTGCAAGCCTTTGGATAAACTTTGTAATATTCGATAGAAATCCACCGTCTTTCGAGGCTTCACCAACAATGTCACCCTGCCGCAAGAAAGCAAACACCATTTTAGAATTGCCTACAACAGCATATCGCTCTTTGTTATAATTCGTTGTGCCAGTCTTAAGAAAAAGACCATTTAATTTAATATCAAGTTTGGCTAGGGCGATTTCCTTCAGGATTGTAGCACATTCTTGTTTGGTCGGGTTTTCTGTTGAATGGTAAAAATAAATTGAATAAGTAACTGCCAATTCAAATAACGAAATTCCGTCAATGCTAGCACCAAGAATGCTTGCGGGAACGAATGAGTCTAACGGCTTGCATGTCACTCTAGCCAAAAACGACAATACTCTCTTAATACCAACTTGGAATGAAGCATTTACAAATGCATTGTTGTTTGAAAGGAATAAAGCTTCCCTAAGCGTAATGGAAGGCCTATTAAGTGGTTGTACTTCACGAACATTCCAATCCAACTTATGATTATTTGCTGTTGAAAGCAGATCGGTGAAACCGATACCATTCTCTCTTAAACAGCAATAAATAAAGGGTTTTAACGTTGACCCAACATTTGCTTTGAAGGTAAAGGGATAATCTGTGCCGTTTGAACTTGCAACTGCAATAACTTTATTGTTAGTTACGCAAATCACGCTGGTAGGAAATTGATCCTCATTGATGAATCTTGTGGCTTCCTTCTGAACCTCTTTATCCAGCGTTGAATATATGGAGTGTTGTTTATCGTTGATGCTTTCTGTAATATATGGAACACACCCGCCCCTAAACACTTCAAGGTTGTTATGATTTATGCAAAAGTTCGCCCTTTTTAGTTTTGACATCTTGGCAGATGAGATGACTCTTCGTCTGTATAATTTACGGCTCAGCATAGTATATCTTTGGAGCAACCTATCCTCGTTTTTCAGATAATAGTTTGGGCCTCTTAATAAAGTTAAAAGAACAAGTTGTTCTGTTGTGCTAAGGTTCTCGGGTTCTTTGGTAAAATATTCCAAGCTTGCCGCTCTCACCCCATAAATATTATTCCCCCAAAATACGTTGTTAAAATATAGCCCAAGGATTTGATCCTTGGAATATTTGTTTTCAAGTTTAAAGGAAAGTGCAGTTTCGTGTAACTTTCTAATGATATTCCTTCTGTTGTCCCTAAGAATATTTCTGGAAAGTTGCTGTGTTATTGTGCTGCCACCTTCCACAATCTTCCCAGCTTTGAGATTATTACATATAGCTCTTAAAATACCAACAATATCAACCGCACCATGTTTGTAAAATCGATGGTCTTCGATTAACATTAGGCTTTGCTTTAATCTGCTGGGTATGTATTTGGTGTTGCAGGTGGCAATCCTGTCGCCGTTAGGAGAAATTACGCCAAAAGGCTTTCTGTTTTTAGAATACAAAACAAAGCCGTTGTATTCTTGATTGTTCGTGTTTTCGATGGTAGCAATCATTTGCTGTTTCAAATACGGATGATAAATTTTACCATCTGTAATGGTAAAATGGCTATGTACAGGATTGCAGATGGTTTTATCTCGATCCTGGACGATAACGCTGGACAATGAGAAACCATTGTTGTTTTATTTAGAACCTTTCAATCCCTTAATCATCTTCTTAAACCCCTTCAACCCAGCCTCTAAATTCTCAATAATCTCCCATGCTATTACATCAGGCTCAGGCAACATTTCCAGGTCTGTTAGGCTATCATCCTTAAGCCTTAAGACATGGAAGCACTTCACTCTTGGATTGTTTTCTTATAATTGGTTTTAAGAAGATCTACAACCTCATCAATGTTCTTTGTGTCTTCTACGGTAAGTCTAAAACATTTCGTATTATAAAAGTCTTGGATGCTATCACTTAGCCTTGATATTTTATGGTATTTTATTGTTTTTTTTCCATAATTATAAGGCAAAGTAACTATGATTTGCATTTTTGACATCTTCGGTTTTATATACACAAAATTCTTTGAATGAGCTAAAGAAATATAATAGTGTTGTGGATTAATTCGAATGTCTTTGGCAAACTTGATCATTTTGTCTTTTATAATCGAATAGGCTTCTTTAATTTCCTCGTTTGATGATTCGAAATGATAGTGTTCATCATATACTATATCATTATTGTCTCCAACGGATTCTAAATCAACCCGTTCAAAAGGAGGCGTTAACAGACAAATATTATCTTTACCACATTTATAGAAACTGGCAATTTCAATCCGAACGAGTTTAGCCCATTCCGCATACGCTTTCTTCGTTTCATCAATCTCTTGTTTTATCTCATCAAGTATCAACAATACGTTCTGACTATTCTCAACACCATCAGTAATTGTTTTAAATATCTCACGCCCTCCAAGCAGTCGCTTGAATTCATTATTTAGGTCTGGAGTTTGCGTTACAATTTCGAACAGTTTATCAATTAGACTCTTTCGACTTTCAGAGCTTTTAAAAAAGGCGATAAACTTAGTTAGCTGTGGAAATATATGATCGTAGAATCTATGATGAGACAATTCTATCTCAATCAAATAAAACTGAGGATTGTTTGCATCACTAAGGTTGAACAGGAATCCATCGGGGATCGTGTTGCCGAGACTTAAGGTTTTTATAAGTTTTTTACTTATTAAAATCGTTTTTGAACCAAACAATAATTTTGCGTTCTGATATATAATGCTTTCAAATTCATCTTCTTTTTTAAATAGAATCTGACTGCATGGCTTCCCATTTAGATAAATTGATGCGTCCATAATATTCCTACCTTCTTATTTAGAGCTTTCTTCAACAATCTTTATTTCATCCTCTGTCAGCCCATACAATTCATAAACAAGCTTATCGATCTTCCTATCCGTGGAGATGATGCGATTTTTAAGCTGTTCTTGTTCGGCGGGGAGCTTGGCTGATGTTAATTTATTTTTAAGGTCTATCAGGGAGTCTACATGACTGCATATTTCCAGGTGAGACTTTTCATCTTTTTTGTATTGTATAACAGGAATATTTTGAACGTACTGAAACTTCCATCTTAAGAAACCACCACGTATGGTAGAACTTATCGATTTAAAAAAGAATGTCGTCAGGCGAGAATTTAGAAGGCCCAATAAAAAGCTACTATCTGATGCAAGAATATAAGCCGTGGTATCGAAAAACGCTTTATTTCGGTCAATAATAAACTGGCCCTGTGTGCCAATTTCAGCATAAGCAATCTTAGGCTGTTCAAATTCGGTGTAATAATCGCAAGACCGAATCTCCCACCAGTAGTCACCTTGATCGTATCTCGCTTTAGCTCCTTGCTCAAATTGTATTAAATATTTCATAATAGCAGGGTATCTGTGTTTGATTCCATTAAAGGCTTCTTTGAAATTAGCCGTAATGTTTTTGGTAAATCCCTTTTGAAGGTAAATGATATACTTGGAGGATTTTGGGCTTTCATAACGTTTAATATCTCGGCCAAACAAAAACGGTTTTATCACTTCTGAACTCTTTTTATCCTCTTTAATCAGTTTATCCTTTGTTGCCGAATCGATGACAAACGCTTCATTTAGCCCAGTCTTTATCCCGTAATAGATTTTCTTTTTTACATACTCACCCAACGGAATTCCCACTTTTTGAAGTTTTTTCAGTAGGTTTTGTTCTGTCTGCGGTACCAAATTCCAACCAGAGTCATTAAGGCTATCCTGCTTAATAAGCAGTCTATTTGCTTTAACATAATCCCCAAGATCATTAAAATCTAAAGTCTTCACCGCAGTTACATTCAGGTTCGGGGTCTTATGCTTACAATTTTTATCTGCTATTAAAATGCAGGGATATGTCGTCGCATTTTCAAACACAGGCAAATCCCCAAAATCGACAATTTCAATAATATCCTTTTCTATTAGCCATTTCCTCAGCGGCTCACCATAATTTGCTCGCATCCATTTGTTCGCGACAATTATCCCGAATATTCCGCCAGGGTTTAACAACGTCATACCTCGTTCAATGAAATAGCTGTATAAATCCGCTGTTCCATTATAGACTTTATAAACTTTTTGAAAATACTCTTTTGAATTGCCTAACAATTCTTGCCTAACATATGGTGGGTTTCCAATCACTGCATCAAACCCATTTTGTTTAAAAACTTCAGGAAAAGCCACCTTCCAATCAAAGGGCCTAATCTTACTTTCCGCTTCATCATCTAGCTTGAACAAACTGTTATCAAAATCTGTTCCTACCAGGGAATTCCCACACTTAATATTGGCCTCAAGAGTAGGCAGCACCCTCTCATGAAACATACTGAGCTGATTCTGAATTGAAGCCTGGGTTTCCCCCTCCATACACTTCAGTAGGAGACTCAACTTGGTCACTTCCACAGCCTGAGCATCAAGATCCACCCCATAGATGTTATTCAGCAGGATCTTCTTCTTCAGAGCAGTAGTTAATCCGCCTTCAGGCGTAATACAACCAGCCTTTGCCTTCTTACTGGCTCCGCTGTAATACAGAATATGCCAATCCAGCAGGAACTGATACGCACCCAGCAAGAATGAACCGCTACCGCAGGCAGGATCGACTATCTTTATCTTCTCGACCTCATCAGGGGTCTTACCCTCGACCAGCTTACCAACCGTATTCTTTACAATGTATTCGACTATGTACTGAGGCGTATAATAAACACCCCCTGCTTTCCTGACCTCTGGTTTTTCCTCAACTTTCGCGTTATGACCTGCCGTTAAACGGATGACCTTACCCAGAAACTGCTCGTACGCACTACCCAATATTTCAACTGGCAGGACAGAGAACTCAAAAGGGCATTCTGGGTAGTATAGTCCGCGAATTATTTCTTTCAGGACCTTATCATCTATGGTCAGGTCTTCAGATAGTTTGTCCTTCTTAAAATCGAACAGGCCAGAGTTGTACTTCTTATCCGCTTCGCGGAAATATTCAAACAAAGCCTGATAACAGTGTTTGTCGGCAACATAACTTTTCAGCCGTTCGCTGGGCTCAATGCCCCTGTCTTCGCAAATCCTGAGAAAAATGATCCTATCTATGGTCTGTTGCACCGCATAGTTGATGGAACCTTCATCCAGCTTCTTATTATTCTTGCTGATATCAACGGCCAGGAGCTTTCTCCATTCATCCAATGAGGCTAAAAACTCCTTATCGACCGTTGCCGTACCCTTCTTGTTCTTATCAGACAGGACAAACTTGTCGAAACTGCCGCGAATGACATTTTCTTTCGCGAAAGTATCCCACAGAAAATCAAATTCAGCCAGATATTCACGGAAGGTAAGATATTTTATACGGCTTAAAGAAGCCTTGTCAGTCAGTTTGGGTTTTGTCGTGCAATCGTAAACAGCAAATTCCTCAAAATCGGTCAGGATGGATATGGGTAACTTGGCACTCCAGGCATACCGTTTGATCTGATACGCGGGGGATATCTCCTCTTTGATGAAAACTGACGGCTTCTTGGCTTCTACAAAGAATAACCGCTTGCCGCCTGGGAGCCTGAACGAGTAATCGGGGGACTTCTTCTGTTCGCCTACTGTTACTTTATCCTCATGGATGACCTCTCTGTAGGCTTCAGCCGCTCCCTGGGAGTTATCGATATCCCAGCCAAGGGCTTTGAAAAACGGGTCAATGAAATCCCGTCTGGTCGCGGTTTCGTTATAATCACCACTTTTATAAGAGGCATACTGTTCCTCGAATCGTTTAACGAGGTCGGATATATCCTTGTACGCCTGTTCTTTCATTGTTCAGAAAATAACTTAACAATGGTTCTTTTGGCACGAAAAAAATGGTAAATGGTCTACTTGTACGGAGTAGAGGATAGAGGGTATATTTCGACTTTTAGGTAATTATTTATGTCTCATAGAATCGAGAGGGCAATACCATTGAAAATATGATGAAATGTGGGATGAAGAGCTAGAATTTTGAGAAAGATTTAATTCCCAGTTCAGTTAACTCTGAAAATAAACTGTTGCCGCCTTCTGGATCATCTCTACGAATGTGATAATATCTTTAGATTTTGATCAAGATTGTAGAAATTTGCCGCCATATTTATTCCCTTCAAATGGTGAGACAATGATTCCAAATCTGGAAATATTGTCGAAATGTTATAACCAAGCTTATCAAGGTCGACAGTAAGCTTTTCCTTATTTTCTCTTCTGATTAATATTTTCCTTATAAATTTATCACATTCAGGAAGTTCTTCTATTGGAGTATTAATCATGTGTACTGAAAAGACAGAGCGTTGAACGAATTGACGGATATCAAATATGTCTGGATTCATGGCAAAAATGGCATCTCGGAAATTTGGTTTCTGATGCCAATCCGAAATCTTTTCTTTTGCTATAAATGAAGATCTAAAAACAGAGTCGAGTGCCTTTTTAAATCCTGGATCAATAGAATATGTAATTATTGATGGCGTGTCTATTTGTATTTTGTTTAATAAAATCGGATCCAAACACCAAATCACTCCATCGCTGTTTAAACTTATCGATTCCAAAGCGAAAAATAATGCTATAAATGGCGACGTGGACCAGTCTAGCAATTTGGTCGGGCACCGATAATGTTGCATAAGAAAAACCCATGCCGCAAGATTATCGTCTGCTGGAGGTTTGGGGAAACGGATTTTAGCTTCTTTAATAAAACCGTTCGAAAGTGATGGCTCGTGATAATGAGATCTACGATATATTTCAGGTATTAATGTCGCGGTTATTTTACTATTTAATATATTTTCCGATTGTCCCCTCCACCAAGGAGAGTTAATAAAGAAACCTTCAGGTCTTGACGTTGCAACATCGACAAATTGCTGAATTGATGATATTTCAATTGGATCGTGTATCATCGGTTGTTTATTCCTTTTCAGCAACCTCAATATTGTATGAATACATACTTGGTATCTTGTCTTCATCAGCTGTGATATCCAACCGATAATCCCCAGGGCTGTTGAAAATAAAACGTATCGTTCCCCGTAGCTTCCAGAGCTTCTTCCCTTTGGGGAAAACTGCATCAGCTATCAAATCCCTGGGCAAACCTGCTGGCCTGCCATCCACATCCACAAGGTTGAATCTCAGGGTAATTGGCTCATCTATTTCTTTGTTCTGCCGTCGTAGGACCATGAGGAAGGGAATGTTGGCCTCGACAGGAAATTGTCCGTTATTCGGGAAGAATTCATTAATGCCTAAATGAGTACCGTTCAGAATGTTGTCATTCCCAGGGTACATCTCTTCGACTGAAACCGCGAGTAAAAAGGTCTGTATTTCCATAAACAGAAATATCGTTCTTTACGGTTATTGTGTCAAGGTTTATAACTTCACAGAATACCCTTGACCCATTACTGTGATTATGGCTAATTTATCAAGGATAAAAGAATAGATCAACTTATAGGAGGATCACATGGCAACTGATCGTTATTTAGTTTGTCCCAAATGCAATGAAAAGAAGTGGGTGTTTTCGTTGTTTGATGCTTTATTAAATCTGTCCAAAAACGAACCAAGCCGTTGTGAGAAATGCAAAGAGACCAGCGATTTGCTGTTGACTTTCCATTTTGGCGTAGGTGCTGGGGATCAGAAATGTCAGGTATTGGATTGTTTCTTGCCCGACAAAAGATCTTTTTGGAAGGAAAATGAGTCTACTGTAGAGTTTTATCCCTTTATGGTTATTTTACAACTCATTGAACCAAAAGAAAAAGAGATTTCTATCTGGTTACCGTATTGGCATATGGTAACCAATAAAGCAAAAAAGGTTGAAAAGAAATATGGTCAATGGGCACCGTTTATAGATGTTAACTCATTTCGTACAATGCTTAAAAAGGCACGGAAAAATGGATATGAAGTATGAATGTGATGGCGTTCTCGGATGTGAAACAAATTTATCAGTTTGATGCGATACGTAATCGATGGGCACTTGTGTGCCTGTTTAAGTGCTTCAAATATGTGACCGTCAATATGACAGATAATAAAAGGAGAATAAATTGAAACCGATTAAGTTTGTCAAGTTAATCATTCTGCTTATTTCTTGTCACTGTTTTGCTCAATATGCTTGGACAAATAGGAGTCTAGGAACAACGAATGTCATATATTCAGTTACATATGGTAACGGCCAATATGTTGCTGTGGGCAATGGTGCCATCCTGACCTCTGCAGACGGGATAATCTGGACAATCAGGAGTTCTGGAACAACGGAAACCTTTAATTCAATCACTTATGGCAACGGCCAGTATGTTGTTGTGGGTTCTGCGGGCATTATCCTTACTTCTGGAGATGGTATAAACTGGACCAGCGGGACCTCAGGTACAACGCAATTACTTTATTCAATCACTTATGGCAATAGTCAGTATGTCGTTGTTGGCTCAAACGGCACAATCCTTACCTCTGTAGACGGTATAACCTGGACAAGCAGGAGTTCAGGAACAACGGGGTGGTTTAAATCAATCACCTATGACAATAACCAGTATATTGCTGTAGGAGGCTATAACGGAATAGGCCCTGCTAGTATTATTTTTACCTCTGCAGATGGCATAACCTGGACGAGCAGGACCTCGGGAACAACACAATCCCTTCGTTCAATCACATATGGTAACAACCAGTATGTGGTTGTCGGCGAAGGTGGCACAATTATCACCTCTATAGATGGCATAACCTGGACGAGTAGGACCTCGGGCACAACATTCACTCTTTCTTAGATCACGTATGGCAACAGCCAATATGTTGCAGTGGGTTTTTCAGGCAGGATCCTTACCTCTGGAGATGGTATAATTTGGACAATTAGAACATCGGGAACAGAGAACACCTTATTGTCAATTATATATGCCAACAACAAGTATGTTACCGTGGGTACTGCGGGCACAATTTTATCTAGCGAAACACGTCAACCAGTCTCGTTTGAACGCTATGAATTTTATCAAACCGTGAACCCTTCTCTAATGAACCCCAATAATTTCATCATACCAGGGCTTCCTATAAGGCTAAAAATAATGACTCGAAATTATCTGTCTCAAAATTTATTGACCTTGAAAGGGATAATCCGCTCATCTAATAGTAATGTCACAATTATGGATAGCATAGGAAATTTCAATAATATATTATCGAACCAAGCGGGATGGTCGTCCGATGAGTTTGAGGTATTGCTGAAGGACAACATACCAGCAAATACTACCGCCTCTTTTGATTTAATTATAACAGATGAACTTGTTATCGGTGGCCCATGGGTTAGTAGTTTCACAATTCCACTTACTCCTTTTATAATCCCAAGAGTATTGATAGACGACGATAATAATCCAGATAGCCGAGGAAATAATAATGATATAATCGAGCCAAATGAAATCGGTGAATTAATTCCGATTATTTCAAATATGTCTGGAGACAGTTTCTACAATGTATATGGTAGATTATTTTCATCAACGCCAAACATTTCAATATGGAACAACCGACAAGGTTCAACAGAAATGGTTTATGACTCCTCGAGATACAATGTGACTTTTGGAAACCAGATCAAAATCACACCATTACAGGCGAACATCGTCCCAGAAGTCGACTATGTTTTCTCATATAATAATCAGGTTACATATTTGACGAGATTTACCCTTGCCGTAACGGGATACTTAAATGAAGTGCCTGGTGTAAGCTGGGATGTCAATGGAATCAAACATAAGTGGGGCATCCCGTTTGTTCTTAATTCTGGTTATCCTGACACGATTAGGGTTGAAGATGTGCCTGATATTTCACTCATAGAATTATCCGTTACAGTTTCACCGAATCCAGCTAATCCGACCGTGAACCTGTCTATTGGTATTCCTTTCGCATTTAAACAGGGTGTCAGTGTCCAGATAGTAGGGATAAACGGCAAAGCCATCAAAACATGGCAGCTATCTGGAATAGGCTACCACAACTTTACCTGGGATGCCAGGGACCGCCAGAATAGGTGTCTATCGAGTGGAATGTATATGCTCAGAGTTATCGGAGGAACGAAAATCCTGCAAAAAAAGCTAATGCTCCTGAAATAAAGTATGAGCGTCGTGGACTACCCTCTCATGAAATCAGGGAGGGCTTCTAAATATCCTTCATGATCCTCTCTATCGTCAACGGTGCAGACCCTTCATAATGGTTATTCACATTCACGGTAATATATTTCATCTTCTGCACCTTCTGAATCATTTTAATAATATCAGCTAAGCCAGGTTTTGGATCAACGATCTTATTCCAAACATCACCCGTCTTTGCCTCAATAGCCTGGCGTTTACCACCCATGAGCCTGCTAACTATATGACTGAATGAAAGAGATTAAATGCAGCACACTGTTGAATCTCAGAGTATCGGCTTATCTATTTCTTTGTTTCACCGTCATCCAAGCCGTATGTGCACCAATTCCAAGTGTCTCGGCTATCTTCCTAATTGAGACACCCTTCTTTCGCAACTTGAGAATACGCTTGGTTCGCTCTTGTTTCCTCACTATATGGAATGGCGTTTTTTTATTCTTGGCGTAATATCTTCTCAGCATCCTTGATACCAGCGTCTGAGAGATTTTAACTCGCTTGGCAATATCTCTCGAATTCATGCCTTTACGGGCAAGGTCCACTATCCGCTGATTTCGCCTTTTTGTTTTCTTATTTAAAACCATACGAGATTAAAATAATTCATTAAATATATTGATAGATAGCTTCAGATATGAAAGAGTTTTAACCAAGAAAGGAGGTTTTCAATGAACAGGTATCAAGTTGAAGTGACCATCGTTCAGGAGATCAAAGCGACTTCAAAGTTAGAGGCGGAGAAATTGGGATTACTGAAAGTCCCAAAGCTGATTTTCGACCATTTAAAAACCAATGTCGAGGTGCGGCATAAAGGCCCGTAACTCCTTTTGATTTATCCCCGCAATTAATCTATTTTATCAGTGTCGAAGGTTTATAGGTTTATCATTGGGAATCGCCGTTTTTTGGCTTTTCCCTCTCTACGAATGGATATCTCCAGGCCATTTTGGTCTGGCGTTATCCAACTCCATTCGTGGAGCCTGTGGACCTTCGACAGTTTCGCAGCGGATAATTGCCAGGCCTTTTTATTTCCCACAAAATTCCTTATTTTCGCAAGAAATATATATTGCACAGTGTCAGGCCATTTTATATATTACCAGTGTCGAAGGTTTGCAGGCTAATCCCACAATTAGCCCAGCAGGAAATTGTAGGTCAAGGGTAACCCAAAGCGGGTACCATGCCATATTTGTATTATGGCCTGGCGTATCCTGCCATTTTGGGTATACCCCAATTCGGTCTGCGAGCCTTCGACAGTCACGCAGAAAGGGTACGCTGGGCTTAAAATATAGCTCGCAAGATCCTTTTCGCAATGTCGAAAGGAGGTTCTCGATGTCAGCTTCTTTACCCATCGATTAAATTCGAGAAACAAAACCATAATAAATTAACAAGGAGTCAAATTATGTTTATCAAGCTTCTGTTCTTGCTTACCCTGCCCATTTGGGCAAACATTTTTCCATCAGATTCCAGAACTGTAGGTCTATGGCAATTTAACGAAGGAATTGGAAATACCATTGCTGATGTATCAGGGAATAACCTGAATGCAACAAAAACGGGTGGTACTTGGACCGCAGGTGTTGATTCAAATTGTGTCAACCTTAATTACGATGAATATGTAACCATAACGAATAATTCAAAATTGCATTATTTTAATAAAATAACCGTTGAATCATGGGTTTATCTTACTGCGGCAAATATTAATTCCGTTAATCATGAGGACATTATTGGAAAAGGTGATGCCCTCCCGTATGGTGGTTATCATTTATGTGTTCTCTATAAATCTGGTGGATATGCTTTCCACTTTTATGTAGAATCCGATACAAACACGGGAGACCCTACGGTTGGAGGGGTTGTCGATCCTGCGACTTACACTTATAATCAATGGTTTTATGTGGCTGGCGTTTATGATGGGGATAGTGTTTATATCTACGTAAACGGTACCAAGACTGCTTCAAGTTATTGCAAGGTTGGTCGCATTGGGACGGCCAACGGAAACCTTTATGTAAATCGCCATACCTGGGCTAACGAAGGCAGTGCATCTTCAAGGCTACAAGGTAAATTTGATGAAATCAGGATAAGTGATACGGCAAGATCAGCTGAGAATATAAAAGTAATTTGGAATGCTTACAATCTTGTTGCCTACTATCCTTTTAGTAGTAACGCGAACGATTCCAGCGGAGATGGAAACGATGGGACGGTGACTGGGGCTACATTAGCAAGTGATCGCTTTGGCAATTCAAGTGGTGCCTATGACTTTTCAGGTACTTCTTATATTCAAATACCTCCAAGCACTTCTCTTGACGCCTTAAGCAAGGTGACCATTGCTGCATGGATAAAAACAAGCGATAATAATAGTGAAATGGCAATATGCATCCGAGACAATACCAACTGGGCGTCGGGTGGTCGAGTATGGCAGTTTAATAGAGATTTTGAAAATCATTTAGCTTTTGTAATGTTTGATACTACTAAGAATGGCAACTATACTGTTGCCAGAGGGACTAAACTAATAAATGACGGTCGATGGCATTTTGTAGTAGGAACAAAGGAAGCTGATAGCATTAGAGTTTATGTTGATGGGGTTTCGGAGAACGCTGTTTTTTATCAGCAAAACTTAATAAGGACTCCTCCAGACAATATTTATCTTGGGAGATGTTATTCAGGCACTACAAATCTGCAATTTACTGGCAACATTGATGATGTTAGAATTTATAACAGAGCATTGTCGGCTGGTGAAGTTGACTCTCTTTATCGTTTGAATGGATGGACAGGCTATCCTGATACGGGTGGCCTTATTGCCTACTATCCTTTTAGTGATAATGCGAATGATGAGAGCGGAAATGGAAATGACGGACTAGTATCAGGGGCTACTTTATCTATAGATAAACTTGGAAATTCAAACCAAGCCTATTCTTTTGATAGCACCGACTTTATTGATTGCGGAAATGGCCTACCTTTTCAGAATATAACTAATCTTACTGTAGCTGCTTGGATGAAAACGTCAAATGATGGCAGCTACATGTCAATATGCTCCAGAGACGAAGATGGTTATGGTAGACAATGGCAGTTCGTTAAAAACGATGCAAATAAGCTTCACTTTACCACAAGATCAGCTCTTAATACCTGGGATTCTTTAGCATCAATTTCTCTGATCAATAATGGGAACTGGCATTTTGTCGTTGGGACTCGTACTAATGACACCACCAAAATATATGTCGATGGAGTCATGGAAAGGGCGAAACAACTAACCAACCCTATGGCAACCGTTACAAATTGCAACATAATGATAGGCTCTACCCGCGATACCATCTCAAATAATTGGGTTGGCTCTATAGACGAAGTCAGAATTTACAATCGAGCCATATCCGCATCCGAGGTTGATTCGTTGTACAACTTGATGGTTGGCCCTGTAAACAACGCCCCTCAATTCATTTCCTCCGCTGGAACTACAGCCACCGAAGATTCCGCTTATAGCTATTCCATTACCGTAGTCGATGTTGACCTGGACGATACTGTTACCCTCTCTCTTGATACCCTACCCAGCGGAATGACTATTTTAGGAAATGTCATCAACTGGACCCCGACTAACTCCAATGTAGGTAATAACCGCGTTGTTATTCGTGCCAGTGATAACCACGGAGCATATACCCAGCAAAAGTACACAATCGCTGTAACAAACACGAATGACGCACCTGTTATTACTTCCACTCCGCCGACCATAGCCACGCAAAATTTGCAATATCAGTATCCAGTGACGGCAACGGATGTTGATGTAGGTGATGCCAAGACCTATGCTTTCGCTACTAATCCTTCAGGGATGGTAGTAAGCGGTACAGGATTAATTACCTGGACACCAAATTCAGGACAAATCGGTACCAATAGTGTGAAAATCTATGTCCGCGATGCATCCCTGGCAGCAGATAGCCAGAGCTGGTCCATTACCGTGGGTAATGTAAATGATGCCCCTGTGATCTCTACAATCGCTTTGGACACCGCTACTGAGGACATCGCCTATGTGGACACCGTAAAGGCGACTGACCCCGATGGCAATGCTGTTTTCTGGTACCTTCTCAAAGGCCCAGACAGCCTTAAGATCAGTCTCACAACAGGGGTAATAACCTGGATGCCCTTAGATAAGGATGCGGGAAATGACACGGTAAGGGTAAGAGCTACTGACGGCGTATTAAGTGACACAGTGACCCTTATAATCCATGCAACTCGCGTAAATGATGCTCCTGTTATTCAAAACATTTTCCCTGATACCTTTTTTGTAGATTCCCTCTATACTATTACATTGGTTGGCATAGATGAGGAAAACGACAATTTGACCTGGTCGATTGTGAACAAGCCCTCAACAATGACATTGATTGACTCGACCATTGTTTGGGCACCCACGGCCTCACAGATTGGAAATGACACGATTTTGATTATTGTTTCTGACGGTTCGCTGACCGATACTCTTGAAGCAATATTCGAGGTCATAGGTCACATGAAGATTGAAAACGCGGCAATCCCCCTTCCAACTAAATTGTCCCTGACATCTTCACCGAACCCAGCCAATCCGACCGTGAACTTGTCTATCGGTGTTCCCTCAGCCTTGAAACAGGGTGTCAGCGTCCAAATAGTTGATATCAACGGCAAAACTATTAGATCATGGCAGGTTTCAGGAGCAGGTTACCATAAAATAGCCTGGAATGGCCGCGATTACACTAATACTGGTGTTTCCAGTGGTTTGTATCTGGTTCGAGTAACTGGAGCGGAGAAGGTGTTACAGAAGAAAATATTGTTGCTAAAGTAATTTTCGCGGAAAACATATCCCCTTGTAATAAAATACAGGGGGATTTTTATTTATAGTCATCATCCCCGCAATTTTATTATCCTCCACGAATAAAATACGTCCAGCTATTGAAAGTAGATACCATTTGTTGGTATAACATTGTATAGGAACACTACCATCGGGGTAGCTATCCATATATTAAGGAGGTTCACATGGAGCAAACACTATACGGGGTTGGTGAGATTTGTCACCTAACAGGCATATCCACGGCCACAATAAACAGGTATAGAAAGCTGGGACTGGTCAAAGCTACAACAGTCCTGGGTAAACGGCACTTATTCAACCAGGCTGGTTTTGAGACCATTAAACAGATTTATGCCGACAACCAAGACAGATTGAGGGGGAAATAATGACATTCGCGGAAAAAATAAATCCTACAACCCAAAGTTATTCCACCCAGGAGATCGCTGAGGGGTTGAAAATGCCAGCAGAAATGATAAATAAGCTTAAGAGAATAGGGCTTATTACGCCAGAACTTTTGAGTGACGATCATTACTCATTTAAGACTGTAAAGTTTATAGAGCAGTATTGGAGTGCCAACGCTGCCAAGATGTTGAATGTAAAACCTTAAACTGGTATGAGTTGTTTTTGATAGGTTGAGTATCACCTAAGGGTGGCCCTGTCTTCTTCCAGGGTTTTCAGAGACAGCTCGTACTTTTAATTCCAGTATCTATCCCTTATTACCAAACAACAGTCTGTATCTCTCATTGAATCTATTGCAAAAAGGATACTGGGAATCTATATTTGCTATAGAGTCAAAGATGAACTTAAAAATCATTAAGCTGTCTCAATTATTGACCATTCTATTTTCAGCAACATGCTTTGCACAAGTTGATTGGGATACTAGAATTTCTGGCACTTCAGAGGAGCTTAATTCCATTATTTATGGTGATAGCCAATACGTAATCGTGGGTGATGCTGGCACAATTCTGACCTCTAATGATGGCATCATCTGGACTAAACGTGTGTCAGGGACCACTCTATCATCCCAGTGGCTTGGATCTGTAACCTATGGAAATGACCGATACGTATCAGTCGGTTATTGGGGTCTGGTCCTTACCGCTCCTGATGGTGTTGCTTGGACAACTTGTGAATGGATGACACCGTACGACCTCGCTTCAGTCACTTATGGCGAAGGGCAATACGTAGCTGTGGGTGGTGGTTACTCCTCACACACAACGGTTTTAACGTCTCAAGATGGCATTACGTGGGCCAATTGTTGGATAGGTACGCAACATGAACTTCTATCTATTGTCCATGGCAACAACCTATTTGTAACGGTAGGTAATTATGGAATAATTCTAACCTCTTCGGATGGCACAACTTGGACTAGCCGTACTTTAGGAACATCACAAAATCTGTATTCAATTACGTATGGCAAAAATCAATACGTGGCAATTGGGGGGAATAAAACAATTTATTCTTCTCTTAATGGTATCACTTGGAACAGTCTGACGGAAACACAAGATCAGCTCAAGTTTATTATTTATGGTAATGATCAATTCGTGTCGGTAGGCGGTTTCGGTACAATCATGACATCTTCCAATGGAATTGATTGGACTGGTCGCATATCAGGGACGGGGAAAAGACTTAATTCTGTCACATATGGTAACAATCAATATATTGCTGTTGGCGATAGCGGCACAATTCTTACCTCTCCAGCAGTACCTATTGCTGTTGAGAAAAGCCAGATTCCCAGATCAATTAATACAGCCCTATGCGTCCAATATCTGACACCAAATACCCTACATATAACAGTCCCACAGGCACTGCAATCCTCAAACGCAATAGCCACCATCTACAACATAGCTGGAAAGAAACTCTTCAGCAGCACACTTACAGCCACTACAGGAGAAGCAAGAATAACAACCTCTACATTACCAGCAGGTGTCTACTGCTTGGGTATAAAGGCCAATGGGCAAAAGAGATTTGCTAAGTTCGCAGTAGTTAGGTAGCATCCCCAGGCAGGATTTCTACAGAAACTTAAAACAAAAACAGGGCGGCTGGGCGGGTTTTTTTATGGCTGAAAAAGGTGGCGGCTTGAGTCTGTGCCTTGCGATAATTGTTATAAAATCTTGCCACCATTTGCCACCATTTTATTGCAACCCCCTGCAAAAACCTGCAAAATCGACACTTTCAAAAACAGTCAATTTTACTGATAATGCATTATTGTTACAATGAGTTGCAAGAATCTGCAATACTATGCGTAAAATGTCAATTACGAATCATAATCCACAGGTCCGGGGTTCAAATCCCTGAGCCGGTACCATGATAACCCTCGTAATCTTAAAGGATTGCGAGGGTTTCTTATTTCAGGGTAAAAGACCTTGCTCAACCGTGTTTTAACCAGCCTGTTATTAAACTGTCTTTTTGATTTTGTTTGTGGCTTTGTCCCAGTGGGAGTTTTGCCAATCGGATATTGATCCAAAGTCACTGCATTTCATGCATTGCCAAACTATAGGTTCATTCTCATTGCGAAAGTGGCCGATAATAGCCCCTCGGCAATCTGTCTTCATGCACTTTAAACCTGTTTTGATGAATTCCCTCACAAACGGAAAGGAGGCGGTTACTCTGTCAACTACTGAGGTTAGAAAGGACGCCATCTTCCTGCCTTCAGGGTGTATGTCCAGTGGGATATCGCCATTTTTATCCAGGAAGTGCTGAAGATTGCTTGTGTATGAACTCATTTTGACCCTTTCTGTATTGCAGGTAAAATATAAAAAGGCGGAAATATAAATCAGCAAATTTAAACTGAGTAATCGTTTTCTGGGGGTCAGATGCGTCAATATGTCTGGCCCCTTTTCTTTCTTGGATAATCAGAAGGTTCGTTTGGTCCTGTTTTTCCCATTCACATAAAATAATTTTCCAAACACTTAAAACCCAAGGAGTCTGTCATGCAAGTAACTGAATTATCCTTCTCGTCTTTCTCAGAGTACCTTCAGTCTTGGAAACCAGTTCCCCGATAACAAAACCCATCGAATAATTGCTCGGTGTCTAAAATCTTGTGAATTCGACAATCTTTGAATTGGGGGCGGAGTCTTTCGCTAAAGTAATCTACATACTGCTTTGAGCCCGGGAGTCGGCAAAAAGCGCGATTTTTAGTAAAACAGCACAGGGGATTTTCCTATAGCTTCGTTATGCGCTGTTGTATGCCCGTCTTTACCCCGCGCTGTCTTTAGAGTTTGTCGAAGGAGTCTGGTTCTGAATGCGGGATTCTGGAGAGGGCCTTTTCAAATCTTGTCCTTGAAGCATGTTTCGCCCGTTGTTCAAGATAATCTTGGGCAAAGAGCGCAGAAACCTTTTTAGAAATTACCACGGAAATAAATTGATTTACAGAAACACACTCATGTTTGGCTACGTCTTTCATGTACTTATGTAATGAATGTGGCAGGCGAAGTGAACTTGAG
>Ga0208961_1000352_pt1 | contig 21295 bp, 18 predicted proteins | sample RifOxyB3_FD_184034 | JGI IMG/M metagenome (GOLD analysis project Ga0208961, IMG submission 184034) | Groundwater microbial communities from Rifle, Colorado - Rifle Oxygen_injection B3 (SPAdes) | ecosystem: Environmental > Aquatic > Deep subsurface > Groundwater | place: Rifle, Colorado, United...
TCCCGCGGGTGTCGGAGCGAGCCGCTCCGACCACTTTAGACGCCAGCCCCGGTCAACCTTCGACCTTATCTCCACCCGCCACTGACGCATTACGGCCACCCAGGGCTGTTTCAAGATCTGGCGCCGCGTCTCGGAAGGCCACACCTCCGCGCACACCTGGTAGGGGCGGCCTGGGGCACCGGGGTCGCGCCTACCTTTTTGAGCACATTTGCCCGGTCGCGAGGTGAGATTGGGGCCGGACATTCGGTTGAAACGCGCCCGGAGACGGTCCATCCCCGCTCTTTCCTTCCGCCGCCGACCTGGGGGCCGCGGGGACCTGCCTGGGGGAGCACGCTGGTCTGGCCGGTCTGACGGAACCACCGGCGGATGTGCGGGTAAGGACGGATGACCCCAAGGCCCCCGATCCGGGACAGACGCCGAACCTCGAAGTAGGGACGCTGCCGCGCCAGTCACAGTGACATACCGCGTCCGAATTCCCCCCTCCGGTGCTTCGAAGTTCGGAGTTCAGCGTTCGACGTTCATCCGTCCTTGATCCATTGTCCTCCGACAGCATGATTTCGGGAAGACAGGCTATGGTAGGCACGATACGAGCAAAGGCAACATGTCCGAGCCCCACGAACCGGAGACCTGTTCCGATGAAGCTTGTGACTCTCGTCGTATCGCTGCTTGTCGCTGTTGGGTCGGCCTGGGCGCAGTTGGGCATTGACGAGGGGTTTGAGGGCGCGCTGCCGGACTTCCACACCTACCAGGCGACCTATGCGGCCGACACCGCCCGCGCGCACGGCGGCGCGCAGTCGCTGCGCGTCACGCCGAGTGGCCGAACATGTACCGCGTGTTCCGCGTGTATGCGGATCGCATTGAGTGGGAGGTGCGGCAGGTGAGCAACCGCGGTTTCGTGAGCGAAGCCGTCGTCCCGGCCAAGGCGCTCACCTGGATGATCTCCGTCCGCGACGGCGACCTCGCGGGCGTCGTGAACCTGGCCCCGCGGCGCCAGGACTGAGCGGACGTCGCACCGACAGGAGAACCGTTTTGAGCCCCGACGCTCGCAGAGGCCATACCCGTACGGTATAGGTGCCAACCCAATCCCTCGTGTCCGTTGGGTCCGTTACGGAGAAGGAGCAAGAACATGACCTGGCAAGTTGGCATGGCGCGGCGCGTGATGACTCCGGAGACGCCCGTGTGGCTGGCGGGGTATGGGACCGAGCGTGCACCGGAGGGCAAGGTCCACGATCTCTGGCTCAAGGTCCTCGCCCTGCGGGACCACGCCGGCAAGCGCGTCGTGATGGTCACGACGGATCATATGGGAATGTCCAAGACCATCTATGAACGCCTGTACGCGCGGCTGCGGGCGCGGTGCGGCCTGGACCGCGCCGAGTTCATGCTCACCTTCTCGCACAATCACTGCGGGCCAATCCTCACGGACGACTTGGTGGACTACTACCCGCTGGACGAAGAGCAGCACCGGCTGGTGAATGAATACTCGCTGTGGATGGAGGACCGGGTGGTCGAGGCCGTCGAGGAGGCGCTCGGGGACTGGCGCCCGGCACTGCTGAGCAAGGGCGAGGGTACGTGCACGTTTGCGGTCAACCGCCGCGAGAACACCGAAGCTGAGGTGGCGCAGATGCTGGCCGAGGGCAAGCCGCTGAAGCTGAAGGGCGTGGTGGATCATGACGTGCCGGTCCTGGCGATTCGCGACGACGGTGGCGAACTGCTCGGGGTCCTCTTCGGGTATGCCTGTCACCCGACCACGCTCGCGTTCAATCAGTGGTGTGGCGACTATCCGGGCTTCGCGCAGATCGGCATCGAGGCCGCGCACCCCGGCGCCGCGGCCATGTTCTTCAACGCGTGCGGTGCGGATCAGAACCCGATCCCGCGCCGCACGCTTGAACTGGCCGCGTGCTACGGGCAGATGCTCGCCGCCGCAGTGAACGCAGTACTGGCCAAGCCGATGCAGCCGGTCTCGACCGGCCTCGGGCTGCGCACGGCGTTCGAGTTCGTGGACCTGCCTTATGGCGAAATCGTGACGCGCGAGAAACTGCTGCCGATCGCCCATGGCAAGAGCGCACTGCACGCACGTTGGGCGAAGCGCATGATCAAGATGATCGACGACGGGGTCATCTTCCCCACCGCGTATCCCTATCCGGTGCAGGCTTGGCGGATCGGCGATGAACTGCTGCTGCTCGGTATCGGCGGCGAGGCGGTGGTCGACTACTCGCTGCGCTTCAAGCGCGAGTTCGGACCCGGGACCTGGGTGTGTGGGTATGCCAACGACATGGCCGCGTACATCCCCTCGCGCCGGGTGTGGGAGGAGGGCGGGTACGAGGGCGGCCCGCACCTGGATGAGTACGGACGACCGGCCTGGCGCTGGGCGGGCGACGTCGAGGACCGCGTCGCCGGCGCCGTGCACCGCGTGGTACAACGCGTCTCGGCGGCGAGTGCACAGTAGCGCGCCGAAGCGTGTGGGAGCGCTGCCCGGCGCCCCATTCGTCCGTCCCTGAAGGGGACGCGCAGGTGCACGCCGTGTGTTCACCACCGTGGTGCGGCATGCGGTACCCCGTTGGCGTGCAATCGGTTGAGGTACGCCGAATCCCAGGGTTTGCCAACCTTGGGCTGGACATGCCTGTCGCCGTTGGCGACAAGACCACCACCCGGTCGCCGGGGTTGTACAGCTCGCACCCAATTGCACGAAAGACCTCGCCTCACCAGCGCGGCGCCGGCCGCGCGATGGCATATCGGTATACACGGAAAACGGGGAGCCATGCCGGAGCGTACTTGAAACCGGGGGGACGTTGGGCGTATTGGTAAGGGATTGCCGCGCGGTGCACAGCCGGGCATGAAACGGGCACAGCCGCGAGGACGGGCAAAGGCACGGGCAAGGGGAAGAGAGACATTTGGAGGAGACCACCCCAATGGCGCATTCTTTCCTCCGCAACGCGTTGCTGGTGAGCGGGTGCCTGGTCGGCTTGAGCATCCTGGCGGCCGACACGGCCGTGCTGTATGTGTCGCCCCAGGGTCAGGACGCGTGGTCCGGCACGCTCGCGGCACCGAACGCGGAAAAGACGGACGGCCCGTTCGCTACGCTCGACCGGGCGCGAAATGCTCTGCGCGAGATGAAGAGCGCCGGCCGTGTTCCGGACGGTGGCGCACGGGTCCTGTTGCGCGACGGCGTCTATCGGCTCGAGGCGTCGTTCGAGCTGCTGCCGGAGGACTCGGGGACGAGCGCCGGCCCCATTGTCTACGCCGCGTACGAGGGTGAACACCCGGTGATCTCGGGGGGCCGCGAAGTGCGCGGGTTCCAACGCAACGCCAACGGCTCATACTCCGTTACCCTGGATGCGGCCAGAGACCACGCCTGGGTGTTCCGTCAACTCTTCGCCAACGGGCGGCGCTACATTCTGGCGCGTTCGCCGAACAGCGGCCAGTTCTTCATCCGCAAGGCCGTGCTCCAGGGCGACGTGGCCAAGACCGGCGAGTGGGCGGGCAAGTCCAAGACGGCGTTCGGGTTCTTCCCCGGCGACCTCAAGGCCTGGGACAACCTGCCGGACGTGAACCTGAAGCTCTACTTCAGTTGGAATTCGGGCCTGTACCCTCTGAAGTCGGTCGACGAAAGCACGCAGGTGGCGTTCCTCGGCGGCCCCGCGGTGTGGCCCATGCCGCGCTCGTCCGGACAGTGCTACCTGGTCGAGAACCATCCGGGCGCTCTCGACGCACCGGGCGAGTGGCAGCTCGACCGCGTCACAGGCGTGCTGACCGTCATCCCGTTTGCGGATGAGAAACTCGACGAACTGACGGTCGTGGCGCCGGTCGTGCAGAACCTGGTCGTGGGTCGGGGCGACCCGGCGCAGGACCGATTCGTCGAGCACATCCGTTTCGAGGGCCTCTCGTTCCAGTACGCCGCCTGGCATCTGCCACCCGAGGGTCACGGCGATCCGCAGGCGGAGTCGACACTCGATGCCGCCTTGCAGTTCGACGGCGCGCGCGACATCGCGATCGAAGGTTGCGAGGTGGCGCACATCGGCCACTACGCCATCTGGTTCCGAGACGGATGTAGTGGTAACCGTATGGTGAGAAACCACTTATATGATCTTGGTGGCGGCGGTGTGCGTATCGGGGTGCACACGCGGCCGATCCCGCGCCTGCTCAGCCACGACAACCTCATCGACAACAACTTCATCCACGACGGCGGGCACATTCACGCGGGCGCGGTGGGCATCTGCGTCGGCTACGCGCACCGCAACACGATTTCGCACAACGAGGTCTGCGACTTCCGCTACACCGGCATTTCGCTCGGCTGGACCTGGGACATCACGCAGTCCGGCACGCGCGACAACATCGTCGAACGCAACCACGTGCACCATGTCATGCGCGTTCTGGACGACGGCGGCGGCATCTACAGCCTCGGCCTCACCCCGGGTTCGGTCATCCGCAACAACCACATCCACGACGTCGGTCGGGCCGAGGACGCCGTCGGGCACGGCATCTACCTGGACGGCGGCAGTTCCGGCGTCCTGTGCGAGAACAACCTGGTCCACGACGCCGGCGCCGGCGGGGTCCGGTGCCAGCACGGCACCGCCTGCCTGACGGTTCTGAACAACCTCTGCGCCTACTGCGGGTTCGGCCTCGGCATCGATTCGGAACGCACGAACATCTTTGCCTACAACATCGTCTACATGGCCGGCGACGGAACGCCGTTCCGGCCCGAACAGCAGTGGCAGAGCTACAACAAGATCATCAAGCACAACCTGTACTGGCACGAGGACGGCAAGCCGATCAAGTTCCTGAAGTACAGCTTCGAGGAGTGGCAGAAACTGGAGGGGATCAAGGACATCTGGTACACGCCGCGCATGGACGAGCGGTCGCGCATTGCCGACCCCCTGTTCGTGGACGCGAAGAATCGCGACTTCCGGCTCAAGCCCGAATCCCCGGCGTTCGCGCTCGGCTTCACGGCGCTCGACATGACCGACGTCGGCCTCGTCGGTCCGGCGGAGTGGCGGCAGTTGCCCGCGTCATGCCCGATCGCGCCACTGCTCCCGACCGAAACCGACCTCGGCGCGCTGTTCGCCAAGTTCTACGAGGAGGGGTTCGAGCTCGAGGCGCCGGGTGAGAAACCGGCCATGGTCGAGATCGTCGAAGCGGAGAAAGGCTTCGTCGTCGTCACCGATGAGAAGGCGGCGTCCGGCAAGCACAGCCTGAAGTTCGTCGACGCCGCCGGCCTGGCGCAGTATCACCTGCCACACGTTTTCTACCGTCCCAACCTGAGCGACAGCATCAACATGCGCCTGGACTTCGACCTGTACCGCGAACCCGGCGCCATGCTGTGGGTCGAGTGGCGCGACTGCGTCGGCATGCGCCAGAACGGACCCAGCATCCGGATCCAGGCCGATGGCAAGCTCCTGCTCGACCAGATCCCCACGGAGTGCATCATCCCGGACGGCAAGTGGGTGCACTTCCGCATGGCCGACGGCCTCGGCAAGCTGTGCGACGGCAAGTGGGCCGTGACGATCACGGTGGGGGACGAGACGCTCTTCGAGCGCAGCGACATCCCCTGCGACCCGGAGTTCACCAGTGTGCAATGGTTGGGTTTCGTCAGCTACGGCAACGACCCGGCCGTATTCTACCTCGACAACCTCTGCTTCAAGCCCGACAAGCAGCCGTGACCCTGTTCCTGCCAGCGCAGACGCGACCGGCACACCCGCGCCAGGAACGCGGTCCCGCCTTCAGTATCATGAGATTGCGATGTGCGCATAGATCGGGGAGTCCTTGGGGACGGGCTATCTGTGTCGCCTGTGGACAATACCCGCCACGCCTCGGCACAACAGGGCCAGAGCAGAGTCAGCCGGACCGTGACGACCCTGGGGACGGGACGGGCCATCTGTGTTGCAGGTCCGCATCGCGGCCGTTCGCGGCGTGCCACACGTTCGTGCGCCCCATGCCGCAGGCGGAGCACTGGCGCATTTTGGCCAGCCCCGCCACTGTGTGCCTGTCCCCGAGGCTCCCCCCGAGGCTTCTGGCCGAGGCTTTGGTCCAACAGGCAACGCTCAACACCCGCCTTCCGCCGGCTTCTTGCCGGGACGACAAGGAACAGGCGGATCGCAGTGCGAGGGACTCAAGAGAGCTGCACGGCGCTCCACGGGCAGGCGAAAGAAACGGGGAACGCGCACTCGATCCGCGGCGCGACGGGGAGAAAAAGAGGCGCGACGGGGACCGGGCTTTAAGCCCTTCCCACTCGCAGGCTCTACCGACCCTCTGTGCCTGTTGGTGGTGACCCTCGCTTCCTCTTGCCTGGCAGTCCTCGCGAGACACCGCGAGCTTGTTGCCTTCACTCTCAACTCCCTCTGTTTCTCTCCTTCACTCCGACTGCCAGCGCGGGAGTCTCGGGCTGTTCTACCAGCCCCCGTCGTACTGAGTGAGACACACCGTGATGGCGTTCGGTTCCATGGACAACGCGTTTCTTCCGACCTGCAGGCCAAGGGCCTTGGCATTGACCGTTTCGGGTTGACTGATACCTATCCGTTCGGTGAAGAGCATCTTGCGGGCCGGGGTGGCGGCGGGGTAGGTCAGAGGCGTTCGCCGGCCAGCAGTCGCCAGACATTCTGGTAGTCGGGGCCGGTGAGTTTGGCGCCTCGCGGGGCGGCGCGTTGCCAGTCGTCGGGAGAGAGGCGCCGAAGGTACTCGCGGGCGGCACGGGTGCTGTGGACGTCAGGGCGACCCTTGGTCGCAACCGCGAACCTCTGCCCGAGCGCGGGGGCAATACTCCGGGGCACGGCATTCATGCGCATGAGCACGGCGGCTTCGGTATTCACGCCGTGGTAGAGCATGGCGGGCAGGGACCTTGGGGACAGGCTATCTGTGTCGCCTTTGGACAATACCCGCCACGCCTCGGCACAACAAGGCCAGAGCAGAGTCAACCGGACCGTGAATGTGGACCTTGGGGACGGGACGGGCTATCTGTGTTGCAGGTCCGCGTCGCGGCCGTTCGCGGCGTGCCACACGTTCGTGCGCCCCATGCCGCAGGCGGAGCACTGGCGCATTTTGGCCAGCCCCGCCACTATGTGCCTGTCCCCGAGGCTCGCCCCGAGGCTCTGTCCCCGAGGCTCTCCCGAGGTTCCCCTGTGGCTCTTGTCCCCGAGTTTTCCGGGCGGTGCATCACCCGGCCACACCGAGGTGAAATTGACAACGACGTTTCCAGCGCCCGCGTCCTCACGGGCTCTGGGAACCTTCAGTTTCATGGGAGGCAGGGGTTGTGGACACAAGGCATTCCGTTCTGTCTGTCCAAGGGAATCTTGCCGGGCTGCGCTTGACAGCATCGCCAAGCATTTTATGTTATGTAACGGTTGTGTTATATAGCAATCTTGATACAGGAGATGGGCCATGCATATTGTCACCGGTAACCCTGTCACCGGAGAGGATTTCTTCGACCGCGAGCAACTCATCGCCAACCTGTGGCAGACGCTTGAGGGCGATAGCGTTCTGCTCGCTGCACCCAGGCGAGTGGGGAAGAGCAGCATCATGCTTCGACTCATGGAGCGGCCCGCCAACGGGTTCCGGCCGGTGTACCTGGATGGCCAGAACTACGAATCGCCCGAGGATCTCGTCGCCGATCTGGTTGTCAGGGTTGGCAAGGTCAGCGGCGACGTCCGTAAGTTTACCCAGGGGATTCTGACGGGGGCTCGTCGGAACATCGAGGAGCTTGAGATCTGGCAGATCAAGTTAACGTTGCGGGAACAACTCGCGCAAGGATGGCGTGAACAAGGTGAAAGCGCCGTTCGCGCCGCCGTAGCATCCGGGCCGAAACTGCTCGTTATTCTCGATGAACTCCCACTCCTGCTGCACCGAATGGCCGACTCCGGAGAGGAAGGACAGGAGAAGGCCCTGTCACTACTTGACTGGCTTCGCCATCTGCGCCATGAGCCGGAGATCCGACCGGGCTTGCGGCAACTCGTCGCCGGTTCAGTCGGCATGGCGCGCGTCGCCGCGCATATCGGCGCCACGCACAAGATCAATGACCTGGCCCAGATTCCCGTGGGTCCTTTCACTCGTGAGGCCGCCGCCACCTTCGTGCGGCAGTTGCTCGCCTCCCGGGGGATCGAGGCCAATGTCCTGATCACGGAGACCTTCCTGGAGCAGGTAGAGACCTTCATCCCCATCTTCATGCAGATCCTCGCGTCCGCAGTGGCCAGTGAGGTCCGGGACCGCGGCGCGGAACTCACGCCCGAACTCGTCCGCATGTGCTATGAGGAACGCGCATTGGGACCGCAGTACCGGAACCGGTTCGAGGACTACTACGAGCGCCTGGATCGCTATTACACACCCGACGAGGCCCGCGCGGCCAAACGGCTCCTGCGCGAGCTGGCGATTGCGGGAGGCCCGGTCGCCCGGGCCAGGCTGCAGGCTCTGTACCATGAGGAACTGGGCACCGCGAACGGGGGCGCATTCGATCTGCTGTTGAGCTGGCTGCATGACGATTTCTACGTCGAGGAGGTGCTGCCGGAGCGACGCGAGGTCGTGTTCAAGAGCAAGTGGCTCCGGGACTGGTGGAGGATCTACCATGCGTCCGTTTGACACGTCGGGAGTACGCCGGCATCCTTTCGCACCCTGGCAGGCCGTTCCGGAACAGCTCGGGCGGACCCTGGTTGGCCGGGACAGTGTGCTCTCCGACCTGCTCGGTTTGTTGTCTTCTCCAGCCGGTTGTGTGGCGAATCACACGGTTCTGGTCGGCCCACGCGGAATAGGCAAGACCCACCTCCTCAGCCTGGTCCGCCACTATGTCGCCGGACGCCTCGCCCCGCCGTTTGCCGTCTCCACCGACTTGTCGGCGTGGACGCCCGTGCTCTTCACCGAGGAGGAGTATGCGGGACAGAACTCACTCGCCAACTTCCTGCTCAACGTCATCGCCAAACTGCGCCAGGAGAATGTCCTTGAGTCTCTCTGGCAACTGCCGCCTGATCTGCCTCGGCAGGACGATGCGGCCGTATGCGGCTGCTGTTTCGAGCGCCTGACACGTTACCACGACGAACGCCACAAACGCATTCTGCTGCTTGTCGACAATGTGCAGAAGGTTCTCTCGGGGTGGCGGCACAGTGACCACGAACGCTTCCGCGCTTTCTTGAGTGGTCAAGGTTTCGTGCTGATCATTGCCAGCGCGCCAACTGTCTTCAAGCAGATTCTCGGACAACAGGCAGCATTCCATGATTTCTTCGATGTTCGCCCCATCGAGGACTTGCGAGAGCCTGAAGTACTCGAGTTGGTCGGGAAATGGTTTGCCGAAGAGGGCAGGATCGATGAGTTCAACGCGCGCCAGGAGGAGCTGAGCCGCAAACTTCCGGCCATCCTCGCGCTGACGGGGGGCAATCCCCGGTTGATTCTGTTCGTTGCGCAGGTCGCCACCCGCAACACGTTCCTCGAAATCGAGGTTGCTCTTGCTCAACTCATGGAGGACCTGCGAGAGTATTTCGTCCGCCGTTTCGACGACTTGGCGGAACAACCCCGAAAGGTCCTGGACACATTGTGTGAGATGCCGGGACCGGCCACGCCCTCCGAGATCGCCCTCGCCACCCGCCTGCCGGTCGCCAAGGTCAACGCCCAGCTCCAGCGCCTGAAACAGCAGCATTATGTCCGGCCAATCAAGCTCCAGCGCCAGCGCGCCACGCGATACGACGTCTCGGAACGTCTTTTCCGGATCTGGCGCCAAACCGCAAGTGTCGCGGGACAGCAGCGATTCCGTTTCCTCGTGGACTTCCTCAAGTTGTACTACACTCCGGAGGACATACGCTCCCTGTATGAGGAACACACACGGGGCTTGCGCCGCCTCCCCGGCGCTGACAAGCAGGGAATCTTGCATCACGTTGAGGAGATGTACTACGTTCAGGCCGCAGCGCCTGCCGACTTGCGATGCGACATCTTCCGTTCTCGCGTAGACGCGCTCGTCACCGTCGGGATGGGGCGGCGGGCAGAGCAGGAAGCCGCTTCCTTCCTACGCGAGACCCTGGACCAGGGGGATGCCGAAGGCACCAGGTCAGCCTATGACGTTCAGGCTCAACTCCACCTTCAGTCCGGGCGCTACAAGGATGCCGCGGACGACGTCTCCGAACTGCTGAAGTTGGGTGGCGCGGCAGAAGCGGAGAAGCACGCACGTGCGCTGACCGCACAGAAACCGTCCGACGCGGACGGGTGGAGACTCCTGGGTATCGCCGTCGTTCGCCAAGGTAACCACGAGCAGGCACTGGACGCCTACCGCAAGGCGGCCGAGATCGGCGGCCCCACGATGGATCTCTGGGAACGGCAATCGAGGGCGCTGCTTGCACTCAAGCGCTTCCCGGAGGCCGCGGAATGCGCGCGCAGGGTCATCGAGTTGGAGCCCGGAAACGTGGGCGGATGGGAGGGACTGGGTTGGGCATTGCACTTCACTGACCAGAACGAGCCTGCGCTTGAGGCTTTCTGCAAGGCGGCCGACATTGGCGGTCCCACCGCAGAGCGATGGCGGCGGCAATCCATGGTACTGCAGGCACTGAAACGCTTCCCGGAGGCGGCGGAGTGTGCGCGCAAGGCCGTCGAGTTGGAACCCGACAACGCCGGCGCATGGGAGCGACTGGGTTGGGCGTTGTGCTTGGCTGATCAGAACGAGCCGGCGCTTGAGGCCTACCACAAGGCGGCTGAACTCGGCGGCTCCACCGCGGATCTCTGGCGAGGGCAATCGAGGGTACTGCTTGCACTCAAGCGTCTCCCTGAAGCCACGGAATGCGCACGGCATGCCGCCGAGATGGCACCGCAGAATCCCACAACCTGGGAGGAGTTGGGTCGGACGGCATTCGGGAGCGGTGACTACGAGCAGGCACTCGGGGCCTTCCGCAAGGCGGCCGAACTCGGTGGGCCCACCGTGGAACTGTGGAAAGGGCAATCCGTGGCGCTGCTTGCGCTCAAGCGCTTCTCGGAGGCTGCGGAGTGCGCACGACACGCCACCGAGATGGCCCCGCAAGACGCCACGGCGTGGGAGAGACTGGTCCTGACACTGCACTTCGCTGACCAAGACGAGCCGGCGCTGGATGCCGCCCGTAAGGCTGTTCAGTTCGCTGCCCCCACGGCAGAACTGTGGCGGCTGCAGTCGATGACACTGCGGGCACTCAAGCGCTACCCTGAGGCCGCAGAGTGCGCGCGACGCGCTACCGAGGTGGCCCCGCAAGACGCCGGGGTCTGGGAGGAGTTGGGCCGGGTGGTTGGCTTGACCGGTGACCACGATCAAGCGCTTGCCGCGCTCCGCAAGGCAGCCGAAGTCGGCGGACCCACAGCGGAGCTGTGGCTGGCGCAATCGATGGCGCTGTTCGAACTTGAGCACTTCCCGGAAGCTGCGGAGTGCGCACAACACGCCGTGGAAATGGACCCGCAAAGCGCCACCGCCTGGAGAGTACTGGGCCGGGCGGCAGGTTTGACCGGTGACTACAAGCAAGCGCTTGAGGCCTTCCGCAAGGCCGCCGACGTCGGCGAGCCCACTGCGGAGTTGTGGCGGTTGCAGTCCGTCGCGCTTCGCAGCCTGGGGCGCCACCCCGAGGCGCTCGCAGCGGCCGAACAGGCCTGCGATCTGGTACCCGACCACCCCGAGATGATCCTGACCGTCGTCCTGTCCCTCTGGAAGTTGGGACGACACGAAGATGCACTTGCGCGTCTGGAAGCGGCGCCACAGGCGGCGAACACGCCGGAGTTGCTTCTGAGGAAAGCGTGGTGTCTGGTCCGTCTGCAACGCGCGGACGACGCGCTGACCGCGGTCGATCAAGCCGAGACGATTGGGGCCAGCCCTCGTGAGGTACACCGCTTCCGGGGCGACATTCTGCTTCTGGCCGGACGGTATGCCGAGGCCCTCGAGGATCTCGACGCCGCCCTGACGGTTGAACCGCAGTACTGGAGCCCCGCCGCGGATCGGGAGATCGCGCTGGCCTGCCTAGGCCGCCACGGCAAACGCATGGAGGCCTTGCCTGTAGCGTTGGCGGCTGTGCCGATCCCGCCGAGAGACCTCGCGGGGGTGTGCGAGTACATCCTGGGAGTCGCGTCAGGTGCACTCCGAAAAGGCGAGGCAGACGTCGGTCTGAACCTTCTCCGCGCCGTCTTGGCAATGGAAGCGTGGCACGAACTGGACTGGTACGGGGCACAAATGGGCACCTTCCTGCGTCACGTGCTGCAGCTCGTACCGGAGCGGTTCGCGGACGCCGTGGACATGGTGAGAGCCACGGTGCGGAACGCAGACGTGCTCCGCCTTGTAGACCCCTTTATTCAGGCGGTTGAGTACTTCCGCACGGGCGATGTGACCATCCTTGAACGCCTGTTCCCCGAGGTCCGCGAGGTCGTCATGGAGATCGCGGAGCGCCTGGGACGGCCGCGACCGACCGGACTGCTGGCGAATGGGTAGTCCTTGGGGACAGGCTATCTGTGTCGCCTTTGGACAATACCCGCCACGCCTCGGCACAACAAGGCCAGAGCAGAGTCAGCCGGACCGTGAAGACCCTGGGGACGGGACGGGCTATCTGTGTTGCAGGTCCGCGTCGCGGCCGTTCGCGGCGTGCCACACGTTCGTGCGCCCCATGCCGCGGGCGGAGCACTGGCGCATTTTGGCCAGCCCCGCCACTATGTGCCTGTCCCCGAGGCTTCCGCTTTGGATTGCGTGTACCCGCCTGCAGCGCCTGTCGCTGGCGCCACAGGCGCAAGCGCTGCGGGCAGACGAAGTACCGCTTTGGGTGAGGCGCGTCGGATCGACGTCAAGACAACGTCAATGCGTGGTGTTGCACAACGGAGGTCAACGCTGTCGCGCCGGAAGCAAAGAAAAGAGCGAGGCGGGGACTGGATCGGACCCTCTTGCCATCACCAGGCTCTCTCAACCCGCTCTGCCTTCTGCCTGTTGATGCGACCTTCGCTTCCTCGTGCCTGGCAGCCTTCTCGACCCACTCCGAGCAACTCTCGAGCTGTCTCGATCTCTGACTCTGCCTTCCTACCTCGACTGCCAGCTTCCTATCCTCGGACTGTCCTACCAGTCCCCGTCTTACCGAGTGAGACACACCTTGATGGCGTTCGGTTCCATGGACAACGCGTTTCTTCTGACCTGTGTGTGGGGGGGCGTGATGTGGGGGTGATGTCAAACCGAATGCCCCCCAATTTAAGGCGGGGCCGAGCCCGGAAGTGCTGAATGCTGAACGCTGAATGCTGAGCTGGGGGCCGGGATGTTGGGTACGCTCCATCGCGTGGTTCGACGAGACCGGGTTTCGGTTGGGCACTCAACATCCGACATTCAGTACTCAGCATTCAGCGTTCAGCATTTCTTATGTTGCGTGTCATTGATGTCAAACCTGTCTTGGCTAGCTCATTTGCGCTCAGGGAGCAGCCACACGGGCTCGAAAGTTGTCCGACCTTGCTTCCCGCCCCCCCAGGTCTGATCTGTTGCGGTTCTTGGGCAAGTCGAGCCAGTCACGCCAGCCCCTTCTGCCTGTGTTGCGGTCGGCGGTATCGGCGTGACGGGGGATGTCCGCGGGCGTCTTGACCAAGCGCGGCATCCGTCCCACGTCCCGGCGTTGGGGTCGCGTCGCGCGGGCAGTATAGTACGGATAGAGGTGCGATGTTGCGGTGCAAGTGATTGGGGTTCATACGATGGCTGCCATCAATCAGATTGTCGAAATGTTGCGAAGTCACTTCGAAGGTGACGACGAGCGATTCCGCACGGCCGTGCTGCAACTTGCCGCGAACGAGGCGCGCATGGGGCATGACGAGGCTGCGGCCACCATTCAGCGGCTGCTGGAGAAGGGGAACAAAGCGCAGCAGGCCAACCGTATGCGGGCCAGCCTGGGGGACGGTCCATTTGCCGCCAATGAGCTTGCCGGGTTGATGGATGCCGTGGAACCGGCCTTCGGGCTGAAGCAGATGGTGCTGTCGGCCGCGCTTCGGCGCCGGCTCGAGCGGATCGTCAAGGAGCAGCAGCACGCGAACCAGTTGTGCGAGTACAACCTCACGCCCCGCCATCGCCTGCTGCTGTTGGGCCCGTCCGGGTGCGGGAAGACGATGACCGCGCATGCCCTGGCGCATGACCTTGCGTTGCCGCTGTACGTGGTGCGTCTGGACGCGTTGTTCACCAAGTACCTGGGCGAGACGGCGACGAAACTCCGGCTCGTGTTTGAGACCATCGAGCGCCAGCACGCCGTGTTTCTGTTCGACGAGTTCGATTCGCTCGGTTTGGCGCGCGGCTCACAGCACGACGTGGCCGAGATGCGGCGGGTGCTGAACAGTTTCCTCGTCTTCATCGACAGCATGCGCGGGAACAGCATTGTGATTGCGGCGTCGAATCACCCGGACGCACTGGACGTGGCGCTGTTCCGGCGCTTCGATGACATCATCGAGTACGGACTGCCGTCCCGCAAGGAGGTTGAGCTTCTGATGAAGCGCCGTCTCCTGCAGGAGAAGGACTCTGACATCAACTGGTCAAAGGTGCTGGGGGCCATGCAGGGAATGACCTTTGCCGAGGCGGAACGTGTGGCCAGCGAAGCGATCAAGGAACGGATCATCGAAGGCCTGCCTTGCGTGAGCACGCCCCTTCTCCTGAGCGCCCTTGCCGACCGACGACGTCTGAGTCGACCGACAAAGGCCTAACGCCGTATGCCGAACCAATACCCGCTGCTGCGCCTGGGGGACCGCTGGCATGAGCGCGGTGAGTTCCAGCCCAGAAGAAGGCGCATCGAGGCGGTCGTCATCCCCCCTCAAGACCGGCGGCAGCATGGCGCGGCTCTCCGACGTGAAGCGGAGCTGATCCGGAACGAGTACCGGACCCGCGTGCCGAGTTGGGCTGACCGGGAGGCGGAGATCCGCTCCAAGGGGATCATCGTCACCATTGAGGGGCAGCCAGGCATTCCGCTGCAAACGGACGCGTGGGCGGACCACGTGGTCCCGAAGTTCGTGCTGCTCAATCATTCTGTCGCGGCGGACGTGTCAGGGAAGACGGTCGAACTTCAACGGTGGTTCATCCGTGACGGCGCGCTGGATGAGTTTGTGCGGATCTTCGAGCAGTACCTGACCAAGCAGAAAAGCGCGCAATCCACCGAACCCAAACGCCGGGAGCTTGTGGACAGCATCAGCCGGCTTCGCGCGGCCGTTCTGGACGAGTTGTGGACGGACGTAAGCCCATGTCCCCAGCCTGAGGATGAGGGTTGGTACGAGGTGTGGTTGCGCCGGGGCGACAGCGAGGAGGACCGCCAGGGGATCCTGCGCCAGTTTGGCGGCGAGGCGGTGCGGTGCAAGTTTGAAGTAGGCCAAGCGGTCGAGAAGCTTCCCGAGCACACCATTCTCCATGTGCGCGGGCGCTTTGGCCAGTTCGGACAGTCCTTTGCCCTGATGAACTGCCTGGCAGAGATCCGGCGAGTCGGAGACTACGCCGACTTCTTCGTGGATCTCACGCCCGAGGAACAGGCCAAGTGGCAGGAGGATGCGCTGCGACGTCTGCGCCCGCTCGGGACGGGCGAGCTTGCGGTCTGTGTTCTGGACACCGGGGTCAACCGTGGGCACCCCTTACTCTCTCCGGTTCTCGCCGCCGCAGACAACCACACGATCAAGGCGACATGGAACACCGGGGACGACCAGGGCCATGGTACCCCCATGGCGGGGATGGCGGCCTATGGGAACCTGACCACCGTTCTGGCCAAGAACGAACAGATCCCAGTTCCGTACATTCTCGAGGGCGTGAAGATTGTGCCACCGCCGCCGGAAGTGAACCGGGACGAGAAGGCAGCAGCAGCCTACACGGCCCAGGGCGTTGCCACGGCCGAGATAGCGGACGCCCAACGAACCCGTGTCTGGTGCATGGCAAGCACCATGGACGGCAGGAGTGTCGGCAGGCCGAGTTCATGGTCGGCGGAGATTGATCGCCTGGCCGCTGGGACCGACGCCAACGGAGCGGTCAGACGTCTCTTCTGCATCAGCGTCGGCAATGTCCCGAAACAGGACTGGTCGCTGTACCCGGCCCCCAATCACGAATCGCCGGTGCAGAACCCGGGACAGGCGTGGAACGCGCTCTGCGTTGGCAGTTGCACACTGATGGATCGACTGCGGGCGCTGCCGGACCGCAAGGGATACCGTACGCTCGCGTCGGCGTACGGCATGGCACCCAGCAATCGCACGTCGCTCGCATGGGAGGACGAGTGGCCCGCGAAACCCGATATCGTCCTTGAGGGCGGGAATGGCGCGCTCGGGCCGAACCAGAGCGTCCAGTGTTTCCCAGAGGTGCTGCCTCTCTCGACCAGCGCTGACTTTCCCAAGACCTTCTTCGAACTCTTTGACGGCACGAGTGCGGCAACGGCGCTGGCGTCGCAGATGGCGGGTTACCTACTCGCATCGCACCCGGACCTTTGGCCGGAGACAGTGCGGGGGTTGATGGTTCATTCCGCCGAGTGGACGCCGGCGATGGAGGAGTCCATTCCTAGGTTTGACGCGGATGGCAATGCGTTGACGGGCAAAGAGCGGCGGAAGTGGCTGCTCAAGACGGTAGGGTACGGAATACCGCGGTATAAAGCCGCCGTCGAGTGTGCCCGTGAACGTGTCACCATGATTGCCCAAGCCGAACTACAGCCGTTTGCCGCTGACGAAGACGGCCGCTCTGCGCACTACAACGAGTACCACGTCTATACGTTGCCATGGCCCGACGATGTGCTCAGCACGATCGCGGGGCGTGAGGATGTCCGAATGCGAGTCACGCTTTCGTACTTCATTGACCCGAACCCGGGCAACCGAACCGCTTCGAGGTACGGATATCCAGGTTGCCGCCTACGGTTCAGAGTCAGTTCGCCGGGTCAACCGGTTGAGGACTTGAGGGCTCAGGTCAACCAGCACGCGCAGGACGAGGCGAAGGCAGAGCATCGTGAGGTGGTCAAGGGGTCTATAGACGAGTGGAAGTTGGGTTCGATGGTCTTCAAGGGGTCGGTGCACTCTGACTTCTGGGAAGGCCCGGCGGCGAAGCTCCTGAGCATGAAGCACATTGCCGTGTTCCCGACCACCGGCTGGTGGAAGACCCGCCCTGCCTTGGGCAGGTCGAACGCCAAGATTCGCTACAGCCTGATCGTCTCGCTGCACGCTCTGGGGGTGAAGGTCGACCTCTACTCCGAGGTCCAAGCCAAGATCCAGGTTCCCATCGCGGTCCCGAGCGGTCTATGAGCGCGTAGGGTCAGAGCGAATGCCCCCCAACTTAAGCGGCTGCCTTGCCAGGGTGGTCGCCAGGTCTCCCGGCCTGGCGGAAATCTGAAATGTTCCGGGAAGCCACCCAGGTGAGGCCGCCTGGGTGCCACCTTGCCGAGGCGTTGACAGTCCCGTGTTCACGCCGTCTCCGTCGTTTGGCTTAAGTTGGGGGGCATTCGGGTCAGACCTGTTTTGGCAAGTTCATCTGCGCGCTGCGCCCCTCCAAACCGGGGAGGAGGATTGTCCAGACGTGCTCACCGAAGCAGGTCTGGCCCTGCACCGGTTCTGGAGTCGGCGTTGCGGACAGGCGGGGTGGTTCAGTCGCGCAAGACGAACAGCTTCTCGATCCCGCACCAGAGCCCTTTGCACAGGTAACCGAGCGGTCCGAGAATCGGCTTGCGGCGCAGGTCCAGTTGCACCGTGGCGTAGTCCACTTGCCCCTTCAGGGACTTGATCCGGCCCTCCAGCGAGTCGATGTCCCCCTGCACCCGGTTCAGTTCCGTCTCGATCGCCAGAATGTCCTTGACGTCCGTGGCCTTGTCGAGAAGCTGTTTGAGCCGGTCCCGCAGCACGATCTTGTTCTTCAGCCGGGCATCGGCATCGATGTACTCCTCGGTCACGTCCTGGCCCTCGACATCCCGGCGCGTGACCGTCCCGAGTGTCTCGAACTCGCTGACGGCGTCCTTGAACACCTTGGCGGGGATGCGTATCGTCAGGCTCGCGTACCCGGCGCCCGAATCCGACTTGCGCTCGGCATAGCCGTCCTGACGTTCCGCCATGGCGACCGCGTCAGCAACGGCCGTCTCCACGCTCCAGACCTCGATGCCGAGCGACGCTTTCCAGATGAGCATCCTGTCGGGCTGGACGGGTTGCCTGTCGCTCGCCTCGCCGCCAACCGCCGACGCCGCCCCCAAGGCTGGCGGCAGCGTTCCCCGTATGCCCGTGGGGTCAATGCTCTTGCACGTCCTGCAGCCCGCACCGACCGCCACGACCGCCAACACGACGAGAGTAAGGACTGTCTTCTTCACGGATGCCTCCTCCGGTTGAGATTTCGTGGGTAGAGAACGTCGCAAGTCACCGGCGACGCTGGACGTGCTCATCTGAACTTCGACTCGTCGAATGACTCCATCTCGTCCAGTATGTTGAAGAAGACCCGCTTGCCGCCCGGTCTGTCCGCTCGTTCTGCGTTGTCCCGGAACCTGGCCATGGTGCCGAAGTCAACCACCTTGCCGGCCGCCACGTCGAACATGGCCACCGTCTCGGCATCGCCGTCAAAGTAGTAAGCGAGGTGCCCTCCGGCCGAATTGCCGGTTGCCTTGTCGGGGATGCCCAGCCAGGCAAGCGCCTCGGCCACACCGAACCGCCGGTCGCGACACTGCAGGCCCACGGCGAGGATGATGTCATTCCGAGCATAGCCCGGCGCACCGGGTCGCCATGCCATGAGCCGCTGGCGTTCATCCGTCATCGGCGGCACCTTTCGTCAGGGGCTGCATCTCCACGCTTCGCGGGGGCCGCCGTGGGCGGCGATGGTTCGGTGGGCGTGAGACACGCGGGGGCGGTCCTGCCGACGTTCGCTGCGCCCCCCTCGTCCCGGGCCGCGGCGGCGGCATGGATCGGGAGCTGGGGGACCTGGTTTCTGAGCAGCCAGCACACGAAGGCCATCAGGGCGGCTCCCGCAAGGAACCAGACGGGGAGCGGCACGCGCTCTGACAGCAACGGGCCAACGGCGGGACAACCGATGAAGGGGACGACCTCGACGGCCCCCAGGCCGGCCATCGTCCATCTCTCGCCCGCACTGAGGTCGCCCATCGGGTCTGGGCCTCCCCACGCAACGAAATGCGATGCGTGCGCGTCGGTACGACGCGTCCGGGCGCGATCTGTCTTGACCAACAGGTACCAGTGATACATCGCTGCCGATCTCCATCCCGAACGCTGGACTCTGCGGCGGATTTCCGTCCGGAGAAGCCACTCGGCCCCAATCGCCCTGTCAGTAGAGAATCAGCCACCCGGCCAGGACCCCCAGGCCACATGCCAGGAGCGCAATGATCAGGATGGCAGCGGTTACTCTGCCTGCAAGTGGCGTTTCCTTCGCACGGACCTTGCGCCACAGCGTGTCCAGGCTTGAGTAGTTGAAGCGGATGTTCACGAATGGTATGTAGCGCGTGAATTCTCCCGTAACACTCCCGCACTTGGGGCAGTAGTGCTGGTTTGCGTCCTCAACGGGAGTAAGGCACTTGACACAAACCGGCGTGTCCATCGCCTGAAGCTCGTCACGGCTGACCTCGGAATCCCAGGGGTCTGGTCGAGTCGGTGCCCTGCGGAACGATCTAACGACCCACAGGACCGCCAGGCCCCCGACGATCGTGGCAATTGCCATGGCCACTGCTGTCACCTCAGATCATCCACACGAACGTCACGGCCTAGCGGCGGTACTCCGTCCGCTACGGCCGCCTTGTTCGGTCTATCCTTGCGCTTTCCAGACCGGGTGACCATCGACTTCCCAGGGCGGATTCTCGGGGGGAACGAATCGGCTCCCGTATATCCGCTTCAGGTATGAGTTACACTCGACGCAATAGGCCTCGGCCCAAGAGCCGCTCGTCTCTCTTCCCGTTGCCGGATCCTCACCGTGCCACAGACCGCCCTCGCCTTTGATAAAACGTGTGCCACCGCACACCGGGCATGGCGGAATCGGCAGTAGTCTGAGCCACAGATACCGTAGCCAGAACACCGCACAGAGCAATGCGGCTCCTACTACGCCGATCGTGATACATGTCAGGACCAAATGCATCTATCCGACCGAACAATATTGTTCAGCACAAAAGTCGTTTTCGGGGAGTCTTGACCAGAAAGCCCCCCTGCGCAGCCGTGTCGCCACCGGGTCCGTGCTCAGCCGTGTCTGCATAACTGGCGAAAATCGCCCGCTATCCGCAAAAGTGCTGAATTACCGTCCTCCGTTATCCCGAATATACCCTGAATCGCCCCGCCGGGCAATTGTCGCGCCGTCTCTCTCGGGCTGTCCCTGGCCTTCGGTGACAGGCTGGTATGCCTGCGGTCTGCCGTAGCCCCGAACCGCAACAGGCTGGAAATCCGCCCGCTGGTGACTATCTTTGTAACCAGTGGTGAGCGAATGGGTTCCGAGGACGGGCGCTCACCCCGCAGCAGGAGGAAGGGGAAAACCCATGAGACGTCCCACCGTGTTCGGCGGTCTCGTCGTGTGTCTGTCGCTGGTGCTGTCTGTTGGACCCGCACGCACGGCGGACGAGGATGCGCCGCAACAACCCCGCGACTCGACGGCCTACGGCAAACCGGACAAGGCCAGGACCTACTTCGGCCAGATCGAGACCGACAAGGACGACTCCAGGTACAAGGCCATTCAGGGCATGATCGAGAAGGCGGGGAAGTAACCGCCGCCGTGGAGAAACCATGGGATCTCAAGGGGAAGCAGGGCTGACTCCCGGGTCGCTGGTCGCCGGCTACCGCATCGAGCGTGAGCTGGGCCGCGGCAATATGGCCGTGGTCTACCTGGCCACGCAGATGAATCTGATGCGTCCGGTTGCGCTCAAGGTCCTCGCGCCCGCGCTCGCCAGTGACGAGGAATACGTCTGCCGCTTCTTCAACGAGGCGCGTGCCGCTGCCGCGCTGTCCCACCCGAACATCATCCAGGTCCATGACGCCGGGGTGTCCGAGGACGACATCTATTTCCTCTCCATGGAGTACGTCGAGGGCGAGAGTCTGGAGCAATGCCTTGCCCGCGAGCGGGTTATGGAGGTAACCCGGGCCTTGAGCGTCGGGCTCGACGTGGCGCAGGCGCTGCAGTACGGGTGGCAGGCCAGGGCCCTGACCCACGGCGACATCAAGCCCGAAAACATCATGATCAGCTCGGCCGGCATGACGAAGCTGGCCGACTTCGGTCTGGCCAAAGTCGCCGGGCACGAGTTCGCCGGCAAAGGCGCCATGCTCACCCCGCTCTACGGCGCGCCGGAGGTCATCCGGGGAACACACGTCGCCGGGGACTGCCGTGCGGACATCTACTCGTTCGGGGCCACCCTGTACCACATGCTCTGCGGCCAGCCGCCCTTCCCGGGCAACGACCCGGAGACGGTCA
>Ga0208961_1000361_pt1 | contig 20657 bp, 12 predicted proteins | sample RifOxyB3_FD_184034 | JGI IMG/M metagenome (GOLD analysis project Ga0208961, IMG submission 184034) | Groundwater microbial communities from Rifle, Colorado - Rifle Oxygen_injection B3 (SPAdes) | ecosystem: Environmental > Aquatic > Deep subsurface > Groundwater | place: Rifle, Colorado, United...
GACGCACGGCAAACCCTTGAAACGTTTGACTTCTGCAATAGCGTAAGAGCGTCTTGTCTCGCCACAAAGAGAATCCCCTGCGGAAGTGACATGCGCCCGATTGACCGCGGCAGCTTGACAGACGGCCATTCCGGTGGCACTCCTAAGGCTCGCCATGTTGCCCCCATTGCCCAACCCATTTCCGCCGAGTGTGCACACGGTGGGTGTGTTTGCCCCGGCGGGCCCGCTGGAGGCCGACCCGCTCGCGCGTGGCATCGCCCGACTGCACGGCTGGGGCCTGGAGGTCATCGTCGAGCACACGCCTGACTGCCGTGACCGATTCCTGGCTGCGCCCGATTCGGAGCGACTCGCCGCCATCGAACGGTTGGTGAGGAATCCGCAGGTCGACGTCCTGCTCGCCGCACGCGGCGGCTACGGCTGCGGCCGCATCCTGGACCGGATCGACTGGCACGGGTTCGCGAAACGGAACGTGCCCATCATCGGCTTCAGCGATATCACCGCCCTGCTCCTCACGGCCCTTACGACTGGCGCGCGGAACGGGATCTTCGGCCCCATGCTCTGCGGTCTGTTCGCACGCGAACCCACCACCGACCCGGAGGTTGAGAATGTGCGCTTCTCGTTCGACGCGTTCGCCCGGGCATGGCACGGAGGCGACGTCCTGCTGCCCCCGGGGCAAACGCTGCAGACGCTCAAGCCGGGCAAGGCCAGCGGACCACTCGTGCCAGCCACCCTCGCCGTCCTCACCTCGCTGCTTGGCACTCCGTTTCTGCCGTCGTTGCGCGGGGCCATCCTCGTCATCGAGGATGTCAATGAGGCTGCGTACCGTGTCGACCGCTACCTCACCCATCTGCGCGCGGCCGGAATCCTCGCGGAACTGGGCGGACTGGTGTTCGGCAGTTTCAGCAACGGCGACGACGCCGAGTGGCTGCCGTCCGTGTTTGCGGAGTTCGCACGGTACGTCCAAGGCCCCGTCGCCAGCGGTCTGCCCATGGGCCACTGCTTCCCCTGTGTGTCGCTGCCAGTCGGACGGAACGGAATGCTCGAAGCCGACACGGGGGGCGCCAGGTTGGGAATCGGTCCATAGCCTGCCCGAAGCCCCCCCGCCCCCCCCCGTCGCCACTTGTTCTATACTGGGTCCGTGTGCTCACGCCTTGAAATCGAGCGCAGTTCCCCTATTTTTCGGACGTTGAACCAGGGCGTCTGCCGCTAGGCACGCATTGGATGAAGCGGCAGATGCTTCCCCACAGGAGGCTATCCGACCGAGCCAGGGATGTGCACCGTTTGAGCGACGGGTTGTGACGTGGTCGGTGTGGCGACCGAACCGACGCACGCTTACGCGAAACAGGGGTTGAACATGGCCGACGAGAACGTCAAGACGCCCAAGACCTGCGAACAGCACCCGGACCAGACCGCGGCTGCCCAGTGCGGAGCCTGCGGCAAGTTCATCTGCCGCGACTGCATCAAGCAGTTCGGCTACTACTGCAGCGCTGCCTGTCTCGAGAGCAGCCGCGGTTCCGTCTCCGCCAAAGCCAAGGAAGACACGCAGAAGGCGCGCCTGGACCTTCAGAGGGCGGCCAAGATCGGAAAGCTGATCGTTCTGGGCATGTGCTTGATGTTCGCCCTCGGCGCCTTCTGGTTGGTGTGGAAGTTCTTCCTTGACCCGTCGGGCAAGATCTGCTGGCAGTGGCAGAACGACGCACCCCTCGAATCCATGGCCATCCTCGCTTCGAACGACAAGGAAATCACGGTCCTGGCCAAGGACAAGGTCGTTGTTCTGGACCCGAAGAAGGGCACCCTCATTCGCTCGTTCGAAGTGCCAGACGACCGGCCGGGCAAGAAGGGCGGCAAGAAGGGCCGCAAACAGGCGGCAGACGACGAGGACGACGGCGACGACGGGGAGGAGTTCTCCCTGAGCTACAGCTTCGGGTACGGAAGCCCGCCGTTGGTGGTCGTCAAGGACGGCAGCCTGATGAAGATCGGCGCCAGCCAGGTCAGTCGCGTCACCACCGACGGGAAGGCCAAGTACACCAAGGTTTACGAGGAGGGGCACGTCGCCCATTTTGGGATCAGCCCGGACCACACGGTCGCGTATTACGTGTCCACGGTCCCCGAAGACGTCGCCGCCGCCAAGCAGGCCAAGGCGGACCTGAAGGCCGCGCGCGAGGAGTACGAGCGCACCGTGGGCGGCGCCGGGGAAGGCGAGATTCCGCGCCAGACAGAGGGGTCAATCAAGGCGCGCGCGAAGATTGAAGCCGCCTATGCCGTGCTGCAACAGACCAAGACCCATATTGTCGCCATCGACGTGGACACGGGCGAGGAGCGTTGGACCAAGAAACTGAAGAAGCAGGTGCACCTCTACTCAACCGCCGCCGGCGCGGACCACTTCATCGGGTTCTTCATGACGCAACCTGAAAGAGTGGAGGCGACCGACGTTGAGGCGCCCGCCCCGGAATGGACCTTGTGCTCCCTGCAGGCAGAGGACGGCAAACGCAGTTGGCAGGCAAAGATGGTGGACCGTCCCGAGTGGGGACCGCAATTCGTGCAGGGAGTGACCCTGCTGCAGATGGGCAACGAACTGCAGGCCATCACGGAGGATGGCACGGAGAAATACACCATCGCAATCTCTGGTGGAAAAAAGAGAACCGAGGTCGATTTCGTCGTGCGCGAAGGCCTGCTGTTCATGGTTAGCCAGGGCGGGGCAAGATGCTACGACCTGGAAACAGGGAAGGAAAAGTGGGGGATCGCCATGTCTTTCTACGGGGACGACCTGCTGGTCTCCAAGGAGCGCATCTACGTCTCCGGGTTCATCGAGGAAAAACTCTTGGACAAGGACATGAAGCTGCCGCCCGCCTACGAGGAACTCAAGAAGACGGACGGCGACCTTTTCAAGGGGTTCGGGGGCGGTGGGACGAAGACCATCGCCATCATGGTCGCGCTGGATCGCGAGACCGGCAAAGAGTTGTGGAAACTCCGCAATACCTATGGCTGGCCACGCGGCGACGACAAGCGCTTCCTGCTGATTGCCGACACCGCACGCACGAGCCAGATGGAAATGCTGACCGGCGGCGAAGGCATCACGGTCATCCGCCAGTTCAACGCTCGGAGCGGCAAGGAACTGTACATGCGACGGAACAACATCGGCTTCACCTCGCCGGTGCTGATCGGCGACCGCCTGATCGGCCTCGCCTTTGAGCGCCGGCGCACCGCCAGCCTGCTGAACCCTGCCGGCGGCGATGGCGATGATCAGCCGACAAAGGGCCTAGGCGTCGCCGCGTTCAAGGTGCGCTGAGCGACAGTGGCGCGGGACCTCTGGGACCGCAGTAAGGTGCTCGGGGCCGTCCCGGCCCGAGGCCCTCGGCCGGGGACCGGCCGACGCACTCTGCTTCGGCGCAGGACACGCCGAGCCACCACTCGCAAACAAGGGAGCCATCATGTCAAGCATGTTTCAGCCGGGAGTGTTGCTTCGTGGCGGGTGTTGCCTCATCGTCGGGTCGTGCTGTTGCGCGCTGCAAACAGGCGGCGCTGAACCGGCTTTGCCCACCGCCGACAGCCTGGCGCCGCGCGCCATCGTCAGCGAGGGAGACTTGGCCCGCTTGCGGCAGGTCGTGGCCAAGGCGCGCCGGGGCGACAAGGTCGTCCTGGGTGTGATCGGTGGTTCCATCACACAGGGGGCCGCCGCCAGCAAGCCGGAGAAGCGGTACGCCAATGTCATTCTCGCGGGATGGAAGACGGCGTTCCCGAACGCCACGTTCGAGTTGGTCAACGCTGGCATAGGCGCGACCGGCTCGAACTACGGCGCCATGCGCGTCCAGCGCGACCTGCTGTCGCGCCATCCCGACTTCGTGGTGGTCGAGTACGCGGTGAACGACGGCAATACACGGGAGCTTGCCGAGTCCTACGAGGGCCTGGTCCGGCAGATCCTGAACGCGCCCAACCATCCCGCGGTCGTGCTCCTGTTCATGATGAACAAGTCGGGTGGGAACGCGCAGGAATGGCAGTCCAAGATCGGCACGCATTACAGCCTGCCCATGGTCAGTTACCGCGACGCGCTGTGGCCGGAGATCGAGGCGAAGCGCATGACGTGGGAGCAGATCAGTCCAGACCTGGTCCACCCGAACGACGTCGGGCACGAGTACGCTGCCCGGTTCGTCCTCGCGTGGCTGGAGAAGGCCGTGGGCAACATGGCGGTGGATGCGGCTCCGGCGGCGGGGGTGCCCTTACCCGCACCGCTGCTCACCGGTCAGTACGAGTTCACCGCGCTCGCGGAAGCGAACCAGTTGAAGCCCGCCGCCAACCAAGGCTGGGAGTACGACGAGGCACACAAACGGGACTGCTGCTGGAAGAGCAGTACCCCGGGCAGCGTCATCGAGTTCGACGTCGACGGTGAGCGGCTGTTCCTCACTTACTGGCGCATTCGCGGCGCCATGGGCAAGGCCAGAGTCACCGTCGACGCCGGAGAACCGGTCACGCTCGACGCCTGGTTCGACCAGACGTGGGGCGGCTACCGGCAGATGCTGGAGATCGGCAAGGACCTGAAGCCCGGGGCGCACCGCGTTCGTGTCGAACTACTCGCCGAGAAGCACGCGGAGAGCACCGGGACCGAGTTCCGCGTTCTCTGCCTCGGCGCCGCCGGCGTGCCGCCAACCGCCCCTGCCCCGGCGCCCGCGCCGTGAGAGAGGTCATCCCATCCTGCGCGTCCGTCTCCGGCCCGGCAATCCGGTCGGCACCGCGGCAGAGCGTAGCCTGAGAGACGGAGGAATCCTCGCAGTTCGTTACCTCTCCGGATTCTAGCGGCGGCGCGTGGACAACCGCCAACCCGCCTGCGGTCCGGGACTATCTTCGCCAATCTGAGACATGACGGCTTCCGAGCGTTGGTCGTCGAGCTCTGCCGCCCGTGTGATCCCACGCCCCAACGGGCGCGTCCCTCGCGGCGTCGTTCCGTTGATTGGAAACCTGCGGTCTTCTCCAGCGACGATCTACTGCGCTGAACGCAGAGAACCGGCACTCACCCAGTCATCCTCGGCTTTTTCGGTCCATTCACGTGTTCCGGGTTTCATGGAGCACGACTCCTGATCCCAGAATAGCGGTGATGAAGGGGTCCTGACGGGCCAGGCGGGCGCGGGTCTCGGCGGTGGTGCGCAAGATCAGGTCCACGGCGAACGGCGGATTGAACTCGCGCAGGATGGCCGCCGCCTCACGCAGAGGATGGCGGCACGACGCCCGTAATGCGTCAGTTGCGGGTGGAGATAAGGTCGAAGTTTGACCTGGGCTGACGCCTAAAGTGGTCGGAGCGGCTCGCTCCGACACCCGCGGGAGCGAGCCGCTCCCGCCACTTTGGCCATCTACCGCCCAACCGTCCACCCGCGACTGACGCATTACCCACCGCCCTTCCGCCTCCGCCTCAATCTCTGCGCGGGGTAATGTGTCCCGGGGGACGCGCCCGTCTCATTCGTTGGCGGTCCCATGCTCTGGCACCGACAGTGCGCTGTATCCGCTCTCCCGTCCCAATGGGAAAAACCGACTCTTGGCGCCGTCCGTGCAGCAGGATTTGCAGCCCGGTATTTGCCCAGTGGGCATGTTTGCTATTGTAAGAACTTGGCCATATTGCGAATGTAGAAGTCGTCGGAGAGAACCATGACCAGGAACGAACAGGACATTCTGGACGCGGGGCTGCAACGGCTCGGCGAGTTGCTTGCCAGGGCTGACATTCAGTTCGAGCTGGAACCGGTCGCCGATCAAGGCCCCGTCGACGCCGTCGTGTCGTTGCCCGCTCTCGGCCGGCGTCTCTTGGTCCTCGTCAAGGCCGCGGCGTACCGGAAGGAGATTGGGGCGTTGGCAAGCACGCCCCCCCCCCGGGCAGTGCAGGAGTTCCTCGCCTCCCTGTGAGGCCGGCCGGTCGCTCAGACCTTTCCCGGCACGGCACGGGCGGGCTGCTCATAGGCGACGCCCTCCAGCAAGGCCGTCAGTTGCGGGACATCCGCGACCTCAAGCAGGCCGAAGCAGAACAGGGGCTGGGACGTTTCGTAGCGCTCGCCGCTCTCGATCAGGTGCACCAGCGACGCGACGTTCCCATGCACCACGAGCTTGCTGAACAGCCCCGGTTCCAGCGCCGCGGCGACGAGGCAGACGAACGACGCCACGGCGCCATCGCCGACCAACTGCAGCCTTTTCCCGCCGGGAACCTGTGTTGCGAACCTCGCGCACGCCAGCACCTGTGCAACCTGCACCCCGAGAAGGCGGTGCCCGGCCGTCTCCAGCAGCATCAGGTGCTGCCAGTTCGAACGGTTCTCGCCCGTGCCCAGGATGTCGGAGACGAACACCGAACCGGGATAGGCCGCCCGGGCCACGCAGCTTTGCGCCCGCCCGCCATCCGCGATGACGAGTGTCGGCTGTCCGGCTGCGTCCTGGCGCAGGATCGAAACGGGAATCGCCCAGGGGCCGGTCCACACGATGCAGTTGCCGGTGTCGGCACTGCCGGACGCGAGCCGGGCCGGTTCGGCCGTGTGCGCCGGCAACCGGATCACGTCCTTGAGTCTGCCGCGCAACTGTTCCCTGGCGCGCGCCGTACGCGGAGTCCGCAATGCCTGCGCCAACTGCCGGGCGCGTTTCACCGCAATGCTCTGGAACGTCTCCTGCGTCACCGGCAATCCCACGATGGTGTCGCGCTCCTGCAGCACGTCGTGCGGCTGGTGTGCGTCCGCGGCCGGGCCCGGCACGCCCCAGTGCTTCGAAATGAACCGGTAGAACTGCGCGCGGTTGTCCGCGCCGTAGTTGTGCGTGCCCGGGTCCGTGTTGCTGTGCCACTCGAACCGGGCCTCGGCACCGAAGGCGCGGAACGTCGGCACAATGGCGTCGTAGATGACCGGCTTGGCGCGTTCCGTCTTGAAGCAGCAGTCGTCGTTCGCGTTCAGGATCTGCAGCACCGGGTTGGGCGCGAGCATGGCGGTCATGTCCTGGTAGTCGAGCACGGTCGTGAGGTCGACCGGCGCCTGCTCCAGGTCGCCGATGTCGCTGATGCAGTTGATCCGCGCGCGGCAACCGGTGTAGCCGGCGACCGGCACGGTCAGGTTGATGCGTTCGTCCAGGCTGGCAATGAGGATGGTCTGCCAACCGCCGCCGCTCAGGCCCGTAACGCCGACGCGCGCCGGGTCGGCGTGCCGGTGCGCGAGCAGGACGTCGAGGCCCTTGCGCAGGGCCAGGTAGAACATGCCGACTCCCGTCATGCCGGTGAGATTGAGCAGCGCGATGTTGTTGTGAGACACGTCGCCGCGCAGTTCGCCCATGCCGATGAATTCCATGTTCAGCGCCATGACGCCGCGGCGGGCGAGGTTCGCACACCGGATCTGCTTGTACTCCACCGCCTTGCCCCCGGCATGGTGCCCGTTCGGGTTCAGCACCACGGGCACGCGGCCGCGCAACGGCCGCGGTTCGTAGAGCAGCGCGGGGACCCAGTACCCGGGGTAGATCTCGTACCGCAGTTTGCGCACGACAAACGCCGGGTCCGGCTGCAGCGTGTCACCCCAGACGATGCGCCGCGGTCGCTTCAGCGCCGAGGCCGGGAACCCTCGCAGGAACACGTCGGCGAGAGCCCGGCTACGCAACTCGCCGGCCTGGCGCGGCCACGCGGCCGTGTCCGTCGGCGCGGTGAACGGCGGCATCTCAGCGAGCAGGAACCCCTTGAGCAACCCGTCCGCCTTCCCCTCGAGCAACTTCTCCGTCAGTACCGTCGGCCAATCCATGGGCGGACTCCCTTCAGTTGAGCAACCGTTGGTGTGGCAGAACGCAGAAACATAGCACTCGCCGCGGGGCAAGCCCACGGCGGCGGTGGCGCGGGACATCCGGGACCGCAGCAGAGTACCCTTGGGCCGTCCCGGCCCGAGTTTCGCGGCCGGGGACCGACCGGCGCACCCCGCTTCGGCGCGGGACGCGCCGAGCCACTGCATGCCCCGATCGTGTCCGCGTCAAGTCCGAGCCCTCCATTGGTGAGGTGGGGTTTCCGTCGACCAGTCTCCGGTTGCACCGCGACCATGCCGCGTGTAGTGTTCTGGGTCGCGTGCGGAGAAGCGCCCCCGGCGCGGCGACGCGGAGATGAGCCGTGCAATCCCTGCAGCTCTCCCCGTCCGTTGGGTCCGTTTGGTCGGTTGGGTCCATGGCATGCAGAGGGCCACGACTCGGGGACGCAGTGACTCAGTGACCCTCGATACCCAATTACGACAAACATGTTGTTGCGGAGATAGCCGCTAAGGCGGCTGATCTTCCGGGTCAGAAACCGAGGAGAACCCTATGATCAACCTGGTATGCGTTGGCGTGTCCGGTATGGGGAAGCACCACTGGACCACGGCATCGAAGATGAAGGAGTTCAAGATCGTCGCCGGCGTGGACTTGAACGCCGCGGCCCGGGAGGCATTCACGAGCCAGACGGGCGCACCCACGTTTGACAGCATCGAAAAGGCGATGGAGAACGTGGCCGCCGAGGCGGCGGTCATCGCAACCCCGGACAAGTTCCACGCACCGCTCAGCATCCTGGCAATGGAGAAGGGGCTGGACGTGCTGTGCGAGAAGCCGATGGCTGAATCGATGGACGACGCGCAACGCATGCACGCAACGTCACAGCGCCTCGGTCGGGTGCTGATGATCCACAACCAACTGCGCTGGTACGCGCCGTACTGCCATGCCCGGCGCCTGGTCCGGGAAGGCGCCATTGGCGACCTGCACAGCCTGGCGCTGGACATGTACGTGTACAGCGAGGCGTTCTTCGTCGGCTACCGCAGCCGCCTGCCGCACGCCATCCTGCAGGATCTCGCCATCCACCACTTGGATATGATTCGCTACCTGACCGGCCAGGACGGCAAGACCATCCTGGTCAGAGACTGGAAGACCACCGAGGACGGTGCTGAATCGCCCACCACGACCAGCGCCTTCGCTCTTCTGGAGATGACTGGGAAAGTGAACGTGAGCTACCGCACCACCAATCGCGCCCTGCTGGACCCGACTGGGTACCTGCCGCGCGCCGTGCTCACCGGCACGCGCGGGGTTCTAAAGGTGACCGACAGCGCACTGGCGCTGCAGACCTTCGCCGGGATGAAGGCCACGCAACCGGAAGAGACGATCAAGCCTGAAGCGGCGCCGCGCGACGCCTGGGGCGCATTCGCCGACTCGATCCAGACGCGGGAACCGTCCCTGACCGCCAGCGGCGACAACATTCAGTCGCTGCGGCTCATGTTCGCGGCCATGCGCTCGGCCGACACTGGCACCGTGGTGACCGTGGACCCAGGGTGAGACCCACATTCCTCACCCCTTTGGCGCCATTCCGATTGAAATTACCGGGTTGCATCGACATCGTGGGTCGGTGAAGGCGGTGGCGTCGAGTCCGAGGGCCTCGAGAAAGTGGAGCGGCCCTGTTCCGGGACGGGCAAGAAACAGTCTGCCGCCGCCCGTCATCGCCACCATGACGCCGGTCATTGCGGTGGCCATCATGAACGAGGTTGGCTTGTCGGTTTTGCGCCGTCGCCATCCCGGCAGGGTGGTTCCGGTGTTTTTCACGTGCGCTCTCATGGATCGCTCCATGAGCCGCCAGACCATGAGGGCGATGATCAGCACCATGCCGAGGGCGTCGATTCGTGACGGGGTCTTCAGGAAGAGGTCGTTGACCACCAGTGGATCCTTGAGGAAGGCGAAGTCGCTTTCGACGCCATACTGTCCCTTGTAGGTCCGCAGCAGGCTTCCGGCGTCCAGCGCGTCCTGCCCTTCGGGTGGCACGTTCGATAGCAGGACAAAGCAGCCGGCCATGCTTCTGATCCGCTCGACGCCGACAGTGTTTGCCGTCAACCGCCAGTCCAGGGCGTAGCGGGTGTCCGTGGGAGCCGGGCGGTTCGCTGGCGGGCGCCCTCTCCGTCGCACTTGCACGGGGCGGATCGTGGTCGCGACAGTGTGCAGCCTGTCCGAGAGCGCCTCGGCCCGCGTCGTGGCGGCGCGGGCATCGGCCTCGCAGAAGTAGACCGCTGACAGATCACCGAGCGCGGCGGTGATGGCTTTGGCGGAGTCGGCGACGGCCTTGTCAAGCTTCTTCTGCCGTCGTTTGTCGTGAGCGCTGGAGTGGATCACCACTGCCCTGTAGGTTTTTGCGTGCAGCATCACCGACGTTTCGAACGCCTTGTATTCGGCGGGTGCCCTCTCGCCCTTGGTGACGGTCTCCGCCAGCCGGCCGATGGGCGTCCACGCGTCCGCATCGACGGCTTCGGCGATCGCCCGTCCGCATTCGGCGTAGGTCGCCGGAAGGCGGGAGACGAAGCGGTTCGGGCCGACGGCCTCAAGGTTCCTCTGCGTCACCATGGCAGAGTCGGACACGTAGACGAAGGCGCCTGGCCCCAGGCCGTGTTTGGCCATAATCGCGCCGACGAGGGTGAGCATCTCGTTGTTCGAGGTCTTGTCCGACGAGTTACCGTCCAGCGTCCGTCCGAAGACGGGAACGCCCCGATCCACGCACAGCAGTTCGGTCATGAACTGCTTGAGCTCCGGCAGGTGATCCTTGCTGTGCCCATGTGTGACCCGCGGGCCGGCCGGCGGACGCTCCGCGTCGCAGGTGCGAAAGTCGCCCCAGACGCTCGTCGACGTCGTGTCGTAGCTGGCGACACTCACGTCCAGGCCGAAGGCGCCCACCGCCCGCACCCCCAGCTCCGTCACGATTCTGGATGTGCCCGCCGCGAAAATGGCGTCCAGGGAGCGCCCCAGGTTGGTGTCGTTGAACGCATGCGCCGAAACAGGTTCGCCCAGAAGCAACTCCACATCCTGGTCAGCCATGAACGCCTCCAACCGGTACAGCGGAGACCGGCCGGACAGAGTGTCCAGCACCATCGCCTGGACCGCCAGCCCGGGCCGCAGTTCCATCTGCGACGGAACCATCCGGTCGACCAGCTCGACCAGCCCGAGCCGGCGGCAGTAGGCCGCTGCGGCCGCCAGATGCCCGTGGACAAAAATGTCCGCTCCAGCCAGAGCCTCGAATCCCAACGGCGGCGAATCGCTAACTTTCAGGGTCGTTCTCCTTCATCAGTGCCAAGTTGATGTGCGTGATCCGTTCGACGATCTCCCGCAGCCGGCGATGTTGGGCCACTCCCTTCCGGGCGGTCGCCACCGAGGCGTTCGGCACGTACTTCTGGCGCTGCCGGCCGCCTTCGACGACAACCAGATAGTGGCGCGGCCCGTGGCGATCCCCGCCCCGGCATCGGCAACCGGGCCGTGAGCACACCGAGTATCTCTCCACCCAGGAGCCGTGCAGCAGGTGCGACAGCGTGCCAAGTTCGGCGAGCAGTTCGGCACGTTCCCGCAGAAGTTCTTTCGCGGTTTTGTTGGACATGCCGTAATATAGCGCATATAATATACGCTATACAAGTCACATCCCACAAAACCTTGCCGGTTCCGGAAAATTCAGGAGAAATCACTCAAAAGGGGTGAGGAATGTGGGGTGAGATGCCCGGCAGGACGCGTTCGACACAACGTGACACGTGACAGAGCCCGGCGGACGCCCCCCCCCTCCCCGTCCGTTCAGTCCGTTTGGTCCGTTTGGTCCGGTCCCGTTTGCTCCCCCCGCCGGCCTACCACTCCAGCACAAGGAAACCGAGGTACGGCAGTTCCGTGGCGGGCGTCACCGTCCAGGCGCCCTGCTCCTGCTTCGCCTTCACCCGCACCGACTTCGGGGCCGCGAGCGGGGCCAACAGGGTTGCAGCCAGGTCCTGCCCGGGGCTGCCGGGCAGACGGACTTGCGGTACGGCTGGGTCGGGCGACCCGTTCAGGATCGCCACCCTGTGGTGCTTACCTTCCTGCAGGTGGATCGGCAGCAGGTGCGGCCCGCCGGTCACGGTAGCAGCCGGAAGCTTCCCGCCTGCCAGGAACTGCACCAGGTGCTGCACCATCTTCTGCAGTTGATTGCTACGCGGCAACGCGCCCGGATTCGAGTGCGCCCAAACCCCCACGCGCCCGCCGCGGGCGTTCCGGAATGTGACCAAGCCGGCGCCAAAACGTTTGCCGTCCGGGGTGAGAATCTGCGTCCACTCCTTTGCGCCCGACCGGGGCTCGACCACCGCCATGCGCGGGATCAGGTTCGCATTCATGAAGAAGCCGGGCAACGCCCCGCTTTCCTTCGCGACCACCTTCTCCACCGCGTACGTGGCCGCCTCGCGGTCCACGACCGTCTTCACATCCACGCCCAGATGCTTGCCCAAACCGCGTTCGACCAGAATGCGGGCACTGACACCGTCCAGCAGCAGTCCGCCCTTCAGCATCTTCAGCAGTTCGTCTTCCGTGAACCCCCAGGCCAGGGTGCCAAACACGGCATTCACCTTCTCAAACCGAGCCGCCACCGGTACGCCACACGGCAGCAGCAGGTTGCCGGGCAGGAACGAACTGGCGTCCAGTTCGCACATCGACCGTCCCGCCTCGGTCCGTACGAAGGTCTGCGCGTCCTCGCGCCATGGCAGCCCCACTCCGGTGGTTGCAGATTCCCGTTTGAAACGGGCCGCCAACCACGTCAGCGCCGGCTGACTGCGATCCAACATGACGCCGATTTCCGGTTCTGCCGATGCGGGGTTGCCGGAGAACGGGAAGATATCCAGAAGCAGTGCATCCGATCCATATATCATGCACAGTGCCATTTCGGCCCACGTCTGCGTGTCCGACTTGCTCCAGGCGGTGAACGGGAAGTTCTCGACTTCCGGCGCAACTTCGCAGCCGTCGGGTCGGAATTCACGCTGCAAATCGAGCATCATGATCGAGTAGATCTTGTCGCGGCCCGGCGCGTCCCCATACGGCGCGTAGTGCGGCCGGTGCGCGACCTGCCCCTTGATCGACAAATTGGCGAAAAGTTTCTGCCAGTCTCGGCCTTCAGCGCCGTGAGTGAAAGGCGACGAACTCATCAACCCGAGTTTCGACTCCCCGGGCGCATTCTGCGCGACACTCTGCGCCAGTCCCTGTGCCACCTCAAGCTGGCATTCGCGCCACGTGGTCATCCAGTGCGCCCGCAACGGGTGCGGCTTGCCGGGGCGCAGGATCGTGCGCACGATCAGGTCGCGCGTGACTCGCTGTCCCGTCCGGCGGTTGAACCGATCGACGATCTCCTGTTCGAATCCGCCGCCCCACGTCAGCGGCCCATGGTTGTGGTACCGGAAGTCATCCTCGACCCACAGGACACGGAACCCCAGTTTCGCAAAGCGCCCGTAGAGGGCGTAGATGTACTCGCGCCATTTCGGGTCGGCAAACGAGGCACACGCCTTGCTGACCTCGCCCACAGGCGACACGCAAGGCCGGAACGGCCGATCCGCCGGAAACGAACGCCCGCGGTCGCAGTGCAACACCGTCATCCAAGGATTGAGGCTGACGGAAATCCCGTCCTTGTCAAGAATAGCTTTGGCCTTGGCTACCGTTTCGAACCACGTATCCTCATCGGCCTGCGACAGGAGCCCGTTGTTCCACTCTTCCGCCGCGAAGAACAGAACGACCTCATCCACGCCGTGCTTGCGGCAGAATGCCACCAGGTCCCGGGCATCCGACTCGACGTTCGCCCCCGGGATGATCTGGAAGCGAAGATGGTAGCGGACGGTTGCAGCCGCCTTCGGCCTGTCCTTGCGTGCCATGATTCCCGCCTCTCGTTCACTCGGACCGGCGTTCCCTTGGTGACCAGTCCATATTAATATATCGTCATGCCCGCGTGTGCGCGTAGGCGCTCCCGCGCCCGAGAAACACTACCATCCATACACGATATTTGGCCGTCCGACTATCGCCCCCCGCTCTGTGATCCAAAATGCTTTGTCCTCGCCTGCCCCCCCGAAGGCCCCCTTAAGGAACGTGGGGGTCAGGTTCCGAACGCCTCATAGGATAGACAGCCGCAAGCCTCATGTCAACCCCAATTTTGGAAGACTGTTTCGGAAGTGGTTTAGAACTCGTGGGAGAACGCCACGGCCCGGTCCGCTGCGACGCAGAATCGGTCGACTGCGACCGCAAAGGCCGTGGCGGCGCGATGGAAAGCGAGTTACATTCTGAGATGACCGGACGGTCCCGCGCCCGGACGCCGCTGAAACCTGAAACCCGAAACCTGAGACCCGATCACTTCACCGTGCCCACCGTTGACCCAACCGAAGACCTGATCCGAATCCTGAGGCAACGCCGACTTCGCGGACAGAGATACGTCTGGCTCAGCCCCGAGAACCGCGCTACGCTATTCGCCAAGGCGGGGTCCGACGCGAGACGGACCCCCACGAATCAGGTTCCCGCCGCGGAACGTCAGCAGGCGGAACCTGCACCTCCATCCACGCCAAAACCGAGCCCTGAACGGCGCCCGTTCCTGCCGGAGTCCACGCCGCTGCCGCAACCCGCGCTCCCCCCCAAACCCGCGATGACCGCTGCAGAGTCCGCACCCGTCAATGAGTTGGACCTGGCCGGACTGGGCACCGCAGTGGCTGCGTGCCGAAAGTGCGAACTGCACCGGAACCGGACCAAGGCCGTGTTTGGGGAGGGTCATCCGCGGGCACGCCTGATGTTCATCGGAGAAGGCCCCGGCAGCGAAGAAGACCAGACCGGCCGGCCGTTTGTGGGCGCCGCCGGACAACTCCTGGACCGCATGATCGCCGCCATGCAGTTCCGGCGCGAGGAGGTCTACATTGCCAACGTGGTTAAGTGCCGACCGCCCCAGAACCGCGTTCCGGCACCGGCCGAAAGTCAGGCGTGCCTGCCGTACCTGGAGCGCCAGATCGAACTGATCCAACCGGAGGTCATCGTGCTTCTGGGCAATACGCCGCTGCAACATTTGCTGGGCATGGATGGCATCACACGCGTGCGCGGCACATGGCAGCATTACAGGAACATCTCAGTGATGCCCACTTTCCACCCGGCGTTCCTGCTGCGTTATGAACCGCGCAAGAAGGACGTCTGGGCCGATCTGCAGGAGGTCATGCGGCGGCTCGGGAAGGATCCCAAGCACACCGTCCCTGCCGCCAGCGGCACGCCCCAGCCCTGAATGGAGTCGCCAAAACGATGCCTCGGCCCCACACTACACCACCCCTCCTGTCGTACGGGATGATCAGCAGACCGTGGCGACTCTTGACGGCGTGGACGTCCATGGCTCTCGTGGCGTTCCTGCCCGTCACGGGTCCGGCGCAGACGATTGCGGCAGCACCGGACACAAGGGGTCAGCATGAGTCCAGCGAGTTGTTTTCGCCACAGGGCGGGTCCGCCTTACCTGCGGCAGCCCTCAGCCTCCCGGAAGCCAAGGCGCTGACGTTGCGCGACAACCCCAGCGTGGAAGCTGCTGCTCAGCGTGTTGAAGCCGCGGCTGCCGTGCTGCGCCAGGCTCGAAGCGCCTACTTCCCAGTTGTCAGCTTGTCCGCCGCCGCCCATCACGTCAGCGAGACACCTGCCGACAGCGGTGGTGCGAATATGGACCCATACGACACCTACGCGACGACAGGCAACGTAACATGGTTGATCTTCGACGGCTTCGCTCGCAACTTCAACGTCACGGCCGCCCGCTGCGGAGAAGCCGGGGCAGTGGACAACTATCGCCAGGTCCAGCGCCTGCTGGTCCAGGGAACAGCCTTGGCGTTCCTGAACGCATTGCTGGCCGAGGAAGGCATGCGAATCGCCAAACAGGACGCGGACTTCAACCGCGAACTCAGCGCCGAAACCCGGAAACGGTTCGACGCAGGCGCGGCAGCCAAGAGCGATGTACTGAACTTCGACATCCGAACTACTCAAGCGGAAAGCCGACACGTTGCGGCTGAACTCGCGTTCCGCAGCGCCAAGACGGCCCTCGCCGAACTGCTCGGCATCCCTGCGGCTGAACTCCCCGCCGGACTGGTTCTCGTGCCACCGCCCGAGGCTGACCTGCGCACCCCGCTTCCCGACCTGGGGGGCGAACTGGCGTTTGCGCTCCAGAACCGGCCCGACCTTGTCTCGCTTCAGCACAGCGCAGCCCAACTGCGGGCCCAGTATTCCGCCACGCGTGCCGAGTACCTGCCCAGAGTCTCGCTCCAAGGAGGGCCAGGCGTTTCCAGTCTCGATGACGCGCGGTTCAACTGGGAGCGCGACAACAGCGTCTACGGTGGCGTCACCGCCACGTGGGATGTGTTCAGCGGCAACAGCACCCGCCACGCCGCCGCCGAACTGGCGGCTCGAACCCGCGAGGTGGAGGCCCAGTGCGAACGCCTGCGCCTGGCGGTCGTCGCGGAATTGCGTCAGCAACTGGATGCCATCGACGTGGCCCGGCGGCAGTTGGCCCTCAGCGAACAGATCAGTCGCATGACGTCCGAGGTGCGCGACTTGGTGCGCATCGAGTACTCGGCTGGACGCTCTTCCCTCACACGCCTAAACGAGGCCCAGACCGACTTGGTCCGCGCCTCGGGCGAATTGGCGTCGGCCCGCATTCACTGTTGGCAGGCACTGGAGAATCTGACGGCCGCCAGCGGCAGGAACCTGCCATAGGCGGGTCAGGTTTTGACGTTTCGCATTCCGCTCGGGATCGCGCAGGCTGGACGCCCACGCTGCGGTGGGGCATCTCCAGGCAGAGTAGAGCAGGCGCCCTGCCTGCTCGACGCAAATGTCTCCCCCCTGTCGCATCGCCGGCACTAGTCCGAACGGCGGACGTCATTGATGCGGATTGGCCAGTTCTCGTCGTCCGTGAGCATGCCCATGTCAAGGCCATCCTTGCAAGCCTTCGCCCCCGGACTGGTCACCGACAGTTTGTAGTTGCCCTGATCCGGATTGGCGAACTGCGGCTCACTGGTGACAAACTGCGCCCCCCGCCCAATCTGACGTTCGAAGTCCTTGAGGTTGGTCACCGAAACCAGGCCTTTCGGAGTCTTGAGCAGGGCCAGTGCCACCTTGCCGTAAATCAGGTTGCACGAGAACGACAAGCGACTGCGTCGGCTCCCGTCCAGCGACAGGGCCACGCCGTCCGGACTGTAGATGATGCTGTTCATAACCTTCCCGTCGAAGTCACCGATGATTGCGCTCTCCTCGTTCTCCTGGATTTGGCGGTCGCGGCCTTTGATCGAAGCCAGCACGGTACAGTGATTAAGGAGCAGGTCGCTGACTTCGCGCAGGACCAGCCCGTGCATGCGACTGTTCGAGATGGTCACGCCCTGGTGCTTGCCCCCGAACTCGATCGCGCCACCATCCACCACGCAATTCTCAAGAGTCACACCGTTGACGCCGGAGACAATCCGCACACTCGAACCCTTGAGGAACAGGTTCCTCAGCGTCACTTTCTCCTTGTAGATGACGATCTCCTCCTTGAGCACCGCACCGCGGGACCCGTCGATCGTCACCTCCGGTGTCATGATCTTCATCTTCTCGGAGTACGTTGCCGGTTCCAGCCGCAGCGTCTGGCCGGGCTTGAGCCGTTTCACGGCGTCTTCGAGCAGAGGCGCTCCGCCCTCGACCCCAACGGTCGCCAAGCGCGGGGTCTTCTTCTCAGCCTTCGCCTTCATATCCTCTGCGGCGACCTCGACGTCCGGCTTCGGAAGGAACCGCGCCACATGCACTTGGAATGCGGCGATCAGGATCCGATTCTGGGTGTAGACTTCGGTATTGGGTAGGTCCTGCGCCAGCACCGTAAGGTTCTTGGTGATGGCCTCAGCCTGGGCGGGTGTGACCGACGTCTTGGAAATGCGACTGATCAACTCTGTCGCATTCGCCTCCGGATCGAAGCCCAGCGCCCGCAGCGATTCGTCCAGTAGACGTTTTGCCTGGGTTTCTCTGCCGGTTCTGGCCGCTTTCGGAAACTGCTCCTTCAGATCGCCCCCGAGAAAGCCCGTGTACCCGTCCAGCGCCTTGAGCGCGTCGTCAAAGGCGCCTTCCTGCTGCGCGTAGATAGCCTGTCGCAGCGCCTGGTCGCCCGGTTCGTCTGCCCGGATGAACTTCATCCGCTGCCGAGCACTCAGAGCGGAAATCGGAATGATCTTCTTGACCTCCCCGTCGCCGGCATGCTGGATCACCTGCAGGTCCTCGCCCTTCCGCGCCACCACTCGCAGACCAACCAACGCCCCGTCGGCCATCTCGTATTCGCCGTCCTCGTTGAACTTCTCCTTGAGCCCTTCGTGCAAGGAGTCAAGAAGCGCGTCCGGGGTACAGGTCTCGAGCAAACGCACGAAATTCGTGTAGGCTTCGCCTTGCGCCTTCTCCTCCTCCTCGGCCACCTTCAGGAGCAACTCACGGGCTTCGGCAACCCGTGCCCCTGCCAGCGCCTCGGCTACCAACCGCTGCACCTCCTCAACCTGGCCCTGAATCGGCGCCGCCTTGGCAGCACCGCCGGTATCGCCCGTCTTCTCGGTGATCTTCTTGCGCCACATGAGCCGCTCGTGGCCGTATTCGGTCGCCCAAGACTGCTTGCTGTTATCGCACAAGGCCAGCGCCTCGTCAAACTTGCCATCCTCCACCAACCGTGACACCCGGGCCTCAAAATCACGTTTCGCCCCGGCGATCCCCATCGCCTTCTTTGCCTCCAACTCGGCAATCCGCTCCACGGCGCGCTCCCGGAGGTCCGAGTTGCCAGCCCGCGCCGCCTGCTTGGCCACATCACGGAAAGCCGCCACCACCACTTCATAGTTCTCCTGGTTGATCTCCACCATGGCCTCGGCCTTCTTCCACATCGCGCCCAAACTCGGATTGTCCGCTGCTTCAGACGTCGTTCCGACCGCTTTGGCTGCCACAACAGCCGCGTCACCCGGCTCAACCTCCATCCCGCCGGCGGCACCCTTGTCCTTGGCCAGCAGCCCCCCAGGCTTCGGCGTGGCCGCCGATTTCTCGGCCTCGCCCCCGACAACGTTCATCCGCACCTGTCGCACCGGCTCAACCGGGGTTTGTCCCGCCGACGCCTCACCCGTCACACTTGGATGTCTGCGTACGATCAACGCCACCACCAACCCCACCACCACGGCGACCAGGATCAGAACCGCCCAGACCAGCGCCGCCGTGCTCCGCGTTCCCTCTTTGGCGCGCTGCAGGGCCTGGGTGTGGGTGACCTGCCGCTCCATCGCGATCAGGCTCATGTCCGTCTTGGTCGCCTGCCGACGGAACGCGGTCTGCCGCGCCGAAGCCCGGGGTTGTGTCTTGTACAACTTCTGCGCCGAGGCAGCCTCAACCTTCTGCTTCGGGTACGCAGACAGCTTCTCGATGCTGTCCTCAATGCTGAACCGCCCAGTACTGCGCGGTGAACGCGGCGGCAGCACGACTTTCTCACCCGCCGACTTGACCGCAAACTTCGGCTTCCCGTCCGTGCCGAACTCCAGCCCCAGATTGCCCGGCAGCACCGCACGCACCCGTACCGTCGGAGTGGCCTTGGACTTCTTCCCGGAAAGCTCCCGCGTCTCGCCGATGGCCGCGTCAAACGCGTCCAAAACCTGCGCCCAGTCGTCAAACTCGTCCTCGGGCGTCTTAGACAGCATACGCTGCAACAGAGCTGACATGGCCGGCCCGGTCGTGAGCATCTCGCTCTCACTGAGCAGCAACGGCGACCTCAGGATCTCAACCGGGTCCTCGGTGTTCGGGAACGGCGGGTGCCCGAGCATCATGAAGTAGAACACCGCGCCCAGCGAGTAGATGTCCGAGTGGTAGTCCACGTTCTCCTGACCGATGGCCAGTGCTGGACTGACAAACTTCGGCGACAACAGCGGGAAGTCGGCCTCCAGAAACCTGTGATCCTGGAACAGGAAGTACGTAATGCCGAAGTCGTGGAGATAGATCTTGCCCTCGTTGTCCACGTAGATGCAATCGGGCGACAAATTCAAGTGCGGGAACGACGACACGCGCCAGGCGCTGGACAACGACAGGGCAATTTCGCGGCACGCCGTCGCGGCCTGGATGGGCGGCAGGCCACCGGCCCGCTCCACCACGTGGTGCAGAGACTCGGTGTCCGGGTGGTCCCAGACAATGAAGCAGATTTCTTCGTCGACCCCCGAATCCGCTATCTGGATGTGCGCCGGCGCGCAGATCTTGCTGGCCGCCGTGATGAAGTAGCGGAACTCGTTGACGTCCGTGATGTTGTCCGAGAAATCGGACACGAACAACATGACTTGACAGGCGGTGTCGTCCTTCATGTTCTGGGCCATGTACGTGTGGCCCAGGTCCCGCTGCTCGATCACTTGCTTCAGCAGATAGTGATGGCCAACCACCGTGTCCACGCCGAGCGGCGTGACCTCGGTCTTGGACACCTTGTCGCAGTAGGTACACTGCAGTGATTTCCCCTCATCCGCCTTCGGAAAGATGAAGGCCCTGGAGCAGCCAGGGCAAGTAAAATGCCGAAACATACGCGACTCCTTGGATTCCCGGACGCAGGCCCATCCGGACACGGCACTCGTCGCCCAGCCATCCCGTGACCTTGGCGGCGCACACTCGTATCGCCCGCGTACCCCTTCCCTAAACCTGCCATGCTCGCGGGCGCGACACAAGATTAGGTCCAAGTGAAAAATGTAAGCCTCCGAGGTCGCTAAATCAACCGCGTGGGACCAAGAGGCAGTAATGCGTCAGTTGCGGGTGGAGATAAGGTCGAAGCTTGACCTGGGCTGACGCCTAAAGTGGTCGGAGCGGCTCGCTCCGACACCCGCGGGAGCGAGCCGCTCCCGCCACTTTGGCCATCTACCGCCCAACCGTCCACCCGCGACTGACGCATTACC
>Ga0208961_1000364_pt1 | contig 20577 bp, 15 predicted proteins | sample RifOxyB3_FD_184034 | JGI IMG/M metagenome (GOLD analysis project Ga0208961, IMG submission 184034) | Groundwater microbial communities from Rifle, Colorado - Rifle Oxygen_injection B3 (SPAdes) | ecosystem: Environmental > Aquatic > Deep subsurface > Groundwater | place: Rifle, Colorado, United...
ATTTCTGGGGGGGGCATCGTCAACGGCTTGGCGTCTCGCCTGGGAAGGTGCGGACCATTGCGCGTAATTGCGGGGTGACTTCTGGCGACCGAGCACTAGGGGGCAGACATCTGTGCCTTATCCACCCTCAGCCATCCCTCGCCCTTGAGCGCTGAACATTCCCCGCTCCATCACCCCTCCTGTCCGCAGTAGTTGCAGCGCTCGGGGCTGGACTTGCACCCGCCGCAACTCGTGCAGACTGCCACCGCACCGTCCGACGGCGGCGGAATTGCGCCGCTCGCAGCTCCTTTCGACAACTGCGTGCCACGGCACAGCTCTTGAGCGGAGCCGGGTCTCTGGCGTGCCACGGCGCAGCTTTCGAGCGCAACCGGGGCACCCGTCCCTCGCCGTTGCCACTGCCGCGGCAGGTCGGGTTCGCGGATCAAGGGCCGGCACAGGCCGATCCCGTCACAGACCGACTCCCCCAGAAGCCGCTCGCAGGTGTCGAGACGGCGAATGCCGCCAGTCAAGATCACCGGGCCGTGCACCGCCTTGCGAATGACGCACGCCTGCGCTTCAAAGAAGATGGCCTCGTGCCGCTGGCGGATCTCCTGGGCGCGGAACGCGATCGGTATCGTTTCCCCGATGCCGCCGCTGAGTTCGATGGCCGCAATCCCCAATTTGTCCCAGAGCCGGCAAACGTCGACAGCCTCTGCCTCGGACAGCCCCTCGGGATGAAAGTCCGAGACGTTCTGCTTGACCAGGATGGGGTAGTCGGTTCCCACCTGGCCGCGCATCGCCTCGTACACGGCGACCATGAAGGCGCGGCGTTTCTCGGGCGAACCGCCCCATCGATCCGTGCGCCGATTCGTGAGCGGCGAATTGAACTGCGCGACCAGGTACCCGTGCGCGGCATGAATCTGCACGCCATCGAAACCCGCTTCACGACAACGCCGCGCCGCCGCGCCGAAATCGGCCACAATGCGCTCGATCTCCGCCGACGCGAGTTCCGCAGGTGCGAACTTCGCACCCGGGACCTGCACCGCCGACGGGCACACGGCTCGAACTCCCGCGTCGGCCGGGTTGACCTGCCGACCGCCGTGGTTGAGCTGGCACACCACCGGCGTCCCGTGCCGGTGACAGGCCGCGACCACCCGCGCAAACGCCGGGATGAACGTGTCGCTGGTGAACGCCGTCATGCGCGCGCCGCACCGGCCCTCGTGGCTCACCGCCGTGTGCCCCGTAATGACCAGCCCCACGCCGCCGGCCGCGAGCCGGTCGTAGAACGCCGCCATGACCTCGGTCGGGCACCCAACATCCTCTTCCGCCGCCCCCTCGCCAGTCGCCGACCGCACCAGACGATTCGCCAACCGCATCGACCCGATCTGAAGTGGGGTGAAAGTGTGCATACCCGCCTGTCCTCATATTCGCCATCTGCCCCCGCGATGTTTTCACCTCCTACCATCATACATCCCGCCCCCGCCAGTGCCAACGCAGACACCGAAACCTCACGCTCGAATAGGGTCTGACCGAATGCCCCCCAACTAAACGTCTCGGAAATGCTACACATCTCGTTGCGCTGCAAGGACCATGGACAATGGACCATGGACGATGGACTTGTCTGTCTTGTCCGGCTATAGGTTGACACCTGCATACAGAAAGGCAGGTGGCTATGGAGACGATAGTTCGGTACAGTGAGGCGTTCAAGTTGCAGGTGGTTCGGGAACTTGAGGAAGGGAGACACCGTAGTTGCTCGGATGCTCGTCGGGCCTATGCGATAGGTGGGGCCGTGACGGTGCAGCGGTGGGTTCGTGCTTTCGGGAAAGGCCATTTGGTCAGAAAGGTCATGCGCGTGGAAACTCCTGATGAACGCAGTGAACTTCGCCGACTCAAGGATCGTGTCCGCGAATTGGAGGGGGCGTTGGCGGATGCGCATCTTGACCTTCGCCTGGAGCGTGCCTGGACTGAGATGGCCTGCGAGTTGGCGGGCGTAGAAGACGTAGATGAGTTCAAAAAAAAACATCCTGGGATGCCGTGCACCGGTCGGTCGGGAAGGGCAAAGAACTGAAAAGACCCAACATATCCGCGCTGTGCGACCGGGCTGGAATGAGCCGACAGAACTACTATGCAAAGCGTCGCCGTCGGCAGAAACGTGCGGTTGATGAGGATTTGATCCTGAAGTTGGTCCAGAGGGAGCGGCAACAGCAACCGCGTCTTGGCGGTCGAAAGGTGTTGCACCTGATCGGCGATGAACTGGTTCAGAACGATGCCGCGGTGGGTCGGGACCGATTTTTCGAGGTGCTGGGGCGTAACGGACTGTTGGTTGAGAGGAAGCCCGGCCGGCCCCGGACAACGGAGTCGCGGCACTGCCTGCCGGTGTTTCACAATCTGGTGTCAGGGAAGAAGCCGGAAGCGGTGAACGAGATCTGGGTGAGTGATCTGACGTACATCCGGACCGACGAGGGCTTCCTGTACGCGGCGCTGACCACGGACATGTGCTCGCGCAAGATCGTTGGTCATTCCATCGGTGACACCCTGGAGGCGGAGGGTTGCATCAACGCGTTGACCGAGGCGTTGGCACAGTTGCCTGATGGTGTGCACCCGATCCACCATTCAGACCGCGGCTGCCAGTACTGCTGCCATCCCTACGTGGAAATGCTCCAACAGCGGGGGTTGCAGGTCAGCATGACGGAGGTGCTGCACTGCTATGAGAACGCGATGGCCGAGCGGGTCAACGGCATTCTCAAGCAGGAGTACGAACTCGACCGGCGGTTCAGAACGAAGGCGCAGGCGGTCTTGGCTTTTGAGCAGGCTGTATGGCTGTACAACTACCGTCGTCCACACATGGCCCTGGGGCTGCGGACTCCGGCGCAGGTCCACGAGGAGGCCGCATGAGTCCGGCAGAGTCGCCAGAGCCGGCCTCGAAAGCCAAGACATCCCATCTCCGTGTCCCCGAACGAGGCAGACCCCCTGGCCCCCCCCGGATAGACCAGAGGGCGGCCTTCGGACCACGGGAGTTCTGATTGGGGTGGTCCTCAGGCCGCGGGAGGCCCTCCGGGCCCGGAAAAGACGAAGAGAGAGAAACGCAAAGGTGTCAAACGGAGACCAGGACTTGACAGATTCGGCCGTGGAATTCCTCCGGGATTGCTCGTCGTCTGCGGTCCATGGTCCATGGTCCCCAGTTGCGCGTAGCGCTAAGTTCGCCAAGTGGCCGAGAGATAGACCCCGCAAACACGGAACCACCAATGCCTCGGCGAGGTGGCACCCAGGCGGCCTCACCTGGGCGCCTTCCCGGAGCGTCCCAAAGCTCCGCCAGGCCGGGAGACCTGGCGGCCACCCTGGCAAGGCAGCCGCTTAAGTTGGGGGCATTAGGGCCTGACCCCCTACTCCGTTTTTCATGACGCCACGCTTGACCTTTGCTCGCGCCGTGATAACTTATCAGGATAATAGTACTCCTATTTATCCTGCTATTGAGAGAAGTGCCGTTTCCGCCCGTAGAGCGGGGGAGACGGGACGGCAAGGTCGAGCGGCCCATGATGCGCCTGAGCAAGACCGTGGACTACATGGTTCGGTGCGTGCTGTTTCTGGCTACGCACGAACCCGGCACCACGGTGGACCGGCGTGCCATTGTCGAGGCCACGGGCGTCCCGGATCTGTTCTTCCGCAAGATCGTCCAGCAGTTGAGTCGCGCCGGTATTGTCCGCGTCACCCGCGGCCCCAAGGGCCAATATGGCCTGGCGGTGTCGGCCGAAGAGTTGACGCTGCTCCGGGTCGTGGAGGTCGGGGACGGCGAGATCTGCCTGAACGAGTGCGCCATGAACCCCGGGGCATGCAGCCGCAGCCGGGCCTGCCCGGTCCATCCCGTGTGGCACGATCTGCGCGACAACGTCCGCGACGCCTTGGGCGCCGTAACGTTCGCGGCCCTGGCGTCGCCGGGTTCCCGAGACGCCAAAGGTTCCGGGCGCCGTACCGGTGCGGCGCGGACCGTGCCCCAACGCCCGACCGACACGGGTAGACGCGGGGCCACCGCCTGAACAACGGAAGGATGTCACCATGGATGTCGTATGGCTCTCACGGTTGCAGTTCGCAGCGGCCACCTACTTCCACTTCCTCTTCGTCCCGCTCACCCTCGGTCTGTCCGTCCTGATCGCCGTCATGGAGACGCGCTACGCGCTCCGAGGCGATCCGGCCTGGCAGCGCATGGCCCGGTTCTGGGGCCAGATCTTCCTGGTCAATTTCGCGCTCGGGATCGTGACCGGCATCACGCTGGAGTTTCAGTTCGGCACCAACTGGGCGCGTTACTCCCAGTACGTGGGCGACGTCTTCGGTTCATTGCTGGCAATCGAAGCAACCGCGGCGTTCTTCCTGGAGTCCACCTTCATCGGGGTCTGGATTTTCGGCTGGCGCAAACTCTCGGCCAAGGCACACGCAATCGTGATGTGGCTCGTCGCCGGCGCATCCAACCTCTCGGCCATCTGGATTCTCACCGCCAATGCGTGGATGCAGCACCCGGTGGGATACCGGATCAACGCGGAAGCGGGTCGGGCCGAACTGGCCGACTTTCTCGCCATCGTGACCCAGCGCACGGCACTGCTCAAGATTGTGCACACCCTGAGCGGCGCCTACGTGCTGGCTGCGTTCTTCGTCATGGGCGTCAGCGCCTACCACCTGCTGCGGAAGCGGGATGTGGACTTCTTCAGTCGCTCATTCCGGCTGGCCCTGACATTCGGCCTGATCTTCTCCTTTGTCGAACTGGCCGAGGGACACATGCACGCCGCCGACGTGGCGGAAACCCAACCCACGAAACTGGCGGCCATGGAATCACACTGGAAGACGTCGACCCGTGCACCGGTCTTCCTCTTCGCGATCCCCGACGAAAAGGCCGGTCGAAACGCCGTCGAACTGTTCCCCTTCCCCGGAATGCTCAGCATGCTCGCCTTCCACAATCCCAACGCCGAGGTCAAAGGCCTGGCCGACTTTCCCCGCGAAGACCGCCCGCCGGTCCTGATCACCTTCGTGGCGTTCCGGCTGATGGTCGCGCTCGGCGTCTACTTTGCCGCGGCCACCGCAATCGGTTGGCTGCAGCGCAACCGCTTGGAGCAATCCCGGTGGTACCTCCGGCTGATGCTCTGCTCCATTCCGCTGCCGTACCTGGCCATCGCGCTGGGCTGGACCGTCGCCGAAGTCGGGCGCCAGCCGTGGATCGTTTACGGGCTCATGCGCACCCGCGACGCCGCCTCGCCGATCGCCTCGGGGCAAGTCCTGGCCACGCTACTCGGGTTCGTCCTCCTGTACGGGCTCCTGGGCCTGGTGGCCTTCGGGCTGATCATCCGCACCATACGGCGCGGCCCGGAACCGGCACCCGCCCACGGCGCCGACACACCGCACCGTCAGGACGCCGCGTAACCCCCAACACCAAAGCACCGGCCGGCGCGACACAGCAGCACGACGGTCAATTCGGAAAGGAATCTCGAACATGTGGCTGGAGAACGTCTGGTTCTTTCTCTGGGGATTGCTGTGGGCCGTCTACTTCCTGACCGACGGGTTCGATCTCGGCGTCGGGGTGCTCCTGCCGTTCCTCGGCAAGGACGACGCGCAGCGACGGGTCATGTACCACAGCATCGGCCCGCTGTGGAACGGCAACGAAGTCTGGCTGCTCACCGCCGGGGGCGTCACGTTTGCCGCCTTCCCGCGGCTGTATGCGTTCATGTTCAGTTCGCTGTATGCCCCGCTCATGCTCATTCTCTTCGCCCTGATCGTGCGCGGCGTATCTTTCGAGTTCAGGGATAAGCTGGGCGGGGCGGCGTGGCGACGCCTGTGGGATGGGTGCCTGTTCGTCGGCAGCCTCCTGCCCGCCATTCTGTTCGGCGTCGCGTTCGCCAACATCTTCCGCGGATTGCCGTTCGACCAGACCGGGTATTTCGGAACGCTGTTCTCACTCCTCAACCCGTACGGACTCTGCGGCGGCATCCTCTTCCTGCTGCTCTTCGTGGTGCACGGAGCGCTCTGGCTCGCCGTCAAGACCGACGGCGATCTGCAGCAACGGGCCGCGGCTGCTGCCGGCGCACTCTGGTACGCCCTGCTCGGCGTGGCCGTGCTCTTCCTGCTCGCGACCTGGTTCGACACCCGGCTCTACGCCAACTACCTGGCGCACCCGGCACTGTTCCTCTGTCCCCTGGTCGCGGTCGCCGCGCTTCTGGGCGCCAAACTCTGCCTCGCCAGAAAGCTGTACTGGCGGGCCTGGGCCTCTTCCGGCCTGACCATCCTCGGCGTGACCTTCTTCGGCGTGATCGGGCTTTTCCCGAATATGTTCCCGTCCCGGACCGTGCCGGACGCCAACCTGACCGCGCACAACGCCGCGAGCACGCCCGGAACCCTGCTCATCATGCTGGTCGTGGCCGGCACCTTTGTACCCATCGTCATCGCCTATCAGACGTGGGCCTACCACCTCTTCCGCGGCAAGACAACCGCCTCAACCCTCGACCTCGAAGACGCCTACTGACTCACATTCTGCATTTCGAACTCCTGTGCGGTGCGAATCCCGCCCCCTCGCCTTGTCGCCAAGGGCGACACGCATGTCCAGCCCAGGGTTGCCAAACCCTGGGATCCGGCATACCCGAAGCCGATTGCACCCTGAAGGGGTGCCGCATCCCGAGCCCACGGTGACGTGAATGAGGTGGCCCGCGTGTTCGTCCCCCTCAGGGACGGATCGCGGAGGGCAATGGTCACAAGACCCAGGGTCGTTCGACCCTGGGCTGGACATGCGCGTCCCCGTTGGGGACGGACGGCACCGTCCGCCAGGACCGCCACATCGCACGCGGGACGGACTTGCCGGTTGCCTTTGCGCTCTGCCTCGGTATTGTTACACTCCATGAACCGGGCCACGCCGACCGGATCGTCACGGTGATTCCCATGGCCCCGAACTCACGGAGGATTGCATGGGCTGCACGCGAGGGGCCATTCCCACAAAACGGAGACAGGGCCGTCATGAATTACAGCGCAGACATACCGGTTCGGGGAACGTACGACGTCGTGGTGGTGGGCGCCGGGCCGGCCGGGATCGGTGCGGCGGTGACATCGGCGCGGCTGGGTCGGAAAACGCTGCTGGTGGAGAAATACGGCTACCCGGGCGGTGTCGGAACCTACGGCTGCTGCACGATCTTCTTCCGGTTCGGGGAACATGGCCGGCAACTCGTCAGCGGCCTGGCCGAGGAAGTCATCCGACGCATGGACGCACGCGGCGCGGCGTCGCTCACGATCAACGACGGATGCGGGATGCCGGAGTTCCGCCGGATCGGCGATCGGCCGTTGCTCGGCAAAGTGATCACCAAGACCGAAGATCTGCGCGTGGTCTACCACGATATCCTGAGCGAAAGCGGCGTCGAAAAGCTGTTCTATTCGCATCTCTGCGGCGTGATCCGCGACGGACGGCGGGTCCGCGGCATCGTTGTGGACAGCCTGGAAGGACCGGGAATCATTGAGAGCAAGGTGTTCGTCGACGCCAGCGGCGATGCGCACCTGGTCCACCGCGCCGGCGGCAGGACGGAACAGGCCGCCGCGGACGAAACCATGCACAAGTCCGTGTTCTTCATGGTGAGCGGCGTGACCCCGCACGACCCGCAGGTAAACATCAAACGCTACCAGGAACTCTTCAAGGCCGGCGCCGTTCCCGACAAGTTCTGGAATCACCTGGGATACTCATACCAGTTGGATCCGGGAATCGTGCAGTTGGCGTTTGCCTATGCCAATGGCGACGCCTGTTCCTCGGCAGACATGACGCGCATGGACCACGAATTGCGCGACCGCAATTTCGAGGCCGTCGAGTTCATGAAACGCGAGATGGTCGGTTACGAACACTGCTTCCCGGTGAATTCCGCGCAGCAGGTCTGTGTCCGTTCCAGCCGCCATATCTGTGGGGTAACGAAGTTGACCGAAGAACTGCTGGCCAAAGACGAATTGCCCCCGGCCCCGCTCATGTACATCGTCCGGAGCTATGGCAGCCACAGTACCGACCAGAAGAAAGGCTTTGCCCCGGCAAAGCGCGGAACCTTGGGCGGCTTCTCGGCCATTCCCTACGGCGCGCTGATCCCCGTTGAGTTCGACAACGTACTCGCCAGCGGCCGCTGCATCAGCGTCGACGAGTGCGTGATGGACACGATCCGAATGATGACCACCTGCATGGTCACCGGTCAGGCCGCCGGTATTGCCGCGTCCATCGCCATTGCCGGCGATCTGTCGGAGATGACCGAGGTCCCATACGGCGACCTGCGCCAGGGATTGCTGAACATGCACTGTATCCTGGATTGACGGCGCCTCTTGCCCTGGACGGAAGCGGGTGGAGCAGCCGCTCGGGGACAGACCTGCCCCCCCCCGCCCCGGCTTCCCCACTGCACACTCCTCCGACACGGTCAGCGCGTCCTCTCGGACGCCGCATTCTTCACCCAGATCGGGCTGGTCCAAGCCTGGGAAAGATTGCCGTGCTCGTCAGCATCCGCCTGGGTCACCCGCAGATAGTAGTAGGAACTCCCGCCGAACGAATCGTCTGCCCCTGCGAACGTCGCCAATGTCTCTTCCGGTTCGACGCACCGGAGGACGGCGCCATCGCGGATGATCGCCACTTCCCGAAGCTTGGCTGTCCCTCTCACACCCACAGTGAGTTGCGGTTTGCCCTCGATGTCGATCGCTTCACCCATACCATGCCCGTTAATCCTGAAGTCGACGCCAATTCGGGCGTTGAAGACCGCGTAGTTACGGCGGTTCCGCAGTGCTTCGAAAATCGCGTCACGCGTCAACTCCTTGGCGAACACCGCCGTCCTTGCCGCCGGCTTGCCGCCGTGTGTGTCCGTACCCTTGACGAAACCCGTTCTGCCCCCGGTGTTGAGAAAGTCGCGCACGGACTTCTCGGTCCCCGACTCGTAGGATTTGCCGTTGTAGTAGGTCGTATCGGCGCCCATCTCGGTGTTCGCAATAACCGGGTAAAACGAAGGACTATAGCCCCACTGGTCTCTCTCTTCAGGCCCGACACCAGGGTGGTTGTTCTGAATCAGACCGCCGGCCTTCTGTACCGCTTCCGCGAGCAAGTCGGGACTCTCATACGCCACGTCCTTTGCGCTGAAGATGAGATCCACACGTGAAGGGAAGTAAACGTTCTTGTGGTTGTAGAACTTGGGACGCCCGGGAAACAGGCGTTCGGATACCACGTTCTCCCCTACCTCCGTCCAGTACTTCGCCTGGGACGTCCACTCATACCCTGCGATCGCGACGAACTTCCCTGGCACCGTGTAGGCGTCCACTTTCTCCTGAATGTAGTCCCATGTCTCCTTGGACATCCGCCAGGGCGCACCGCTGCCAAAGTCGTGGTCCGTGACGATGGCGAAATCCAGGCGGGCAACGTCCCGCGCATACGTCAACACCTCGTCAATATCGCCCTTTCCGTCGGACAGGGTAGTGTGCATGTGCACGTCGCCCCAGTAGATCTGAGATTGCGCGAACGCAGCGCAACCCAGCAGCGGCACCATGCAGTGAACTGCCACCAGCAAACGGTTGCGGTGGAGAACAGACATGTCCGTCGCTCCCTACCACTCGGAGTCTGCCGAGTTCAGGCTTCCGGTTGACGTCCTTTTCGACCTGTGCGGGCAAATCCAGTTCTATCGCGCGCTGCCTGCCGGTTCCCGCGCCCCGGCGCCCTCACGGCGCCGACACGTGGGGAATTGCACCCGGGCACAATCGCATTGACCTGATCATGACACTACGATACCGCCGCGCACGGTCGTTGGCCAGGTGTGACCCCTCTGGCCCACGCAGACCGCCTTGCCTGACCGACAGCACCGCGGGCGGCCCTCCGCCCGCCATCCGAGCCTTAGCGCTACGTGCGTGCCGTGAAGCGGGCGGAGGGCCGCCCGCGGTACTGTCGGATGGTGGCGGGGCTCAATCCGCTGCTTGCACAGGTCGGCGTTTTTTCCGACCGCGGCGTACGGGGGAAAGACTCTGGCGGGGCGTACTTTTTCGCGCCAGGCAGCTTGACAAGGTCGTCGAGCAGCGGAAGAACAGGTTCTTCCGCGTTTTAGCAGCGGCGCCACATCAAGCCCCCTGCCGAGACTCCCCCGCTCGGCGCAGCGAACGCCAACACGCGTTTGGCCGCCGCCGCTCCCGGGCCGGAGATCATCGAGCAACCAAACGACACGCGGGCACTTTCCCGGAGAGCCGCGATGAAGACAGTGTCGGCAGCCCCCCGTTCCCACACCCGCTCACATGTACCGGTTTGATCCGGCGAAGGCCAGGGCGTCGTCGATCCATGTGTCGGTCTTGAGCACCTGCTGGCGTTGGCGGAACGCGAGACGCTGGGCGGCGTACTGGGCGCGCCTGAACGCCAGGCGTGCCAACCGGTCGGCGCCCGGCTGACCGCTGCGCAGTGCGGCCACCAGCGTGCGCACCACGGCGCGGGGGATGAAACGCCGGATCAGTTCGTCCTCGAGGCTCACGAACGCGTGCACAGTGCCCGGATCGCCCTGACGCGCGCAACGGCCGAAGAGCTGCCGGTCGATCCGGCCCGCTTCGTGCCGCTCGGTGGCGATCACATGCAGGCCCCTGTGCTCGGCCACGCCGGGCGCGAGACGGATGTCCGTGCCGCGACCGGCCATGTTGGTGGCAATGGTGATCCGCCCGGGGTGCCCGGCCTCGGCGATGATCTGCGCCTCCTCCTGATGCCGAATAGCGTTGAGGACCCGAAACTCGACACCGTGCTCCGCCAACCGCGCCGCCAACTCCTCGCTCGCCCGGATGCTGCGCGTGCCGACGAGCACGGGGACGTCATCCTGGTGCAGCGCCAGGATCGTGTCGGCCACGGCGCTCCACTTCGACGCCGCATCGGCGAACACGCGGTCCGGCAGCACGGTGCGCTGGCAGGGACGGTTGGTCGGGATCGCGATCACCGGCAAGTGGTAGATGTGCCAGAACTCGCCCGCGCCTTCGCTGGCCGTGCCGGTCATACCCGACAGTCGCGCGCAGAGCCGGAAGAAGCGCTGAAAACTGATGCGCGCCAGCGTCTCGCTCGGCGCGGTCGGGTCCATGCCCTCCTTCGCCTCCACCGCCTGGTGCAGGCCCTCGCGCCAGGTCCGGCCCGGCAGCATGCGCCCGGTAAACTCGTCGACAATCACGATCTTGCCTTCGTGAACAACGTACTGGAACTCGCGCTGGAAGAACTCACGCGCCGTGATCGCCTGCTTCACCAGTTCGAGGCGCCGCCGCGGACCGCGCCAGATGCCCGGCAACGCCTCGCACTCCTGCTCGATCAATACCTCGCCGGACGGCTTGAGGGTCACATCCTTGTACCGCAGGTTCGTCTCGTAGTGCAGGTTGCGCTCAAGCTTGGCGGCAATCTGCTGCGCCACCCGGCACGCCTCGCGCAGCGGCACATTCTCCTCCTGCCGGCAGATGATCAACGGCGTGACCGCTTCGTCGACCAGCACACTGTCCGCTTCGTCAACGATCGCCGTGTGCAGACCGCGCAGGACCAGGTACCCGTCCAGCGCCTGCCGCGGCTGGAGCATGTGCCGCAGGTGCCGGCGCGCCCCGTCGTACCACGGCCCGAGCACCAGGCGGTCGCGGAGAAAATCGGCGACCAGTTCCTTGCTCGTGGTGTAGGTGACGTCCTGGTCGTAGTTTTCGCGGCGCTGGCGCGGGTCCATGGGCGCCAGAACGCAACCGACACGGACCCCGCAGAACCGGTACAACGGCCGCAGCCATCCCGTGTCGCGTTCGGCAAGGTAGTCGTTGACCGTGACGATGTGGCAGGGCTGACGCGTCCAGCCAGCAAGCACGCCCGCCAAGCCGGCGGTGAGTGTCTTGCCCTCGCCGGTGGCCATCTCGGCCAGGTACCCGCGGTGCAGCGCCAGCGTGCCGGCCAATTGCACGACGAACGGCCGCAGTCCGAGCTGGCGTTCGGACGCCTCGCGGATGGCCGCCAGGGCTTCGCGTAACGCCGCATCCTGCTGCGCCCGGTTCGCGCGCCGAAAGACTTCGCGGAACTCGGCCAGTCGATCCTGGAGGCGACGGTCCGAGACGTGCTGCCACTCGGCCGCGAGCCGGTCGACCTGCTCGGCCTCGGCCAGCAGTTCGCGCAGAATGGCGTCGCGCCGACGCCACCGCCCTGCCATGCGGTCCGCCACGGCATCAAGACCGGTGACCAGCTCCTTGGGCGCAACGATATCGGTCCGGCGATAGCCCAGACTGGGAATCGTCACGCCTGCTGGTACCGCTTCTGTATGACTTGGCGCAACTTGCGTGACCATTGCTGCATCAGGGGTTCAGGGTTGAACTCGAACCGCATGCGGCCGGAACGCCCGTGCCGCAAGACCACTTCGGGGGCCGGCGAAAACGCTGCGCGCACCAGGAAGAACGGCTCCTTGGTGCGGACCCCGCTGCGGTCGGAGGCGTCCACCGCCACCGAACCGCCGCCACTGTAACCCAGGGCCGCGGCCGGCAGGGTCGTCTGATCGGCCGGAACGATGTCAAGGCCGGTGACCCGCATGGACCAGCCGGCGCGCCCGGCCAGCCGCACCTCGACCCGGCGAATGGGCTGGCCGAAAAGCCGCGCCGCTTCCTGCTGCGACACCACCGCCTTGAACACAAACGCCGTCGTGTTCACGACCTGCCCGAGTTCCGTGCCGCGTTTCGCCCAGGCGCCCATGGCCAGTTCGAGCGTCGGCGCCGACCACAGCCCGGCGTGCCGGGCCCGGACCACCAGCGCGTCGAGTTGCACCTCGAGATGCCGACGACGCTTCTCGACTGCGGCAATATGTGTCTCAATCGGCTGCAGGTTGGCAGCGCTTCCCTCCAGGGCCTGAAGCCGCAGCGCCCGCGCCCGCTCAAGCTGCGTTTCGGTGCCAGCGATCTCGAACCGCAGCTCCGGCGCCTCAAGCCGGACCAGCGGCTGGCCGGCCTGGACTTGGCTCCCGGACGGCGCCAGCACTTCGGCGATGTATCCGGGCGTCTCGTTCGCCACGACGCTGAACTGCACGGTCTCAGCCACACCGGGGGCCGCGTACCGGCACGGGAACGGCACCATCCCCACGAGGGTCACCACGGCCGCCACAATACCAACCGTCGCGCTCACCGCGCGGGGCCGGACCCGCTCCAACTGCGGGCTCGACGCGAGATAGCGGGTGAACCGCACCAACGGCACGATCACCCAGGACACGCCACAGATGACCGCCATGATGATGCCCAGCATCAGGTAGCGCTTGCCGAGGAACAGCAGAATACCGCCGAACACGACAATCCGGTACGCCCAACTGACGATGCCGTAAACGACCAACCACGCAGCCTCACCGCGCGACGGCGTCGGACTCTCCGACTCGCGGTTGCCGAACACGTACCGTTCGAGCAGGTGCCGGAGCTGCTGCGTCGACTGCCCGTACAGGTTGGGAATATCGAGCAGGTCGGAGAGCAGATAGTAGCCGTCGTAGCGCAGCAACGGGTTGCCGTTGAACAGCACCGTCGACACCGAGGCAACGAATATCAGGTTGTAGGCCAGGCTGTGCAGCGTGCCCGGCCCGGTCCACGCCCACACCAGCATGGCGACGGCCGCCACGAACAATTCGACCAGAATGCCCGCCCCGCCGACCAGGATGCGCTGCCAGCGACTGCGGAACGCCCAGGATGAACTGGCGTCCACGTAGGGCAACGGCGTGAAGATCAACAGCATCACGCCCATGTCGTGCACTTCGCCGCCGAACTTGCGGCAGGCCAGGCCGTGCCCGAACTCGTGCAGGACCTTGATCAGGACCAGGGCCACGTAGAGCATGAACAGATTGCCCGGCGCCAGCACGCCCTCGGTCATCTGGACCAGTTCCGAGGCATGTTCGATCCCGAACTTCAGAGCCGCGCCAAACGTGACCAGCCAAATCAGGGCGCCCACCGGCCCGACCAGAAATCCAAGCACCGGCAACGCCTTCCGCAGGACCCCGTCGGGATCGAGCAACGGCAGCCGCGCAAACATGATGTTCACCAGCCGGCTCTGCGTTTCCTTCTGGCGCCGCTTGCGGTAACGCTCGAACAACCGCGCGCTGTCCGTCGGGTCCTCCGACTGCAGCAGGTTCGCGTGGAAGAGTTGCGCCAGGAGCTGGATGACTTCCTGCTGGCCGGGCGCCTCGTCCGGATAGCGCTTCAGGCACGCTTCCCAGACCTCCTGCACGGTGCGGGTCCGGGTCAGGCGCGCCACGAACTCGTACGCCGGCGGACGAATGCGGTAGAACTGGTTGCTGAACGCGTCGCGAACCACGTACCACTTGCGACCGCGGAAGAACTGCCGCTGCAACTGCACGTGCGGCCGCAGCCACACGCGCTTGCCCGCAATCCGGTACCACGACTCACTGAAGGTCTTGGGAAAATCGGACATCGGCGGTCAACACTCGCATTCACGGTTCCCGTAGCCACGCAAAATTGCGCTCGATCGATTGAGCCCGCTCGGCACAGGAGTCGCCCTCGGGTTTCGCTTCGTAGTTGAACGGGCCCTGGTAGTCGGTGGCGCGTAACGCGTCGAGAAAAGCCGGCCAGTCGATCACACCGATGCCGGGCAACCAGTGTTTCTCGTCGACGCCGTTGTAGTCCGAGAGGTGCAGCGTGATCAGGGTCACGCCCAACTCGCGCACAACCTGCGGCAACTCGGCGTACCGGTCCATGAGGTGGTTGACATCGAGGCACACCCCGACGTGGTCGCGCGGCAGTCCGCCCAGTAACTGCCGCAGTTCCTCCAGGCTGTTGCCCAGACAGGTGCGTGGCAGCCACTCGACGGCGATGCGGACGCCGCACGCCTGCCCGGCCGCCGCGATCTGCGCCAGGGCGGCGCGGGCGTTGGTCAGGCGCTGCTCGCGCTCGGGTGGCACGATCGGCTCGGCACTCGCGTGCACAACGACCATCGGGGCGCACCACTCGGCGGCCGTCGAGACGGCCGCCAACGCACTCCGCACCGCGGTTGCCCGCTTCGTCGCGTCCAAGACCGAGATGTCGAACTCGCCGCCGAACCGGGCGTGAATCGTCGCCACCTGAATGCCGCGCTCCTTCAGCAACGCCCGCAGCGCGGCGATCCGCGCACCTTGCGGGTCGGTGTCCAGCAACGGTGGATACAGCTCGACGGTGCGGATGGACGCCGCAGCGACGGCTGTCAGCAGTTCATCGGTCAGCGTCGGAGAGATCGTGTGCAGGGACACACCCAGCCGTGGTGCGAACATCGCGCGCGCCTCCTTCACCACCACAGTTTCAGACGCAGGAAATCGACAGTGCGGTGTGTCAGGATCCACAGCAGGTTGCGCCTGCCGACACTGATCTTGGCCACACCGCTCATGCCTGGACGGCACCACTCAGGCGGCACGTCGCTGAAATCGGCCCGCGCCAGGAACACGTTCTTGTTGGACTTTGCCTGCGCCGCGGGTTCGACGCGGACGATCCGCACAGGAAAAGCTTTCCCCGGCTGGCTGGCAAAGGCGATCTGCCCTTCGGCATTCGCCTGCACGTCATCGCTGTCGTTCTCGTTGACCTCGAGTTCAACGTACAGATCGCCGAGGCGGCCGACCCGGAACAAGGTCTCGCCCTGGCGCACCGGCGACCCGACGCGTTCGCGCAAGTCCCCCTCCATGACCACACTGTCGAACGGCGCCCTGATGCGCGCCTGGTCAAGCCGGTACTTCACCAGGTCGAGCCTGACGCGCGCCTGGTCGGCTTGGGCTTGCGCAATCCGCATTTCGGCCAGGTTCTCCTGCGCCCTGGCCTTTTCCGCCTCGCGCAGGTAGCGCTCGTACTCGGCGACTGACGCCGCCTGTTCCAGCAGCAAGTCTCGGGTGTCCAGCGCCACCAGGGTATCGCCCTTCCGGAGCACATCGCCGGCTCGGACCATGACCTCCGCGATGTAGCCGTCGAACGGCGTTGGCAGGAGCATCGCCTTGTCGGTGCGGACCAGGAACGGGGCTTCGACCCGGTAGGGCGCAACCCCGAACAGGAGCACTCCCAAAACGATGGCTGCCGCCACGGCGCCCACCTTGGCCCAGGTGTGCTCCGGCCCGGCCAGTTTCGCCAGGTTTTCCCGTGCCGCGCCCGCCCAACGCGCGCCGAGCCAGCGGTCGGTCCGCTTCAGGTCCGAGAGACGTCGCACCACCTGATCGCCGCAGAGCCGGAACTGCCCGACATCGAGGGGAGAAAACGGGGTAACACCGCGTTCGGCGCAAAGCACGGCAACCACCTTGCCGTCCAAACGCAGCGGCAACGAGCAGAGACAGGGCACGCCCAGCTCGCGGGAAAACGCTTCGTGGTCGCGCGCGATCACAGAGCTCTCCGCGGAAACGGGCCAGAGGATCTCCTCGTTCTGATCCATGGCCTCTTCCATAAGTTGCTCAATCCGGCGCACGGCATCCATCTTGCGCTCGAACTTCTCCGTGTGGCTCATGGCCTGCAACCGGATGTACTCGTCAACTTTCCAGCCCAGAGAGACACGGTCGCAGCGGTGCCGCGCCGCCAGTTCATTGCACAAACGCATCGCTGCGGCCATGAAGCGCGTCTCGGCGTTGAGCAGCACCATGAGGTCGAGGACGTTCGCAAACTGCCCCACGTCAGCTTTGGCCTGAGCGAGCATTCGACCGGTCTGATACGAGACGGGAATGGACGCGGCCAGTTGCAGTGCGGACAACAAGGATCGGGCTCGGTCCGGGGTTGACCGGGGCACAAAGCAGGCGGCGACGCAGCGGTCCGCCGGATTCCCGGTCGCCAGGCGCACGGCGAGCAGCACACCGCCGTCACCGGCACGTCCGGTTGCGCTCACCGTGCGGAGTTCGCAGCCACTGGCCAGGCAGCTCTCGGCCGCTTCCAGCGCCGCCTGCGCCACATGCCGTGTCTCCGGCGACGGCTCCGCGCCGTCCTGGGACGGCCAGACCGCGACCGGCCGCCACTTGACCGCGCCGGACGGGGTATCCGTGTCGCGCAGCGCCAGCAACGCCAACCCGGCCCCCGTAACCTCGGCGACAAGGGCAAGGTACGCGGACCAGAACTCGGCCGGCGCGCCCTGGAAACAGGAGAGCGCCTCGATCCGAGCCGTGATCGTGTCAGAACCTGCCGCCGCTTTCGCCGTCTCGCTACTCATGCTCGCTCACCGCAACCTTCATCGTTCCAGCCACGCCCGGACGGACGCGTCCGTCGGCATTCTCGAACAGAATCTTGATCTCCTGCAAACCGCTGGCGCCGTCCACGACCGGCGAGATGAAGTACACGCTGCCCTTGCAGACCACACCTTCGGCCCCGGTCTGAACCTCGACCTCGACCGGTTGACCGAGCTTGAGTTGACCCGCCAGTTTCGGGTCCATATTCGCAACAAAGTAGCAGCGACTGATGTCGACCAGCTTGAGCAACGGCTGCCGGGGTTCGCAGTTCTCGCCTTCCTCGACGAGCTTCTTCGTCACCGTGCCGGCGTCCGGCGCCCGGATGGACCGGCGTTGCAGTTGCTCGCTCGCCATGTCGTACTCGATCTTCTCGCGCTCCTCCACCATCTCGAGACGCTTGAATTCGGCCACCGCCAGCTTGTACTCGAGTTCCTTCTTCAGCAATTCTTCCTTGCTCACCGACGTCGTGGCTTCAAACACCTTCCGGGTCGAGTCCAGGTCCGCCTTGAACGTCTCGACCCGCGCCGCCGCCGAGTCAACTTCGGCGCGACTCTCCCACAGCAGTTTGCGGCGGGCAACCTCCAACTCCTCCTGCTTGCTGTCCAATTCGATCAGCAACTGACCCTTCTCGACGTGGTCGCCTTCCTTGACCAAGAGGCGCTGCACGGTGCCCGGCACCGTGGAACTGAGAGTCTCCTCCTTGAACGGCTTGCTGACCCCCGCCACAGGCACCGGTTCGGCCGCGCGCAGCCCGCACAGGCCGGAAAGGAGAATGGTGACCGCGACCCTGGCCGAGAATCGCAATCGCGGTGCGTGACACTGGCAGTCAGGACCCATGTTTGCGCTCCTGTTGGCCATTCGGGGCCCCCAACTTGATCTGGGCGAGAAACTCAGCGGGGTCACAGGCGGTCACCGGCGACCGGGCGAAGTCCCTTGTATTGCGAGTCACAATGCGCTCAGCCGCCACCGCCCGTGCCGCCTCCGCGATCACGGCATCTTCGAAGTCGGGCATAACACCGTCCACCGCGGCTTCAAGGACCGGACGGTTCACGGGTGCAACGTCGAAGATGGCCAACAGCTTGCGCACCGCGGCACGGGCCTCGCGATCCGGCAGCGCCTGGCCCAGGAGGTAGTCGACCGTCGTAACCGTCGTGGCACACAGGTAGGCGTCGACGTCGCCACGCTCGGCCATGCCCACGATGCGCGCGGCGTTCTCGACAAACGGCTGCCGGGCAAGGAGATGATCGAGAACCACGTTGGTGTCGACCACAATCCTCACAGGTACTTCTCCCTGAGGTGCCGCTTGTGATCCGGCTCCGACAGCCCGCGACCCTTCAGAACCCCCATCAACGAGGCCGTCACGGGCGGCAGTGTCCCGCCCGAGTCGGGACGCCTGGCAAGAGAGCGGAAGTACTCGGCAACCATCTGCGATACCGACTTGCCGCGACGCCGTGCCTCGCGTTTGGCCTGCCGGACCAGACCGTCTTCCATCCGCAGGGTGAGTTTGGTGTTCATGACGTACAATATACCGCAGATTATACGTCTAGTGCAAGAACGCCCGCACCCGAGTCGTCTTGGCAGGAGGTGGAACTTAGCGCTACGCGCAACTGGGGGCCATGGACAATGGACCTTGCAGCGCAACGAGATGTGTAGCATTTCCGAGACGTTTTACTGCACGGCGGGAGCGGAGAAGATCGGGGCGCCGTTGGTCGGCTCCAGATTCCGGCTCGACAGGACGGTGCCGCCGGCCAACTGCAACTCCAGCATCGCCCGCTGGTGGTCAATCTGCTTCTCCCACTCCGCGCCCCTGGCGTTGCGCAGGTCCTCCTCGATGTCGAGGACCTTGCGGCTGTCGCTCTTGCCCGCATCCAGGCGCGCCATCTCGTTAGCCAGGAGTTTCTCATTGAATTCAACGACCGTGCGGCAGTTCTTCAACTGTTCACGCGAGTTCTCAAGCTTGTAGATCGCGGTATGCAGCGCGTTGGTGATGGCGATCTCGACGGTCTTCAGGTCGAGCAACGCCTGGCGCTCACGCAACCGCGCCGCAGCCAGTTCGCTGCGCGCCCGCATCCCGCCGCCCAGCGGAATACGCAACTTCAGGCCCACGCTCCACGACGCATAGTCGCTGCGTCCGATATCGTCGGACGACTGCGGAATGGTCTCGCCGAGCCCGTTCAGCCCGTACGAACCCACCAGGTCGAGTTCCGGCCAACGCTGGTTCTTCGCGTACATAACCCGGATGCCTTCTTCCTCAATCACCCGCTTCTGCAGCAGGTAATCCGGGTGCTGCACCAGGGCGTTACGCGTCGCCTGGTCGAAGTCAGGGCTGAGTTCCCTGTCCACCGGCGTGTCGGTCGCCACGATCCCAGTCGCACCCGCCGTCGCGGTTTCGGAGAAGAACGTCCGCAGTTGGTCCACGGCGGCGACCCGCCGATTGCGCGCATCCTGCTGCTGCGACCGACGCGACGCAATGGCCGCCTCAGCCTGCAGCACCTCGACGTCCGGCATCTTCCCCGCCGCCACGCGCTCGCGATTGTCCGTCAGAATTTTCTCCGCCGTGGCCACAGACTCGTCGCAGATAGTCTGGGTCTGTTGCGCCAGGACCAAGTCCCAATAGGCGCTCTCGGCCCGCGCCACCAGAGCCATCAACTCCTTGCGCAACCCCTCACGCTCGATGTCCTTCTCGCAAGACGCCATCCGCAACTTGGCCAGATTTGCGGCCGGGCCGGCATTGCGCAACAGCGGCTGCGTCAGGGTCAGTCCGGCGAAGCTCCGGTACTCGCCTTCGAACGGGACCGGGCGAGTCCACGTCACCAGATTGTTCTCGGTCCGGTCGACCGTATACCCAAGCTGGTAACGGGTGCCGAGTGGCGTCAGACCCTCGATGCCGCTGCTGTAGCTCTGCCCGCGCTCGATAAACACCGGATTGCTGCTTTGACTGATCGTCTGCTCAATCGTGTTCTCGCGCTCCGTACGCTTGCGTTCAGCGGAAGCCACGAAGTCCGGCTCGAAGGCGCCTCCCTCGGCGCGAACCTTCCACTCGCTGATCTCAGCCTGCAGTTGGCGCGCCAGCAACCCCTGGTTGCACGCCACAACCCGTCTGACGTAGTCGTTCAACGTCAGGGCCTTCGGGGCAGGTGCAGCCGGCTGGGCTGCCGCAAAACCACTCACAAAGATCGCGAGGACCGCTGAGTATCTCCTGACTCCTGCTTGCATAGGCAATCACCCGTTTGTATCGCGGTTCGCCCAAAGGCGAGCGAACACGCACCAGCCGGAGACAATGCCGGCAGAACACGACAAGACTGCGCCGTAACAGACGCTGCAATCTACTGGTTTCCACCCCCGCCTGCAACCACGCAGGCCCCGGGAGCAGGGCTGTTTCAAGATTCGTGACCGTCGCGTGCAGCGAGTACCCCCGGCGTGTCCCCACGCCGGGGGGGGCGGCCTGAGGACA
>Ga0208961_1000368_pt1 | contig 20462 bp, 8 predicted proteins | sample RifOxyB3_FD_184034 | JGI IMG/M metagenome (GOLD analysis project Ga0208961, IMG submission 184034) | Groundwater microbial communities from Rifle, Colorado - Rifle Oxygen_injection B3 (SPAdes) | ecosystem: Environmental > Aquatic > Deep subsurface > Groundwater | place: Rifle, Colorado, United...
TCAGCCCGTGAGTCCTTCTCCACCGTGGTCCGGCGCGCGGTCTGGCCGGAGGAGCCGTTGACGGCAAGCGCGCTCCTGGAACGGGTGACCGAGCAGATGCGCACCGGCCGAGGCCTGGTCCCCGACGACGTGCTGGACCGCCTGGACGCCGCCCAGAAAAGACCGCGCGTCTCAAACCGCAAGTGGTAGTGGAGCCATGCTCAAGGGTCAGGCCTTGCCATCTGCAATTGCGGAAGTTGTAACATCATAGTCTGCAACATATTCCAGCTTTAGTCTTGCTCGAGACCGCGATTTCGCACCTACCTTCCTCCCCTGTCTTGACGCGGGATTCGGATTCCCGGAGAGCCCGCCGGCTCGCTCGCTGGCTCAATCACTAGCATCTGCTGTTGTTCACGCCGCGGTGGAACCGTGCCGCACGTACGTCGAAGAGATGCTGGGCGATGACGACGAGGTGATTCTCGGGGTGCGGAACCGCTCGAGCAAGGCCATCGGCAGGGAGGAGTTCTGCCGCCGCGTGGATGCGCAACACCGGGAGGTCAGGTGCCGTTGGGCGGGGGAGTATCGTGTTGCGGGGAGACGCGTGTTCGGATGACCTCTCCCTCGTTCCTCGGTCGAGGGGAGGAGAAAGAGGGGGGGCCAGCGGTTGTAGCTGGGGACACCTGGTCGCCCCACGCCGCAAGGGCGTGGCAGCGTGTGGTGGGTTGCGGCGGCGATGTAAGGGCGTGGCAGCGCGGGGGGTGAGAGCCCTGGCGCGTGCGCTCAGGCCAGGATGTCAGCCACCGTCAGGCGTGCGTCGCCGAGCCGGCGGTTGGCTTCGTCCAGTTTCTCGCGGCTGCTGACCACGCAGACCGCCGCTTGCGGTGCATTCGCGTCGAGGGTGCGAAGCGCGGTCTCCTGCACCGCTTGCGGCGTGGCGCGCAGCGTGGCGGCATAGCGCTGCTCGCGCAGCGCATCGGTATCACCGCGCAGGTGACGATACAGAGCCGTCCCGGTGGCGTCCCCGGGACGGATCGGCTTTTCGGCCTCCTTGGCGCTGCCGATGATGGCGCGGTCGATGTCCGCCTGGCTCCACGTCTGCGCGGCAAAGTAGTCGCGCAGGCCGTCGAATACCGCCAGTGTTTCGACGATCCGCGGGTCGCGGAAACTGTACAGGCCGAAGACCCCGACCGCGTCGTCGTACCGAGCGCCCGCACCGTAGGCGTTGCCCTTGAACCGGATCTCGGGCAGGAAGTAGTCGAAGATGGCCAGGTACACGCCGAGCCTGAACAGCGGCACATCCGGATGCGCGAGGTGCGGTGCCGGCATGACCTTGGTGCAGTACGCGACCTTCATCGGGCCGGCCAGGCCGTCGCGCGGCGGTGTCGCATAGGGCTGGAACGGCGGCAGCGCGTCCACGACGGGTTCGTGGCGGCGGCGCGCGGCCCAGTTCTCCAGCGTGCGAGTCACGGTGCGAAAGACCGCGTCGCTCCCGGTAAAGCTCACCGTCCAGCGGGCACGCGTAACGAGGAAGTCACGGATGCGCTCGATGTTCTGCATCGTCTCGTCGGCGCGCAGGTCGAACCTGCCGGTCAGATCCTCAACGACGCGCAAGGCGTCCGGGCTGACGAACAGGTAATCGATGGCCGCTTCACGACTGAGTCCACGCGCCGCACGACGCCGGGCGGTGCCGAGTCCATCATTGACCAGCGTCGTGCGGAACCACGCCTGCGTCTGCGTCAGCACATCGCGCAAGCGCTCACGGTCGCGCGGGTCAACGCCGAAGATCAGGTCCCCCATCAATCGCAGTGCGTTTTCGGCCTGGCCGTCCAGCGTCTTCATGCCGAATCGGAGTCGCCGCAACGTGCAGGCGGGGTCCACCGCGTGCCGCAGCACGGGCGAGTAGCACCACAGCCCGCCCGTACAGGCAGAGCGGCGCTCGGCAATCTGCGCAAAAGAGTTTCCCTCCGTACCCATCTTGTTGACGGCATCGCTGAAGCGCGGCAGCCACGCGTACAACTCGACCGGCAACCCTGCCAGGTCCACGTCGAACTCGAGGTAGTTCACACCGTTGGCAAAGACGTCGTTGCGCAGCACGGTGATGCCGGCGACCTGCCCGACCTCGGTGGGAATGTGTCGCGGCTTGGCCGGCAGGTCCGCGACCTTGAGTTGCGGCAGTTTGGCCAGTGCCGCCGGAGAATTCGGCACGCCTTGCGCCGCGGTCAGCGCTTCTGCGGCCTTCGCAATGGCGGCGACTTGTTCGGCACTCAAGCGCGCCCGCTGTTCGGCCATGCGCGCGGCGAATGCGGCATCGGCGCGTACCTGCGTTTCGCGGTCGGGCCGCAGCACCACGCGCAGGCGGTGCGGGTTGTTTACGAGGCGGTCACGAATGAGGCGGTTGAACATCTGCGGGTCAGCGGCGTAGCGTGCGTGACAGGCGTCAAGCTGTTGGCGCGCCCGCAGGAAAGGCAACGGGTCGCTGCCGTAGGGCCAGGCGCAGTTGCTGGCGTGGAGCACGTGCAGCGGGAACAGTGTATTCACTTCCAGCGTCTGGTAGGCGAGTTGCTGGAACGCGGCTTCGACGCGCTCGGGCGCGAACGGCTCGGCGGCCAGTCGCGCCAACGTCGCCAGGACCAGTTCCTCGAAGGCGTCCGCCCGGCCAATCTCGCTGCCCTTGAGCCCGACGTGGAACTCCTGTTCGTACGCGCTCGCCCACGAGCCGGCGAAGAACACGTCGGTTCCGAGCTTCGAATCGATGAGGGCCTTCTTCAACGGCGCGGCTTCGTTGCCGAGCAGGAGGGTTGACAGCACCCCCCACTCGGTGCCGAGCGCCGGGTCGAGCGCGTCGCCGACCAGCCAGTTGAGGGTCAGGAACGTACGCGCCGCAGCGTCCTCGGTCGTGCCAATCGGGTATTCCTTGTCGACGCGCCGCGTCGCCGGCCAGCGCGGTTGGCGCGGCGTGGCGAGCTGCACATCACGGCGGTCGAAGTCGTTCAGCACCGGCGCGAGAAAGCGCAGTTGCTCGGCCGTCGGGATGTCGCCGTAGATGAAGAACAACCCGTTGCTGGGATGGTAGAGTTCGCGATGGAAGTTCAGGAACCGCTCGAAGGTCAGTTCGGGGATGCGCTCGGGGTCGCCGCCTGAATCGCGGCCGAGCGGCGTGTCGGGGTACAGACCGCGGCCGGCCAGTTCCCACATCAGCGACTCGGGCGTGGAATAGGCGCCTTTCATTTCGTTGTAGACAATGCCTGAAACTCGCAGCGGTGACGCAAGGTCGGCGTTCTTCTCCAGTGTCAGGTGATGTCCCTCGCGCCGAAACGTGTCTTCCTTCAGTTCGGGGTGGAAGACGGCATCGAGGTAAACCTCGACGAGGTTGAAGAAGTCCTTCTTCACATTACTGGCCACCGGGTAGACGGTGTAGGCCTGTGACGTCATGGCGTTGATGAACGTGGCCATGCTCATCTTGACCATCTCGAAGAACGGCTCACGCACCGGGAATTTCGTCGACCCGCCGAGCACCGCGTGCTCCAGGATGTGCGGGACCCCCGTGTCGTCCGGGGGCGGGGTCGGGAACGTTACGGCGAAGCAGTTCTCCGTGTCCGACTCCGTGAAGACGTGCAGGACCCGCGCTCCCGACTTGCGATGCGTGGCGCGAATCACCACCGCGCGCAGCTCAGGCAGCGGTGAAATGTGTTCGATGTGAAAGCCTTCGACCTCCTGGCCCACGCGTAGGTCGCCTTGGGGAGTCGCGTTGTTCCGCGTCTGTTTCATATCCTCTCCTTTGTCGCTTATTGACCATATAGAGATAGCATCAGCCGGAGCGGTCTGCAATAGCTGCAGCCGCGGACTTCGCAGTGCCGATCTCTATCCTGCAGCCAGGAGACCCGGCGGCCAGTCCCTCGTCCCTCTGGGGCGAGAAACTCGCGAAGGTTCTTGCTTCCGGCACACGGCCCGGTACCTTCTGTCCAGCGAGGAAAGGAGAGAACGGTCCCATGAAAACATCCTGTGCACGGCCGGAGGAAACAGCGATGTCTTGGGTGTGGCGGAGGTTGTCTCTCGCGTTGTGCGTCTTCCTGCTGCCCTGGGTCCGAGCACAGCAACCGCCCGAGGCGAAGCCGGTCGGACTCCCCGCCTTCCCCGGCGCGATGGGCTTTGGGGCCATGACGCCGGGTGGGCGCGGCGGCAAGATCATTGAGGTCACGAACCTGAACGACGCCGGACCCGGGAGCCTGCGCGAAGCCTGCTTTGCGGAAGGTCCGAGGATCGTGGTCTTTCGTGTCGCCGGCATCATTGACCTGCAGGACGACATCAAGATCAGTCAGCCGTTTCTCACCATCGCCGGACAGAGCGCTCCGGGCGATGGCATCTGCCTCAGGAACGCGACCCTTCGGATCTGCACACATGACGTCGTACTGCGGTTCATCCGGGCGCGCGTCGGCGACGGCGAACAGGGGGCAATTCCCGACAACCGCGACGCACTGAAGATCGAGGGGACGCAGGTGCATCATGTGATTGTGGACCACTGCTCGACGAGCTGGTCCATTGACGAGAACGTGTCCACCTGGGGAACGCCCCACGACGTGACCGTGCAGTGGTGCATCATTGCCGAAGCTCTGTCCAAGAATCGTCACCCCAAGGGCGTTCACAGCATGGGTCTGCTGGCGGGCGCCCAGACCACGCGCTTCACGTTTCATCATAATCTGCTGGCGCACAACGGCTGGCGTAACCCGCTCCTCCACGGTCGCGGCGAGCAGCCGTCCGAGTACGATTTCACGAACAATGTGGTCTACGACTTCGGGAAGTTCTGTTCCGTGATTCGCGGCCGCACGCACGTCCGGTACGTGGGCAACTACATCCGGCGCGGGCCGAGCAGTGAGGCAGAGCAGGAGGTCCACATCGATTTGGATATCAAGAACGACGCCCGGCCGTTGGTGTTCCTGGCCGACAATATCGGCCCGAGCAATCCGGACGGCTCGGCCGACAACTGGCGGATGGTCCTGGACATGGCCAAGCTCGACGAGGCAACCCTGCGGACGACCACACCGTTCGCCTTTCCAGACATTGCCGCCGAGCGCGCGCAGACCGCGTTTGAGGCAGTTCTCAATTCAGCCGGCGCAACCCGGCCCAGACGCGACGCCGTAGACACACGCATCGTCGCGGATGTCCGGAACGGCACCGGAAAGGTGATTGACAGTCCGAAGGACGTCGGGGGCTGGCCGGAGTACAAGCCCGAGGCGCCCGCGGAAGATGCCGATCACGATGGCATGCCCGACGAATGGGAGAAGGCGCATGGCCTGAACCCAGCCGACGCGGCAGATGGCGCCAAGGACAACGACGGCGATGGCTACACCAATGTCGAGGAATTCCTGAACGACACGGCGCCGTGACGCTCACGTCTCGATGTGCCGTTAGGCGCTGCGGCTCGCTCGTCCGCGCCTCCACGGTCCTTGCGGCCGTGGGGCGACGATGGGAAAGAGAGGGGCGGGGGCGCCCCTCCGTTGTTCCCATCGTCGCCCCACCGAGACGAGCTCGGCGGAGGCACAAAGCGGCCCGCGAGTAACATGCCAGTCCCTTGGCCGGCGTTTCACATTCCTTCCCTCCACCCGCGACTCCCATGTTACTCGCGGGCTGCGGTAGAGTGGTCGGAGCGGTTCGCTCCGACACCCGCGGGAGCGAGCCGCTCCCGCCACTTTGCCAGAACGACCCGAACAAACAGTGAGTAACGCCCACACATGATCGGCCGGTCCGCCGGCCGGGGGCGCTGACGCAGTACCCCGCCCCGCCCGCTGCCGTTCTTTTGCATCTTCGGTTTGCGGGTGCTATCTTGCCGAAGCGGCGGTGGGAATATCGCGTCGCTCAAATTCAAGGGAGGTCGACGATGCGCAGTTTTCCGGTCAAGCCAGCCTGGATGGTGCCCGCGGCCATGACTCTCCTGCTTGCGTCCGCGTACCTTGGCGCGGCCACGTTCAACGTGACGAACCCCACCGAGTTCCAGACGGCACTTACCACCGCCCAGGCTAATGGCCTGGACGACACCATCAACGTCGCCGCGGGAACGTACAGCATCGGTTCAACGTTGACTTACACGACCAGCCAGGACTACGACTTGACGATTGTCGGGGCTGGGGCGTCCACAACCCTACTCGATGGCGGAGGGTCGGTCCCAGTCATGAGGTTGTCCGGCGAAGGTGATGGCGACATTCGCACGACAGGGTTGACGCTTCAGTATGGCAGGATGGCAAATGCCGGCGGATTTGGCGGCGGGCTTTTCATCCTTAACAGCTCGAATGGCTCAATCGTCGTTGACCATTGTACCGTGACGAACAGTTCCTCAGTCATGAATGCCGGTGGCGCCTGGCTCGGCGCCGTCCATGGCGATATTACGGTTACCCAGTCGTATTTCACTCATAACACCTGCGACAATGGCACCTCCGACGACGGCTGTGGCCTGTACCTGTACTTCGACTCGGAAGCGGCAACCGGCAGCGCCATCGTTCGGAACAATGTCATCGGCAACAACACATTGAACGACAATGAGTCGCCGGTCGGAGGTTGCGATGGCGCCGGAATGATGATCTATCATCTCGGGTCCGGGACCTTTGAGCTTACCGTCGAGGACAACATCATCCGTGACAATACGTCCATTCACGGTGTTGCTGGAATCGTGGTGCGGAACCCGCATTACGGCGCGACCTTGACGATCAGCGGCAACACATTCTCCGGCAACATCGCCGGCGGCACACCCTATGAACCCCACCCCGAAATCCCTGGCGGCGCGGCGCATATCTACTCCGACGGCGGAACCATGATTATCACCGACAACAAATTCCTCAACAACGAACTCCGCGGCGCGTATGTCCGCGGCGCCGGACTCTGTGTGGACAATTTCCCGTCGGGCACGTTCCAAATGGCCGGCAATGTCTTCGCGGGCAATACCTGCGCCGGCAACGGCGGCGGTGCGCAGGTCAATCTGGGTGCCGGCGTGACCAGTGCCAGCATCGTCGGCAACCTGTTTGTGAACAATCAGGCGAACCTGGCCGATGGCGGTGGCGGCGGTCTCTCCCTAAACGCCGAATGCAATGCGAACCTGGCAAACAACACGTTCTACGACAACAGCGCCGCCGGCGCTGGAGGCCTGGGGTATTATGTCGACACACCGAATGCGGCGCGGCAGTTGGCCATCGCCAATGACGTCTATTGGGGTAACACCCCGGACTCGATCGCGAATCTATCGGCCCCCACCTCCGGCGCCATCGCCGCCACCTACTCGAACATCGAGGGCGGCACCGGCGAGCCCTATTTCGGCACCGGTTGTATCGACACCTCCCCGCTGTTCTTCAACACCGGCTCGCCAGCGGGTGCGGACGGCGTGTATGGAACCCTTGACGACGGGCTGCACCTGACCGCCGAGAGTCCGTCATCCAACACCGGCAGCAACGCGGCAGTGCCCGGCAGCCTGACGACTGACCTTGCCGGGCAGACGCGCGTCCAGAACACGACGGTGGACATGGGCGCGTACGAGGGCGTCGCCGGCACGCCGACCGCCTACGATCTGACGCTGGCCGTTTCCCCCGACGCCAGCGGCACCACCACGCCTGCGGCCGGCACGCACTCCCTGACTTCGCCGCAGAGCATTACCGCCACGCCCGCCGGGGGCTACACGTTCGTGAACTGGACTGCGACCGGGTCCGCGACCGTGACGGCACCGAACTCCGCCAGCACCAGCGTCACGTTCACCGGCGACTGCACGGTCACAGCCAACTTCGCCCTCATCCCCCTCTCGGCGACCCTGACCCTGGCGGTGTCGCCGGGCGCGGGCGGCACGACGACGCCCACAGCCGGCGCGCACACGGTCAACACCAACGAGGCGCAGGCCATCACCGCGACGCCGGGCGGCGGTTATTCGTTCGTGAACTGGACATCGAGCGGCAGTGTCGTCATCGGCAATGCGAGCTCCGCATCAACCACCGCGACCCTGACCGGCGATGCGACCGTTACCGCAAACTTCGTGGCGACTCCAACCGACACTGACGACCTGGTCTTCATTCATCATTCCGTGGGGCAGAACTGGCTCGACAACAGTCTGAGGACAGCTCTGGATGCGAAGACCTACGTGGATGAAGTCAACGAGATCACCTACAGCACGACCCTCGATCCGGACACCGGCCGGCCGGCATCACTCGGTGACATCCCTGGCGACACCACGGATGTGTACCAGTGGATTCTGTGGTTCAACGATTACCTCGATGGGATCCTGGTTTACGGCTGCAGCACCGGCACGAACCGCATCGTCATGTTCAAGAGTTGCTACCCGAACAGTGGCATTACGGGTGCGGGAACGGCGCCCGGCGATCCGTTCGACAGCACGCCGACCATCACGAACTACCAGGCGGTATTCCGGCATCCGGACGGCCCAGGAAACACCTACACCTACAATACTTACACCTACCACGCCCTCGAAGATATCTTCGCCGCCAACCCGGACATTCTGTTCATCCCCGTGACCTCGCCGCCGCTGGTCGCCGAACAGACTACGGCCGCCGACGCGGACCGGGCGCGCGACTTCAACAACTGGCTCAAAGGCACCTGGCTGACCGCCTACCACACCCGGACCGGCCTGGACAACGTCGCCGTGTTCGACCTTTTCGATGATCTGGCGAACCCCGACGACGAGTCAGGTCAGGCAAACATGCAGAAGGCGATCTACGTGAGCGGTGATCCGTCGCACCCGAACGATACGGCGAACGCATATCTGACGACTGTCTTCGCCACGGACAATCCGAATTTCATCGACTCGGCATGGACCGCGTTCAACGTCGCACCGGCGGAATACGAGCTGACTATGGCCGTATCGCCGGGCGCCGGCGGAACGACCAGTCCGACGGCAGGTGCGCACACCGTCGCGTCGGGGCAAGCGATCGTCGCAACACCGGCGACCGGCTATTCGTTCGTCAACTGGACCTCGGGCGGCGGCGCGACCGTGACCAGCCCCGGGACCGCGTCAACTACCGTCACGCTCACAGCGGCCGGCACGGTGACCGCGAACTTCGCGATCAACCCGTACACGCTGACCTACAACGCGGGCGCGCACGGCGCGATCACCGGCTCGTCGTCACAAACGGTGGACCACGGCGGCAGCGGCACGGCAGTGACCGCGGTCCCGGACCCGGGCTGGGCCTTCACCCAGTGGAGCGACACTTCGACGGCAAACCCACGCACGGACACGAGTGTGACCGCGAATGTCACCGTGACGGCCCAGTACGCAGCGACCACAGCAACGGTGAGTTTCGCCGTCGCCACCAGTGCGACGGGGGAGGATGCCGGCGCGGTCGGCGTGCAGGTGCAGTTGTCCGAGGCACTGGGAGTGGTCGTCGCTGTGCCCTTCACGCTGTCCGGCACGGCGACCCAAGGCGTGGACTATACGGTCAGCGCCAGCCCCGTCACCATTCCGGCCGGTCAGACGCAGGCCGACATCACGGTGACGGTCACCGACGACGACGCGGCCGAGTGGGCAGAGACCGTGATCATCACACTGGGAACGCCGACCAACGCCGGACTCGGCGCCATCACGATCCACACCAAGACGCTCTCCGACGAAGACAGCGATGCGGACGGCATGTCGGACGACTGGGAGCAGGCCATCGCCGCTGCGGACGCCGATGACGCGATCGTGACCCTCGCGGACGTACTGCCCGACGACGACTTTGACCGGGACGGCATGAGCAACAAGTTCGAGCTCGACCGCGGCACCGACCCGACGAAATACGTGCTCACCCTCAAGAGCGGCTGGAACCTGGTCTCGCTCGCGACGCTGCCGGCCGACAACTCTGTCGAAGAAATCTTCGACAGTCACATCCGCGGCCCCGTCTGGGTGTGGGTGAACGGGGCCTACGTCAAGGCCGAGGAACTGCTGCCGCATCTCGGTTACTGGGTCTACGCCAAGGCGGACGTCGAAATCACGATCGAAGCCCTCGGACGCTGATGCCAGTCGCGGCAGCCCGGCGCCACCTACGTCAGGCGGAAGCTCAGCGCGCCGTACAATCCGTCCGGCGGGTCGAACGGCAGTGCCACGGGCGCGTTGCGCAACGCGCTGACGTAAAGCCCCAGGATCGCGTTGAACTGCACCAGGTTCAGTTCCAGCCGCGTCGGGTGCGGCTTGTTCTCGTCCTCGAGCCAGTCGAAGGCGGCCTCGGTGAGGCGTGCCTGGGCCTGGTCGTCCTCGACGCCGTAGTCGTGCTCGCCCCGCTCGTACTTACCGTCGACGAGGCGTTCCCACCACCACATGGTCCACTGCACGAACCCGCGCGTTCCGAACGCGGCAATGCGTTTGTGGTGGTAGATGGATTCGTTCTTGGTCGCAATGGGCGCGCAGGCGCCGGTGATGAACGAGGCGTGTACGCCGTTGGCAAAGTCGATGTAGGCCTGGGCCATGTCGGGGGCCGGTTGGCGTGAGGCCAGGTTCTTGCCACCCGCGACATTGCCGAACACCTTCGCCATCGCGCTGAAGCCGTTGTAACTGTGCGCCAATTCCAGGACGTGCACGCCCTGGTCCAGCGGCGTCGAGCGCGCGCTGACATCGATGTGCCGGACTTCGCCGATGCGGCCGTCCGCCACGTCGCGCTTCAGCTCGAGATTGCGGCCGTGAAAGTGAAGCTGTGTGTTGACGACGAACTTGGTCTGACTCTGCTCGCCCAGCGCCTTGATCTGCTTGTAGTCCTCGCCCCACAACGCGATCGGCTTTTCGACAATGACCAGTGGCACCTTGTGTGCGGCGGCGAACGTCAGCAACGGCACGCGCAACCCGGGAATGGTCACCAGGTGCAGGACGTCGGGCTTCTCCCGGTCCAGCATCTCCGCCGCGTCGCGGTAGCGGTTGCGGACGCCGAACTCGTCGCCGAACGCCTGCAGGCGCTTCTCGTCCAAATCGCTGATGCCCACGATCCGGCCGCGCTGAATGTTCTTGTACACTCGCGCATGCCCTTTGGCCCGCGGCCCGCAACCCAGGAACGCACACTTGAACATGGTCGTCTCCTTCCGCAATCGTAATCCCGCTCCTAATCCCGCTCGGCGGCCCGTTGCCATCCAAGTCGGGCACGGCCAGGTGCACCATCACCGTCACCCGGCAGCGGGCTTCCCGGAGCAGCACCTCACTCACAGCCGCTACGGCGGCTAATACCCCTGCACATCCAAGCCCGGCATGTCGGCAAAGTGGGCGGGATTGCGGGTGACCAGAACGGGCTCGCTGGCGGCAAGGGCAGTGGCAGCAATCAGCACGTCCAGGTCGCCTGCGGGGCGGCTGATCGCCTGCAGGCTGGCGGTAAGACGGGCAAAGATCAAAGCGGCCGTCTCATCGAACTCGATGACGGCGATTCCCGAAAGCAGACTGGCAATCGCCAATCGCTCCGCGGTCGGGTCGTCCGACCGGAACACGCCCACGTTCAATTCGGCAACATTGAAACGCGTGGTGACAAGACGCTCCCCCGATGCCAGGAGAGCCTTGAGCTTGTTCCGCGCTTGCAGGCGACGCTCTCCCGTTCGTCGGCCTAAGTCGATCAGGAACGTTGTGTCCAGGCAGGCCATCAGCGGTCCCTCTGTGCCGGCCTGTGCCGACCGAGTTCATGTGCGGCGACCGCATCGCGCGCGGCGTCTCCAAGCGGATGCCGGTCCAACTTGGCGAAGTATGAACTCAAATCGATCGCGGGCCGCACGACCCGCTTGATAACTCGGCTGAAGGACTCGTCGCCCATCCTGGCCCTCCGCAGCCGTTCGTAAGCTTCGAGGTCTATGCTGATCGTCTTTGTGGCCATGGCCCGACTCCGTCGCGTTCGCGTTCGCGTACGTGTACATGCATGTACGTGTACTATCTCTCTTCGAATCGGCCATGCAAGCGATGCCAGTCACAGGGCTGTTTCAAGATTCGTGACCGTCGCGTGCGGTGAGTACCCCCGGCGTGTCCCCACGCCGGGGGGGGGCGGCCTGAGGACAGGCCGCCCCTACTTGGTGTGCGCGGGGGCATGGCCTTCCGAGACGCGGTGCCAGATCTTGAAACAGCCCTGTGCCAGTCACCGAACTCGGTTTCTCCGCGCTCACGGCCGCACGGGCAGACCGAGCACGCGGCCGTCGCCCAGTCCGCAGGCCACCGTCTCGCCCAACACCGCCAGCTTCATCACGGGCGCCTCGACCGTGACCCGCCACTGTTCCTGGCCCTGGCCGTCGAGTGCAGCGACCATGCCGTCCTCGGTTCCGGCGACGATGAGTCCGCCGGTCAGCGCGAGATCGTGCACCATGAAGCCGACGCGTCGCGCCCAGAGCGTCTGGCCGTCCGCGTCCAGGCAGAACAGGTACCCCGTGGCCGAGGCGATCAGCACCTCCGGCTTGCCGTCGCCGTTCACGTCGGCACAGACGATGCGCTCGACCGCGTAGCCGTAGTTGTCGAACCGCCAGAGATCCTTGCCCTGCGAATCGCAGCACTTCAGGTCGCCGGTCGAGGAGCCGTGAACGATGTTCATCTTGCCACCGGCCGTGGGCAGGAAATCGAACGCCACGTCGCCGATCGAGGTGTTGCTGCTTAACAACGCCGAGCCGTCCGGCGCGAGGACGCGCACGGACCCGTACTTGTCGGCCACCACGATTTTCAGGCGGCCATCGCCGTCGATGTCGGCCGCGCGCAAGTCCATGCAGCCGTGGTACGCCGCCAGCGTGCGCCAGAGCTTCTTGCCGGTCACGTCCAGGCCCCAGCTCTCCATGCTGGCAAGGGTCGTGACGATCAGGTCGTCGACGCCTTGGCCCTTGGTGTCGAAGGCGCGCGTGCACCACACCTGCCAGGGCTTCTCGCCGTGGTCGGCGCTGAAGTAGATGCCCGTCATCTGCTGTTTGCGGACTTCGCTGCCGGTCGCGTCGACCACGTAGTAGTAGGTGTCAACGCTGGAGACCAGGACGTCGGGCGGCGCGCCCTTGGTCAAGCGCAGCGGCGCGACGTCGCGGACGATCCCCTTGGCGAAGAAGGTCCACGTGACCTTGCCGTCGTCCAGCCGCGACGCGCCAGAGCCAGACGCGACCAGCAACGACACCGGTTTGCCGCCGCCAAAGTCGATTGGCGTCAGACGCAGGACCGGCACGTTCTTGCCCAGCTCCGCTGTCCACAACGGTTTCGCAGCCGGCGCTTCCGCGGTGGCGGGGTTCGGCGCGACTTCCGAGCCGGCGCTGGCTTCGAGAATGCACTTCAGCGCTGCAGCGTCGAACCCCGTGACCGTCCGCTCCGCCGCGCCGGGCGTGAGTTGGGCGGTGCCGTCCAGGGTCGCGCCCTCGGCGGTGACCGTCGTGGCCACGCGTGTCCGGATGCTGAGCTTGTTCTGCGCGGCGTCGAACTGCACGTCGGCTGCCGGCTCGAAGCTCAGACGTCCGCCGCCCAGGCCGAGGCTGCGGCAGGCAACGGCCGAGACGGTCGCGCCTTCGACCAGCCACGCGGCCGCGTCGCACTGCCACGAGTCGCGCCGGACCGCGCCGAACCCGGCCACCGCGTCGCCCGACTCGGCGGCGATCCTGTAGAGGCGGTCGCCACGTTGCGTGACCCGGTAGTTCGTCGCGTGCCGTGCGTCGGTGGCGAACATCAGCGAGCAGAACGTCGCGGTCTCGCCAGCCTCGAGCTTCCGTGGCACCCGCTGGTGCAGGATGCTGATCGGCACGCTCATGCCCTTCCGCTCATGGTTGGTGACGCGCGCGCCGACCGGCACAGCGGACTCGATGTAGAGCGAATTGTCCACCGCCGGCCCCAGCAGCGCGGGGTCCGGCGCCGGCGCGGTCTCCGCCTCGACCACGACCGGTTGGGCACCGGCGGGCGTGAACTCGATACGGTCGAGGCGCACCGGCGCGTTCTCGCGCAGCGTGACCTTCACCACGTGCTGACCGCCGCGCTCGAGCTTGAGTGTGGAATTCGGCTGGTCCTTCGACGGCTGCGACGACGACGGACCGTACTTGCCGATGGACAGGTGGCAGGCCACCGGCTCGCCGCCGTCGATAGACAGCCACACCGAATCGCTCCCCGTGTCGACGCAGGAGGCCACCACGTTGACTGTCACCGCGTCAGCCGGCAGGTCGACGCCGAACACGAGCCGCGCCGTCGAGTCGCTCAGCACCGCCGCCTTGCCGTTCTGCGCGCCGGGGTCGTCGATCACGTTCAGGCCATGGCTGACGTTGGCTGCGGTGCGGCTGGCGACGAACCGGCCATCGGGCTCAACGCGCTGGTTGCCGCGATCAACGGTTTTCCAGGTCACTTCGAAGTCGTAGTCCGCGTCGCCGCGAGCGGTCACGGTGTCCTGGACTAAGAACCACCCGCCCTTGCGCCACAGAATGCGCCGCTCCCAGTCCGTACCGTTGTAGTCCTTGACCCACGTCAGCGTGGCGGCCATGTCGGGCAACTCGCCAGACGCGGCCAGGCCGGCCAGGCTGGGGACCAGCTCCTCGCCGCGGCCGTTGCGCAGCACGCTCAGCATGGCGTGTTCGGTGGTGTTGCGGGTCAGGTAATCGTGGTCCAGGAGCCACCGCTCGCCGTCCTGGACAAACTCGATGATGGCGTTGGTGTCGAAGTGCAGGTGTTTCCCGCGGCCGAGTCCGTCGAGCTGCAGGTACTGGCCGGTGACGTCCCAGTTCTCGCGGAAACTGATCTTGTCGAACGCCTGCTCGGCGGACACGTCGGCTTTCTTGAACTGCTCGGCGTAGGTTGGCCCTTTCTGTGTGTAGGCATAGATGATCGGATCCATTGGGAACACGTTCAGCCCCACGAACCGCTCAGCCGGGACCGCCGGGATGTCCGGCCAGTACGGGTTCTTCCAGTCCGGTGCGATGTGTTCGAGGATCCACCGGTATGCGCCGTCCTTGGTCCACCAATAGGCGAACGGCAGAGTCTCCAGCGCGGCCGTGGGTCTTGAGCTGACGCCGCTGTCGCCGAAACCGGACTGCCACTGGCGGTTGTCGCCGTAGCCCACCACGTAGTCGGCGTACTCCTTCATCTTGCCGCTGGTGAAGAAGCGCAGGTCGCCTTCAGCCAGGCTGTAATGGATGATGTGCGCCATGGTGTGCGTGATGTACGAGTCGGCGTCCTCGGGCGCCTTGGCCGAGCGCGCGGATTTCGTGAAGCCGAGCTTGGCGCGCCGCAGCCATTCCGCCACGTCGCTCAGGTGGTAGTAGCGGTCGAAGTACCGCGAACCGAAGTACAGCCCGAGCAGCGGGAACGTCGTGTGGTTCCAGGCCATGATGAAATCGTCGTCCGCCAGTTTCTTGTACTCGTAGCAGTTCCCCACCAGGCCACCGGTGAAACTGAGGAACACGTTGACGTACGCGGCGCGGCGTTCGGCGGGGAGCAGCGGGCATTCCTCGAACGCGTCCCAGGCCGCGGCGATCTCGCCGCTGGTCGTCTCCTCCGGCCAGGGCACGTGCCGTGCGGGGTCCGCAGCGTAGGTATCGACCATGATGTCCAGCGCCGCCTTCGCCTTCTGCGCGTACGCCGCTTCGCCGCTCTGGAGATAGAGCTCGGCGTACTTGCGGAAGTCCGTGAAGGACGGGTCGGCGGGCGTGTCGAGCAGCTTCTGGCGTGCGGCGTCCGCAAGTTGGCGCGACGGCTCGACGATCAGCGTGTACGGCAAGCTCGCCTCGGCCCCGACGCCCTGCACCGCGCCCAGGAACCGCTCGACGGCCGCGGCCAGTTTCTCCGGGCGGCTGGCGCCGAGGATGATCACGTCCTGCCCGCCGCCCCACGGATACGGGTCGTAGACGGTGTGCACCGTGTAGCCGTCCGGGCCGGGGAACAGGTTGTCCTCGAACGTGTACCTGCTCCAGTAGAGCCGGTCGATCAGGGGATTGTCGAGCAGGCTGCCCAGCGCGATGACCGTGGCTTTGCCGAGCGGCGCGGCCTCGAGCGTGCTGACCACCGCGACCGGCTGCCCGAGCTTCTGCTCGAGCGCCGTGGCGAGCTGCCGTGCTGCGTCCTGCCCCGGCCCAGCCGCCGGTGCCAGGATCACCGGCGCCTGACCGTTGCTGACCAGCGGCGTGCTCTGGCGTGCCGGCAGGACGTTCGGAATGCCGCTCGCCGGGTTCCCCAATTTCTGTGCTGTCTGCATGTCGGTCGCCAGCGCCACGCCGACAACCTGGATTTCACTAAAGCACGGATAAGCGCGCTGCCCCTTCGACTCGCCCGCGGTCGCGCGCAGGCGGAGCGACATGACCGCCGTCTCCGGAAACGCGATCTCGACCCACCGCCTCAACGGCGCTTCCTTGCTCTCCGCCAGGGACGTGAACACGCCCTTGCCGCCACTGTCGCCCTCAACCACACAGGCGTCCATGCGGTACTGGTCCGACGCCTGCTGGAACCGGACCTTGCTCACCTGCCGCGGCACGTCCCAGGCAAACGTGACCGCCCCAGGCCCCTTCGATCCCACTTTGAATGCAACGGAAGCGAGTTTCCCATCAATCAGCGTCGTCACTGGCCCGTCGAGCGCCGGCTCGCACGTGACCCGCGCCGACGCCGCGATGTTCCCCGTATTCGCAGCCGACGCCGCGCCGACCGCCGCCAAAACAGCACTGACGACTACCAGGTACCGCATGTTTGCCTCCCTCCGGAATCGCTCGCAATCCTCGTCGCCCTCGCCATCGAGGTTCGCGGAATGGTGCAAGTGCCATTTGACTGCCCTGCGCACCATCGCCCAAGTCCCGGACTCTACAGTACGCCTCGACGCGGCGACTCGCAAGGTGCTGGGGGGCACGTCCATGGCTGTTTCAAGATTCGTGACCGTCGCGTGCAGCGAGTACCCCCGGCGTGTCCCCACGCCGGGGGGGGGCGGCCTGAGGACAGGCCGCCCCTACCAGGTGTGGGCGGAGGTGTGGCCTTCCGAGACGCGGCGCCAGATCTTGAAACAGCCTTGGGGCACGTCGGGTAATGCGTCCGCGCCCCCCGGGCGGCAGACCGCCCGGTCATACCAAGGTGAAACTGCCAACGACGCTTCCAGAGCCCGCGAGGACGCGGACGCTCCAAAGTCAGACCCCGTGCCAGACCGTGGAGCGCCCGCGCGGGCTCTGGGCGCCTTCAGTTTCATGGGAGTGGCGGGTGCATGCCTGTCCGAGCCGCGCGCGTTAGCAAGCGGTCTCTCAGAAACCACTCCCTCACGGTCGTGGCTCGGCCGGAAGGCCATACACCGGCGCGGGACCCGTGCCCGCGTGTCCCTTGCATCTGGATCCGGACAATGCTATACCTATGGACCGTAAGGGATTGAGGCGGCCGCTACAGGATCACTCCGCCGCCGCCGTCGGTTGGCAACCCGGAGGAGAAGAATAGAATGAAACACTGTCTCGCGTTGCTGGGTGTCGCCATTCTGGCATCGACTGCGGGGGCGGCGGTGGGCGAAGGTGAGAATCTGCTGGTGAACGGCGCCTTTGACGCCGAACAGGTCGAGTTCCCCGAATTCTGGGAACCGTCTTCCGCGAAGACCGTGAGCTACTACCGCACCGGCGGTCCGGAGGGCAAGAAAGCTTCCATCGTCCTGCATGACGACGGGACCGGGCCCGGTGAGGTGAACGCGCGCCAGCACGGTCTGGTCCTGGTGGCCGGCGAAACGTACAAGCTCAGCGCCTGGATCAAGACCAAGGGCTTCAAGAGCCGCCACGCCGGTCTGGTCGTTCACAACAGCGGCTGGGTTGACGACGTAGGGTTCAAGGACCTGCCGGCCGATTCAGAATGGACCTTCATGGAGAAGACCTTCCCGCTGTTCGCCTCCAGCGACAAGGAATACGGTCTGGCCATGTTCGCCGTCGACCTGACCGGTGAACTTCACTTCGCCGACCTGAAGCTCGAAGCCATCAGCGAAGGGGCCCGCAAAGGCTCCTCCTCGCAGGTGTCCATTGTCGCCGCGCCGAGGTTGGTTCCGTTCCAACCCCTGCTGAACCGGATCCCCCGTGCCGCACCGGAATTGGCCCTCAAGTTCTACGGCATCCTGCCCCAGAGCCAGGACGCCTACGAGTGCCTTGTCACCATCGCGGGCAACCCCATTCCCCTGCAGACGGTTCCGCTCGCGGGCGGCAAAGTCGTTGTCACGCTCGCCGGACTCGCCTCCGGCGACTACACGCTGGAAGTCCTGCTGCGTCGTCGTGACCGGGTTGAGGCGGTCGTTCAAGCCGCCTACTCTATCAGCATCATCGACATCCCCGCCATCGACCGCAGCAACATAAAACAGCTCAACAACCTGGTCGCCGAAGTCCTGAACCAGCCGGTGAAGAACGACTCGGCGCCGCAAACAATCACCTTTGTGAATCCCCGCGATGGCTGGGTCTTTGTGGCCTTCACCACCGCCGCACCACCGCCCGGCCTGACCGTCCAGATCGATGACCGGGACACGGCGATCACCGCCGCCACCGCCCGCCTCGAAGCCTTCCGTGAGCTCTCTTTGGGCGAACACCGCATTACCGTCAGCGGCAGCAACGCCGAGGCGCGGTTGCTGGTGCACTCCATCCCCGAGATCTTCGACTACCCTCCCTGCGCGGACTCCTACGTCAAGGAGAACGGCAGTTACGGCTGGGATTTCATGAAGAAGCACATCCTCTGCGCCGTGACGACGTTGAACGGCGGCTCGCTGCCCGGCGACGCACTCCCCGAAGCCAAGGCGCTTGGCCTCAAGTGGCTGGCCAACTTCGGCGTTGCTCCTGTGGACGATCCCGCCGATGTGCAGGCGCGCATGGAGAAGCACCCCGGTCTGACGCAGCCGCAGTACGACGGTTTCACCAGCGACGAACTCTTCTTCGGTCGCACCACGATCGACAACTACACCAAGGCACTGTGGCGGCTGCGCAACCCCGAGAACCGTCGGGTCTACACCTGGATCGTCGGCAAGCCCGGGATCGCCTCCCTGCACACCGACTTCATGTCCGCCAGTCTCAACGCCTCCAAGGGTCGCGGGCGGCTGCTGTTCGAAGCCTACTGCCACCCGCAGGCCGACGAGAAAGCCGCCGCCGCCTATCTCGACAACATGATCGGCGAAACCATGCGTCGCTTCAACGCCTTCTACCCCAACGCCGCCGCCGGGACCGGCATCATCTTCGGGAACTTCAACCAGATCCCCATCATCTCCCTGGAGCACAATCCGGCGGTGGACTTCAAGTACTACCTGGACATGCAGGTGAACCTGATCGCCAACAGCCCCGACTTTGCCGGGCTGGCCACCACGGGGTATTGGGGCACGTATTACGGCGACGAGGAGCTCGCGCGCTGGTCGTTCATGCTCATGCGTCACTATGCGGTCGAAGGCAACAAGGACATGCTGTCCGCGCGTTACGGGTTCAAGTACACCCCCGGCTTTTTGGCGAACTGCGATTTCGCGGCCGGCCTGAACGGCTGGGTTTCGTCGCCGGCCGCCGAAGGTTCTGTGCGCGCGGAAACGATTGCCGGCTATGGCAAGAACAGCCAGGGCCGCTGGGGCGGCGGCAAGGCGGGCGACACCGTTTGCGTCATGACTCGGAACGCCGACAAACCCAACCGCATCAGCCAGACCGTGCAAGGGCTGGAGGTCGGCAAAGCCTACTGCCTGCAGTTCGTCACCGCCGACCGTAACGATGTCGTCGGGAAGAAGTACAACCCGCGCCGATACGGCATCGATGCGGAGCTGGACGGTGCGGAGATCCTCGGCGACAGGAGTTTCGTCCACATCGACACGCGCAACAAGGGCCGTTACGAACACAACGACAACGTCGCCAAGATCAACCTCAACCGCATCATTCTCCGCGCCAAGTCCCCCACTCAAGTCATCGCGTTCAGCGACGAAAAGGCCACCCCAGGCGAAGAACTCATCATCAACTTCATTCAGTTGAAGCCATACCTGGAGTGAGTGCCCGGCGACGCCGCTTTGGCTGGAGTACGTTGCGTGGGCAATGCGCCTCAGCCAAAGCGGTGTCGCGCCGCCCGTGGCGGACTTGCCGCCGTGCTCCATAGGGTGACGTCGCCGAGAAGTACTCACATTTTGCATTTTGGATTCCTGTGCGGTGCGGTGGGAATCCCGACCCCTCGCCTTGTCGCCAAAGGCGACACGCATGTCTAGCCCAGGGTTGTCAAACCCTGGGAACCGGCATGCCCGAACCCGATTGCACCCTGAAGGGTTGCTGCATGCCGAGCCACGGTGACGCGCACGAGGCGGCCCGCGTGTTCGTCCCCTTCAGGCACGGATCGGTGAGGGAGACGGTCACAAGACCCAGGGCCGTTCGACCCTGGGCTGGACATGCGCGTCCCCGTTGGGGACGGAAGACACACCCGGATGCCGCTCTGACGGTGGAATTGCTGGGGCATTTCTGGCAACCGAGCACTAGCGACACCGACAGGGGCCGCGCAGGGCTGTTTCAAGATCTGGCACCACGTCTCGGAAGGCCACGCCTCCGCGCATACCCGGTAGGGGCGGCCTGTCCTCAGGCCGCCCCCCCCGGCGTGGGGACACGCCGGGGGTACTCGCTGCACG
>Ga0208961_1000375_pt1 | contig 20068 bp, 7 predicted proteins | sample RifOxyB3_FD_184034 | JGI IMG/M metagenome (GOLD analysis project Ga0208961, IMG submission 184034) | Groundwater microbial communities from Rifle, Colorado - Rifle Oxygen_injection B3 (SPAdes) | ecosystem: Environmental > Aquatic > Deep subsurface > Groundwater | place: Rifle, Colorado, United...
TGCCGTTGCCGGCCTCGCCGCACACCTCCAGCCCCGGGCAGTCGGCCACCAACTGGGCGAGTCCGTGGCGCATGACGGGGTGGTCATCGACCAGGAGGATTCGTGCCGCGGGGGTTGTCATCTCGTCCGTTTCTCGCATGACAGAATCGCCTCGCTGACCCTCGGCGGCATGGAACACCAAGCGGTGTCCGGGCGCGGAGTCGGGAGTTGGTAATTGCAGACCCGGGTGCGCGGGACAACTCCACCTGTCCCCGTGCAACCGTAGTCATGAAGGCGAGAGAGCACAGTCCGGGGCGGCGCCAACGTGTGCACCGGGGCACCGTGGCAGCGCTCGGCGGGCCTGGAGCCGCGACAAGACAACGACTACCCCCGCACACGGGGGGGCTACCGCTGTCAGGGCAGTTGTTCTATGAGATCCCTCGCCTCAAACCACAGGAAAACTAGCCGGGCAGGCGTGTCCTGTCAAGTTGTCCCCGCATCCGGGGGGTAATGCGTCGGTCGTGAGTGGAAGCAGTCCTGAAATCGATGCGTTGCCTGGAGAGGCGCTTGCAGGGGTCTTGCAAGCGCCTCTTGAGTCCGCGGGCCAGAGACCGTCCGCACCACGGTCCGAGCCGCCCGCGGTGCTGTCGGCGGGTGACGGATCCTGGTTCGTTTATTGCGCACAGATCGAAAAAAAACCGTCGCCCGCGACGCGACAACCAGGCGATCCGGCGTATAGTTAGCGTTGACAAAGCGACAAGGGACACCATACATTGACAACGGACCACGTTTGGGAGGTGGCGCAGGAGAACGAGGAACTTGTCCGGACCCTGATGGAAGCTTCGGGCACGACCCGGCCTACGGCTCTGGTCTTGGCTCATCGCGGCATCGGCCCGGAACAGGTGAATGACTTCCTCCATCCTGCCCTGCAACAACTGACCGATCCATTTCTGCTTCCCGGCGCGCACGCTGCCGCGGAGCGGCTTTGGCTTGCCATTCACCGTGGCGAACGGATACTGATCCACGGTGACTACGACACCGACGGAATCACGGCTGCCGTGCTGTTGGCCTGGGTGCTGAAGGAGAACGGAGCCGAGGTCGAGTGTTTCCTGCCGCACCGAATCGATGACGGCTATGGCTTGACGTGTGAGGCCATCGAGAAGGCTGGCCGCGAGAAGCGCCAACTGCTGGTGACCGTCGACTGCGGCATCACCAGTTACGAAGCAGCGCGGTTGGCGCGCGACCAAGGCTTGGACCTGATCGTCACCGACCACCATGTCCCGGGCAACGAAACGCTGTGCGCCACGGCGGTCGTCAATCCGAAGCTTTCGGGAGTGAACCCGGCCGCCGGCGACTTGGCCGGCGTCGGCGTGGCCTTCAAAGTCTGCCATGCCTTCCTCAAGTACGGTCGCGAACAGGGCTTGGGCGGCGTGGAAACCGATCTGCGCCTGGGGCTTGACTTGGTGGCGCTGGGCACGGTGGCGGACATCGTGCCACTGCTGAACGAGAACCGGTTGCTGGTCAAGTACGGTCTTGGCGTGCTCGCTCGGCAGCAGCGGCCGGGGATCCATGCGCTCTGCGAGATTGCCCGGCTCGGGGATCGGCTTCGTTCGTCCGACATCACTTACAAGCTGGCACCGCGTCTCAACGCGGCCGGACGCATGGGTGACCCCACGGAGAGTCTCCGGTTGCTGGAAGCGACGAGTATGGTGGAAGCCGTCGCTCTGGCGCGCTCGCTCGAGGACCACAACCGCAAGCGCCAGGAGATCGAAGAGTCGGTGGTCCGACTCGCTGAGAAACAGATCGAAGACCGCTATGACCTGAACACTGCCCGGGCTCTTGTCGTCTGGGACAATTCGTGGCACCAGGGCATTGTCGGGATTGTTGCCTCGCGACTGGCGCGTCGCTATCACCGGCCATGCGTGGTCCTGACCCGCGACGCCAATGGGCAGCTCACCGGCTCGGCCCGCAGTGTGCGCCGCCTGGACTTGGTTCAGATCATGGACAAGCACCGGGATGTCGTACTGCGGTTCGGGGGGCATGCCATGGCGGCGGGCCTGTCTCTGCTGCCCGAAGGCCTGGAGGTCTTCTGCCGCACGTTCGAGGACGCCGTTGCTCAGGTGCTGGGGCCGGAAGCCATGAAACCGCAGATCGACATCTGCGGGCGTGTTTCGCTGGCGGAGATTTCCAGCGAGTTCATGGAAGAGCTGGACCTGCTTGAGCCCTTCGGGCATAGCAATCCCGAGCCCGTCTTTCTGGCGAAAGGTGTCGTGACCGAACGTCGGGACCTGGCCGGCGGAAGTCACACCCGCGGCGTGCTGCGCGATCCGTCGGGGGGGCGCCTGGACTTCATCGCGTTCAGCCGGCTGCCGACCGATTTCCCGGATGAACCCTGGAACCTGGTGTTCACCCCTCAGATCAACACGTTCGGCGGCCGCAGCACTCCCCAGGCCCGCATTCTTGATGTGCGGCACGAGTAGTTCCCGGTGCGGTGGTTGACCCATCCCGTTCCCTGAAGCTACCCGCTCATGTCACTCCCCGCTTCGTGCCCCGCAGCAGCGCCAGAACGGCCCGGAGCATTGGCCCGAGCAGGCGTGGGCGCCGAAACAGGGCCCTCAGGTGGTCCAGCAGCACGCATGGCCGCAGGTAGAAACGCCGCATCAGTTTGTCGCGTGCGGCGTCGAGGTCCTCGCGGGTCAGCCCGTTCGGAACGAATACGGTGTTCAGGGTGTTCATCCGGCGCCAGTCCCGCTCCATCGTTCCAAGTACGTCGGCTTGTTGGTAGAGTTCGCTGCCGGGGAAAGGCGTCAGTTGCATGACGCTGACTTCATCCAGGGGCAGCGACAGGGCAAACGTGGCGGTGGTGGCGAGGGACTCGCGGGTCTCCCCGGGGAAGCCGGTCATGAAGAAGCCTTTGGTGCGGAGCCCAGCCTCCTTGCTCCAACGCAGGGCCGCCTCGATCTGCGTGAGGTCCAGGTTCTTGTGCATGGCTTTCAGCAGCTCCGGATCCCCGCTCTCAATCCCGTAACTGATGTGCCAGCACCCTGCTCGGCGCATGCTGTGAAGCAGTTCGGGCGTCACGCGGTCGGCACGGGCCAGGCAGGACCAGGTGATGTTCAGGCGTTCTGAGAGCAGCCGGTCGCAGAATTCGCTGACCCGTTGCCGGGAAAGGGTGAATGTGTCGTCCTCGAGCAGGATTTCTTGCACGCCATAGTTGTCTCGCAGGTCCCGGATCAGGCGCACCGCATACTCCGGGCTGTAGGCTCGGCACTGGCTGCCGAAGACGGATCGGTCGCAGAACGAGCATTGGTTGGGGCAGCCTCGGCTGAGAACGATGGACGCACAGGGCCAGCGCCGGATACGCATCGGGGCAGGGCGGAATGCCTTGGGGAAGCCGGGCAGCAGGCTCCAGGCGGGTAGGGGCAGTTCGTCCAGGTTCGCGATGATAGGACGGGGTGGATTCCTGAACTCCAAACCGTCCTTGCGTGCGGCAGTTCCGGCCACGTCCAGCGGCAGGCGTCCGTCCTGGGCCAGGCGCTGGAGCAGTTCCCGCAGAGTCGCTTCGCCTTCGCCGATTGCGATCAGGTCGAAGGCCGGGAATTCGCGCAGGCTCTCCTCTGGCAGAGCCGTCACGTGGCAGCCGCCGACCAGTACGTAGGTCTGAGGGCACTGGGCCTTGACCTGTGCTGCCAGTTCGGCGGCCGCGCAGATGCCGGCCGTGGTGGCGGAGATCCCTACGACGTGGGGGTGGAACGGCAGGAGTCGTGCCAGGGTTCTGTTCACCCCGAGGTTCTCGGCAGCGGCTTCGACGATCAGGACTTCGGCGCCGGTCTCCCGCGCCACCGCCGCCAAGCACACCAAGCCGAACGACGGTTCCGTGTTGGCAGCCTGCGCAAAGGCGCCATAGCGGTCGCTGAGCGTGAGGGGCGCGGCAACCAGGGAGAGCCGCGGTTTCATGCCGAGGGTCTCCCCTTTTCCCCGCGGCTCCGGACGTGTCGGTGCTGGCGCCAGTACTCGCCGAGGATGGCGGCCGCCGCGCACGCCACGTTCAGACTTTCCACGGCGCCGGACCCGGGAATGGTCAGGTGACGGTCCGCACTTTGCGCCAGGGTCGGCGAGAGCCCGTCGGTCTCCGATCCGAACAGCAACAGGCTCCGGGGCGGAAGAAGGGTCGTGTAGACCGAGTCGCCTGTGTGGCTGGAGGTCGCGACGATCACGAACCCGGCACCGCGCAGTTCCTGCACGGTCCGTGTCGCATCCGTGATCCGGAGAACCGGCACGGTCTCCATGCCGCCCTCGGCGGTGCGGAACACCGTGGCCGACAGCGTGGGCAACTCGGCCGCATTCCCGGCCATCAGCACCCCGGCGACACCGAAGTGTGCCGCCACTCTCACGATGGCGCCCAGGTTGTGGGGGTTGGTGATGTTCTCGAGCAGAACGAGGCTCTGGGCGCACTCGCGCTTGCCGGTCGCGGCGAGAAATGCGTTGACATCAGGCCCTGCAAGGCGTCGGGCCAAGAGACATATCCCTTCGTGATGGCAGGACTCCGTAATGCGCTCCAACTCCTCACTCGTCACGACGTGGTAGGCACGACGTGTCTGCGCACACCACTGAAGCAGGGCGGTGCAGGACTTCATCTGCCGCTGCGTCACATAGGCACGGATGATGGCGTCCCGCCGGTTTTCGAATACGGCAAGACATGCGCTCAGGCCGTAGATTTTCATCTCCGTCCTGTTGTCATGCCCGGCGCGCGTTTCACGGGTGGCGTCCCGGTCCTGACCACGGTCCGGCGGTTCCGGGTTGCGCGTTGGTCGCGGTGGTGGCGGAATGCCGTTCTGCGGTCGTGCCGATGCGGTGTGGCCTTGGCCGCCGGGGTCGGTCCTGGTCCGTGACTCCCGATGCGGGCGCGCGGGCGGCTTGGACGCGCTATCTTGGTTGTGGGGTGTGGATGGCATGACTGGCTGGCCGAACCCCGCAAGCAGGTTCAGGAATCCCGTCCTCCTTCTGTTCCATGGCCTTCGGGCGAAAGGTCAATTGATTCCGTACGTCAGCGGGCCTTCAAGAGCGGCGGGAGCGTCTCGCTCCGCCGGACCGACACGTCCGCCGTCGTGGTGGCACGAAGGCGTAAACGGTCCGCCTCCTTGGGCTTTGGTTGTGCGCCCGGGCCGGCAAGGTCGACAGGCCTTGAAACCGGGGTTACTTACCCTGTCCGTTCTTGGGTTGCTGTTCCTGCCGGGCTGGTTGGCTGTCCGCATTGGCAGCGGGTTTCTCGGTCTTGGTGGCAGGTTCTGTCTTCTCGTCTGTCGCCGGTTCAGCCTTTGCGTCGGGTTCCGCCGTTGCCGGCTCCTGCGCCCCTTCGCCCTCTGGGGCGGCGCTCGCGGCGTCGTCCTTTTTCTCTGGCTCGGCCTTGCGCTTCTCCTTCCCGTCTTTCTCCTCGGGCACGGCCAGCGCCTCGTCGTCCTCCTTCTCCTCCCTGCACTTGACCGTCTGGCGATCGGCGGAGATGAAGTACTTGAGCCTGCCGTCGGTGCAGGCGACAAAGTCGCCCCAGCCGAGCTGGGACAGCAGGAACAGCATGTCGTCTTGGAATGGTTTCTCGGCCTGAAGCGAGATGGTGTGCAGGATGACCAGGCCGCTGGGGTCTCTCTGCTGCCAGGCTCCAAAACTGGCCATGGGCGACTCGCCGTAAGGCAATCCATCCGACAGCAGGTAGGCGGTGTTCACACGTGGAATGGCCAGCCCGCTGTCGATCCCGCGACTGGTGTAGGTGTAGTCCCCGCCTGGCTCGAGACCCTGCACGAACTTCTGGAATCGCGTCATGGCGGGCTTGCTGGCGGGGACCAGGCGTCGCGAAAACTCCTCGATGGATACGCCGTAGAAGACCGCCGTGAACTTATAGTCGGAGCTGAGTCCCTGCACGGCGCCCATCAGGTTCTGGAGCAACTGGTTCCATTTTCCGCCCGCCGTCATGGAGATCGAACGGTCGCAGATAAACACGATGCGGCGGCTGGTCATGTCCAGGTCATAGTAGCTCTGGGCGTTCGTCTCTTGTTCCTCGCCCTGGTTCTCCTGAGGGTCCGGTTCGACGACGGACGGTGCCGCACCACCCAGAGAGCCCGCTTTGGCCCAGAGCTTCGAGTCGTACGGAACCTTGCCTTTGCCGCAGATGTTCTCCAATGCCAACCAGATGCTGAAAAACTCGATTTCCGAGATCGCCGTCCCGCCGCCCATCTTCACGAGAAATGGCAATGCGTCCTCGCGGCGCATGCTGCTGACGTAGCGCACGACTCCCACCCGCACCGCGGGGGTTTTACTGGCCATGGCGCGTTTCAGAGAGGCCAGGTCGACCGGGGCGCGTCGGCGCGCCAAGGCTTCCCAGGCGAAGGTGGCGTGGACTTTGTCGGCCAGCGCCACCTGGAGGAGGAACTCCTGGCCGGGGGTGCCGTGCGTCCGGCTCAGCAGGAGGAACGCCAGGGGGGGGACGATGGGCAGCGTTTTCGGTTCCTGGATGACCTGGATCAGAACGGGCTCGATCGCGTCGTCGGCTGTTGCCAGCAGTCGCACGGTGGCGAGCACCGGCAGTAGCACCGTCTGGGCGCGGAACATCATCGCGGCAAACGCCGCTTGCTCCTGCGGACTGGTCAGAAACTCCGGGTCCGGAACATCCGCGAAACCGGACACGAAAAGGGGCGCAATGTCGTACTCGCCGGCAACATCGTAGATGTGCCCCATGATCGCCGATTTGACGCTGTCGTCCCGGGCCTTTTCGTAGATCTCCAGCCAGCTTCGAATGGCGACCGGGTCGGTCCCGAACCGCTCGAACAACTCGTCGAGCAGGAACTTCAGTTCGTCGGCATTGACGCCGACGACGACCTTCTTGCGCTCCCGCACTTGGCGTGTTTCGGTGCGGACTTTTTCTGGACGCTTCTTACGGACTTTCTCCGTCGCGTCCTTGTCGAGGACCATAACGCCGTCACGCTGCACCATGACGAACTGGGGCAAGGCCCCACCCGTAGTGATGGTCACGGTTTTTTCTTCGACTTCCGTCTTGGTCTTCTCGCGCAAGCGGAAGCTGATCAGCTGGGCTTTGAGGTCGTCGAAACTGTTGATGACCGGAAATCCGGCGGCCGTCGGGCCGTATAGCGCGACCAGCAGCAGGCTGGTCCACAGCAGGATGATGGGAGCTTGGCGCATAGCAACCGTGTCGTATCGTGCGTGTCTTGGATGGGGCAGCCGTACAGCCGGCAAAGGCGGCTCCACCTATAGCTTCAGGGCCATGTGGCCGATCCGCATGGAACCGTAGTCCATGCGTGGTTCCATGTGACGGAGCAACACTTCGCTCATGGGGTCACAAACCAGCGTGACATCCACGTTGCGGAAAACGAAATGGGAAAGAAAGCAATCCTGCGAACTGCTCACGCGACATGACACCAGTTCGCCCTGCAGCCATATCTTGCGGGCACTCTCGAACAACTGGACCGTGCCGGAGAAGTGTTTCCTGGACTTGTCGGAGGATTCCTGTTCGACGGGATCGGGTTCTTCCGGGCTTCCCTTGGTCTCCGAGGTGAACTTCGAGACCGTGTAGACGTGGATGTCCCGAGGCCCGGAGCCTGCCTCGGTGAGCGCGGTCGAGATGGGGAATTTGGCGTAGACGGACGGGCGCGTACCCCTGAACTTCACGCTCCGGCCGTTGGCGGCGGAAAGCCGTTTCGTGTCCTCCTCCGAGATCGCCGCCCAATTCTGTACGGGCGAGGCCTCGAAGGCCGCCAATTCGCCGATGCAGCAACTGCTACGGGTGTCGAAGCGGTCGGTCCCAAAGCCCATCAACGGATAGACGTGCGTCCTGCCCTTGCGGACAGCCCACATCAGGTCAGCGACCGGCAGCTCAATCGTCAGGTTGCTGTAAACGGACTTCCACATCGTGATCGGCCCCATGTACGAACCCTCGGCGCTGAACGCGTCCGGCAGGTTGCCATTGAACACCTCCTGGTCATTGACCTGGAAGCGCAGCCGTGGCAACGTGGCTTCGATTTCGACGCTGACCCAATCCGGCTTTCCCTGTTCCTGGATAACCGAGAACGCTGTCTTGGTGACCACTTTGTTCTCGCTGACCGCGACTTCGTTGAACGCGTTGTCTTCGCCGGCGACAATCAGGCGCACGCCACCGTCGGCGTAGCTCAGAGAGGGGACACCCGTGGCGCAACAGGTGAAGCTGAGGTAGCCGAACTCTTCGCTCTTCGGAAGATTGGCGGCACGATAGCGCACCACGAAGCGTTTGCCGTGCGGCATGTTCCAGAACAGGGCCGAGGGATAGTCCACGCCGACGACCAGGGCTCCCGCCTGATCCGCCTGCTTGCTTGGCAACACGGCCCACTGCTGCTGCCGCTCCACCCACTTGCCGTCAAGGCCCAGGGCCCAGTCGCGCGAGGGTTGAATGAAGTCCGCCAGCTCATCCACACTGCTGAACGGGTACTCGAACCGGACCCGGAACCCGGGCAGAGCCGTGACCTTGCAGTGCAGGCCGAGGGGTGCGACGAGTCGGGTCAGATAGTTCGACTCGACGGTCGTGGAACGTTCGCCCAGGCTGGCGTTGATCCGCGGGGTCAGGAGGAAGAGGTATTCCTCAAGTTTGTCCGGCTTGTCGGCCAGTGCGGCAAACAGGTACTCCAAGGCGCCCTTGTACTCGACCATCGTGTCCTTGCGCGCGTCGACACTCAGTTCCTGGGTGGCCTCCAAGGCGCCGGTGAAATGCGTCATGCATTCGTCGAGTTTTCCGAGTTGGGCGGCCATGCCCGCCGCCCGGTACTTGTAGATCACGCGTTGCTCCGGCAAGAGCTGAGGATTAGCCATCTGCTGGATCAACGTCGCCATTTCCTGCTCGCGCGGGTCGGTGGGCACCGTCGAGCCCTTGGCCCCCGCCGGTTGCACGGGCGACCTCTTCGCACCACGGGTCGCAACGTGGATGCCCAAGGCGATCACCAGTACGGTCATCAGTGCAATGGCCGCCATCAGCAAGATCGGTTTCCGAGGTTCGGGGCGTGGTTGGGACTTGCCCGATTTTCCGGGTTTGCCGACCGTCGCAGGCTGCCCGGGATCCGGTGGTTCCTGGTTCGCGATCAGGACGCCGAACCGGTTCTTCCGTACAATGCCGATATCCTGCAGCAGTTCGGTCGCGTTCTGGTAGCGGTCGGCCGGTTCCTTGGCCATGCACTTGCGGATGATCAGATCGATGGGCTTGGACAGGCTGGGGACCTTGTCGGTGATGTGCGGAATGGGCCCGTTGACATGGTTGAGCAGGATTTGCCGCACGTCCATGCCGGGATACGGCGGTTCGCCGCTCAACAGGTAGTAGAATGTGCAACCCAGAGAGTAGATGTCGGCCCGCGTGTCGACGTTGCGCGCGTCCAGCGCCTGCTCCGGGGACATGTAGTGCGGCGTGCCCATGGCGACGGAGACCGCCGTCAACTCCGGGTGTGTCGCGGTCGACGCTTCCTCCCGGGCCAGCCCCAGGTCGGCCAGCTTGTACTGCTGCTGGCCGGAAATCATGATGTTGTCGGGCTTGATGTCCCGGTGGATGATGTTGTGCCGTTCCGCTTCCTCCAGGGCCAGAGCCATGCTGTGCAAGACGTCCAGAGCCTGCGCGAGGGGCATGGGACCCTTCTGCTGAACAAGAGTCTTGAGGTTGCCGCCGTTGATGTACTCCATCACGATGTACACCAGGCTACCTTCCGTGCCGCAGTCCAGCACGCGCACGATGTTCGGATGATTCAGCTTGGCCGAAGTCTTGGCCTCGCGGTAAAAGCGCTCGACGGCGTCGCGGTTCTGCGCGAAGCGCGGCGAGATAATCTTCAGTGCCACCGAGATGTTCAGCGTCGTGTGCTCGGCGAGGAAGACGACACCCCAGGCGCCGCGACCGATCTGGCGGATGATCCGTGTCTTACCGATGACCGTGGGGAAGATGGAGGTCGAGGAACTGTGCGGGTCGGCGGGTGGCGCTGCTTGCTCCGGTTGGGTCGGCGGCGTCAAGTCCGCGCCTGGAGGCGGTGCGTTGTCCCAGGTGATCGAGATCGTTTCGCCGACGTTGCGCTTGGGCGTCTCGCGGACAACCACCAACTCATCGGTGATGTGGAATTTCTTCCCGCACGGGCATTCCACCTTCAGCCCGATCCGGCCCGCCCCGAGCTCGTGTTCGGTCAAACACTGTGGACATTTGAATACCACCCGACCGACTCCTTCGCGGAGCTCAGGACCCCGGCTTACCTCGCAAATTTTACACACCCACCGCAACAGCGTCTAACGCTGTGCGAGGAGAGGCGCTTTGCAGCCCAAGGCAGCCAATCGTCGCCCGGGCGTTGAATACGGTAGACCGCACGGACGAACATTCAACCGCCATCGCCCTAGAAAAGGGGGGGGCGGTACGGGGCGGAGGGAAAGCGTCTTGTTTCGGTTGTGGGGCTCGGCACGGGAGCGGTTGCCGCGGTTCTCGGGGGGCGACACACGATCAGGCCCCCCACAAGGCAGGGCTGCCTGCGCCCAGTCACGCCCTGTCCGGGGCAGCCCCTACTCGATCTCCAGGCCCAAGTCCTGGTCCTTGGCGTCGAGTGCGGACGCTCCTTTGGCGACCGCTTCCGGCATCTTGTAGGTGGGCAGGTAGCGGTAGTAGACCTGCAGGCTCAGGCAGCACAGGCAGGTGATGTAGTAGGGGTTGTACTCCTCCGGTACCTTGTCCTTGCCTCCCCAGACCCCAGTCTCCCAGTGCCCGTCGCTCTTCTGGTTGGTGACGACCATGGGCGAGAAGATCTTGTTCCATTTCTTCCACGTCGTTTGGCCGGCGTGGAACATCACCTGGGTTGCGTAGTACCAGCAGTACAATGTGCCCGGGTCCGTCTTTTCATCCCATTTCAGCGTGGGCGTGTAGGCTTCGTCCAGGTTTGTGGCGCCGGTCTTGGCCTCCGGGCATCCGGCTTCGCCGATCAGCATCAGGCACAACGTGCCGGCGGAGTGCACGCCCCAACTGCCTTGGCCCGGACTGGAGTACCCGAATTTTCCGTTGGCGTAGGCGACATTGCGCAGGAAACGGCTGGCGTTTTCGATCCCCGTCGGAATACCCGCATTTTCGCATCCGGCGACGTACCCAGCCTTCATGGCCTGGACTTGCCAGCCGACAACCGACGTGTCCCAGCGCTTCGTCTTGGCGTAGTTGTAGTCGAAACCGCCGCAGGGTTGCTGGCCCTTGAGAACGGCCTCAAGGCCTTTCTCAGCGGCCGGTTTCAGGAACGGGATTTTGGTCATCCCGTAAGCTTCGCACAGCGCGTAGGTGGTGATGCCGTTGATGTAGCCGCCGCCGCCGATGCCACGCGGGTCGGTAGTCGCCATCATGGCATTGGTCAGGAACTGCATGGCTTTCTGCACCGTCGGACCGAACTCCGGCGACATTGGCGTCTCGCCGTGCGCCAGGTAGGTGAGCAGCGCGAACCCGCACATTGCGTGCGGCTGGCTCTTCGACCACGACCCGTCCGGGTTCTGGTGCTCCTTGAGCCAACGCAGCGCCTTCAGTACCGCGCTCTCTGTCACGCTCGAGCCGCCGAACCGCGCGATCGCCTTCTTGCGGCCCTCGCTGCTCCGTCCGCCGTACAGACCGGAGATTTTCAGCGGCGTGTCGCTGGCCTTGATGTCCAGCACATCGCTGAAGTCCATGGCGTCGTCGGTCTGCGCCATTTCGTTGCTGAAGTCCTCGGTCACCGCCTGCACCTGTTCCTGCGGCACATCGGGGCGCTCGACGTCCGGGACCACGTCCTGCGGCACGTTCTCCAGTTTCTGCAGTTCCTGGATGATCTTCGGGTCGAGTTCCTTGACTTCCATCTCCTCGATGGAAACCTCGACGTCTGAGATCTCCTGCACCGTCTTGCCGGTCATCAGGAGGAAGCAGGACACGATCATAATGATGTGGACAATCAGCGAGACGAACGGCCCGGTCAGGTGCTCGAGCATCTGCCGGCGCTGGTACTCGGCCAGGATGGCTTCGATCTCGTGCTGGCGCTGCTCCTCGTCATACGCCGCGTCCTGCTGCTGAGCCGCATCTTGGTCTGCCATGATTCCGGACCTCCACCACCTGAGTAACCTTCCGCCCGCCAGGGCAGAAGCGGCAACACCGAAAACTTCCCATTAACGTAAAGACGTTATTAACATGACCCTTTTCAAACGACATGTCAAGAAAAATCGACCTGTGCAATAAGCGGAGCGATGTGGTGTCCGCCCAGGCCAGCCCCTCCTGACAGGCAGGGCCGCCCGCGGTACTGTCGGATGGTGGCGGGGCCTAATCCGCTGCTTGCACAGGTCGAGAAAAATGGCGCCCCGGGTTCACGGCTTGGCGGCTGCTGCCGCGCCGAGGTAGGTCGTGCCGTTCGCCATGTCGGCCTGGAACACGGCGCCGAGCGCATTCGCCTGGGGCCCGAAGAAATCGCCTTGGAGCTGGCTGCTGGTCGGTTGTACGCCCGGGCCGCCGGTGCTGACCGAGGTGATGGCGCCGTTGAAGCCGCGCCAGTTGCTGTTCACGTCCGCCTCCACTGCCATCGTCAGACCGGGGTAATTCATGGACCCGGTCAGGTGCGGGTTGGTCGCGAAATCGAGAGTGAACACCGACGTGCCGACGTGCGTTACCGCGCCCCCTGCAGAGGGGAACTCCACGCAGCGCGCGGCGCCCGAATACGATCCCGTTCTCATGTTCTGGATGTACGAGGTGGGGGTCAGGACCCCGGCTACCCATTGCGCCGCGGCCTGCGTCACGCCCGCGGCTGGAATGGTCAGACTCGGCGAGGGCCGGCTCGCCTGCCAGTAGCCCCAGTTCATCCATTCCGGATTGATTGAAGCGGGCAGTGGAGTGCTGCTCAGGCTGCCGCCGGCGCCACCCGAACCGGTGAGCGTGGCATTGACGGTGCCGAGAGTGCTGCCGTTGTCGGTCGCGCTGGGGAGGCTCAGGGTGTCAGCGCCGTTGGTGACAATCAGCCCCCCGGCGGCCACCCTTCCATCCACCTCGTTCCGATGAAGGACAAATTGTGACGAATCCGTATTGCGGTAGACGTTCACCCCGCGGCTGCCGCCGGGTGTGCCGACCGCAAAGCCGTTCCACGGCACCGTGTCCGGCGGCGGTGTGCCAAAGGGCATGTCCGGCGGCGGTGTTGCTGTTGCCTCGATTTGCTTCTCGATATCGTCCTTTTCCTGCTCTCCCGCCGTATAGGTGTCGTCCACGCCCTGTTGATTCGAGTCTTCATTGATTCCGTCGTTCATGTCGTCGAGGTCTTCACCGCCGCCGTTGTCGTCGTCGCCATCGAGGTCTCCGCCGCCGTCGCCGCCGTCGCCGCCGTCGCCGCCGTCGCCGCCGTCGCCGCCATCGCCGCCATCGCCGCCATCGCCGAGGTGGTCACCCCCAAGGCCGTTGAGCTGCGCGGCGGAGAACGGCGCCGGTTCGGCCGGCGCATCGTCGGCCGAGGTCACGATGGTGCCGAAACTCGGCGTGGTGATCTCAACCCCGCCGCGCGCGTTCGTAACCGTGATGCCGCGCCCTCCGAGGAACACGACCTCGAGACGGCCCGCGTTGATCCGGCCGCTGTAGAACGAGCCGCGGATGCCGATCGTGGCCGTCGGAGTCTTGGTCTGGAAGTTCTCCGGCGCGATTTTGGTGATGGCGCCGCCCATGACCCGGAACACGCCTTCGTTGATCTGTGTGACGAGTTTGCCCTGGCCCTCGGATGGCTGGTAGGTGAATTCTTCAATCGTCATGGTCGTGTTCCGGCCCAGGCTGATCAGCGTTTCGTCCGGGAAGCGGATCTGAATGCGGCCGCGCTCCCCCGTCTTGACCGTGCTGCCGCGTGGGATCTCGCTCTTGAGCTGCAGTTTCGCCGAGGTCCCATCAGGCCGCACCATGGCCACGTCGCCGCGTACGGCCACCACAGTGGCAACCGGTTCGGCGGCAGGCTTGACGGGCTCCTGAGCGAGCAGGCACAGACCCCAGAGCACCGTGCAACCGGCAACCAGGCCCAACAGAGGTCGTGATGTCTTCATGTTCTGCACCTTTCCGTTCGCCAGGGCGCATGCATCCGATGCGTCGTCTGAGTCGTCTGTGACCCCAATGACACCCAACTTAGGGTTGAGGGTTGAAAGCTGAAAGCTGAGGTCCAGAGTCCGGAACACCATGCGGCACAATTGTATCCACTTCAGGTTTCATCCCTCAGCCCTCGCCCCGAGTGCGACGGGCCTTAAGTTGGGGGGCATTCTCTGTGGCCCTATTTGGGAGTTACGGCCCGACCTTGATGGTTCCCGCCTGTTTTGCGTCCAGCCAATGGCCGTGGCCGCAACTCAACTCGTCTTCCACTCCGTACTTGACGCCGTCCCAGCCGAAAAGCACTCCGGCGCCGTTGGCCGGCGTTATCCAGACTGGCGTCGCACCTGGGGCTTCCACATCGGCGTATGGGGCAGTGCCCACCGGGCCGATCAGGCTCCATCCCGCTTCCACGTCGAGCGTGCCCGGTCCTGGGACCGGTGTGCCGTTGATGGCCACCACCGTGGCCGCGCCGGGGCGGTAGACCCAGTAGCCCCGCTTCGGCGTCAGCCCCTGCGCCTGGGTGACGATCTCGTACCCCGTGCCGTTCCAGTCCCAGACCGTGCTGCTGATCGCCGCCCACAGGGGCGCCTGCGATGTGGGCTGGATCGGCAGTGAGATCAGGTTCCAACCGGTCCGCAATTGCAGGTTGAACGTATGCGTCGTCCCGGTTGTCGGGATGCCGAGTGGATCGAGTCGGACGGCCCGCGTCTGACCGTCGATCGTGCCATAGCCCGCGATCTGTCCCGAGTCGTTGATGGCGGTTGCCCGTTCGAGGACGTTGGTGGCGCGTGCTGCCTGGGGCAGGACGCCGCTCAGGTCGAAGATGCCCTGGTTGATCCACAACGCAGCGTGGATTGCGCCGTCTGCCGTTTCGGACCAACCGACGACCACGCCGTCGCTGTTCACGCCGCACGCTCCGGCGCGCAGTCCGCCCAGCGTGCCCAGTTCCTGGAATACCTGCGTGTCCGAACGCCAGAAGAAAGCGCGTGTCACGCCTAACTCGTCCGACTTCTCGCCGGCGACGAACACCCCCCCGCCATCCCCTGGCTCGCTGACCGCCAGGGCGCGGCTCTCGGCGCCGCTGTTCGGGTCAAGGTCGATCAGCGACTGGCCGGTGCCCGGCGGCACCGCAAACGCGTGATTGACCCATAGCGTCGAGCGGCGGTATTCGCCCGCGAACCAGCCGGTCGAGTTGATGGCGTAAATCGCGCGGGTATCGGTCTCGGCAATGGCGGAAGGCAGGTTCCAGCGCACGCCGGCCTGCTGCCCGCCTGTGTAGAGCACACTGCCGACGATCTGCCCGCCGCGTGTCCCGTCGTTGATATCCCAGGCGCGGGTCGTGAATGCACCGGCAATCCCGAGGAGGTCGCTGGTCCCGTTGTTGATGTCCCAGACAAAGCCGACGAACCCGGGGCCGTCGGGGTCGCGGATTGAGCCGACCACCAGCCCGCTATCGTTCAGGCCGTAGGCCGTCCCGGCCGGCCGGTCGCTGTCGATGGCGCCCGCACCGTTGTCCCAGACGGCCGGTGTGAACGCTCCGGAGAACGGCTGGATCGAACCGACGACCGTGCCGCCGTTGTTGATGCCGAAGGCGCGGCTGGCGTTGCCGATCCCGGCCAGGGGCAGCACGAGCGTCCGGTACAGGTCCGCACTGGGCGAGGAACTGACGATGACGATCTCGTTTGACGTGTCGTCCGTTCCCACGTTACCGCCCGCGTCCGTCGCCGTGACGTTGACCGAATACACTCCAACGGACAGGGCTGCCCCCGCGGAGATGCCCGCGGACCACTCGTTCCCGACGATCGTGACCGTGCCGGTCGATTTCCGGAACGTCTGCGTCTGGCTGCCATTCGTCACGACCACTTCCAGTTCGGTCAACTCTGGCTTGTCGGTGGTACCCGTGATCAACGGCGTTGTGTCCGCGGTGATCAGCTTGTGCACCGACACCAGCGGCGGAATCTTGTCGATGTTGGCCACGGTTGCGGTCGCGGTGCCGGTGTTCCCGGCCGCGTCGGCGAACTGGAACGTGAAGGTCCCGTTGGCCGTGAAGGTGTAGGTGTCTGCGCCGGCATTATTGGTGACGGTCACGGTCTCGTCCGGGTTCAGGGTGGCGATCACGTCCCCATTCGTCGGAGCGGTTGTGGAGTAGTCGACGGTTGCGGTCGGCGGTGTCTTGTCGATGTTGGCCACGGTTGCGGTCGCGGTGCCGGTGTTCCCGGCCGCGTCGGCGAACTGGAACGTGAAGGTCCCGTTGGCCGTGAAGGTGTAGGTGTCTGCGCCGCCATTATTGGTGACGGTTACGCTTTCGTCCGGGTTCAGGGTGGCGATCACGTCCCCATTTGTCGGTGCGCTGGTGGAGTAGTCGACGGTGGCCGTGGGCGCGGTTATGTCGATGGTCCAGACGAAGACCGTTGGCGTCACTTGCCAGTTCCCCGCCGCGTCCCGTGCGAGCACCGAGATGCTGTGCGTGTCGTCGGACAGCCCGGAGAGAATGATCGGTTCGCCGATCACAATCTCGTCTCCGAACTCGAGGCCGTCCAGAGAAAACTTGTAGTGGGTCGCGTCGCCGTCGACGGAACCAACCTGGATGGAGGCTGTCGTCTCGTTGGTCGGGTCCGCAGGGGTGTTGCTGAGGCTGGCGGTGGGCGGGGTGCTGTCCTCGGTGTCCACGACCCCGAAAATGGCCACATCGTCGAGATTCCAGCCGGACCGAGCGTCCGTGGCGTCGGTCGGGCCGGTGCCCCAGCGCAGCGACACGGTTTCCTGTCCGGATGTCGAACCCGAGATGTCCAGATTGACGAGTTGCCAGGCGCTGTCCGCGATCTCAGCCCCGCCGTTGCTCCAGATTTCTGTCCAATCGGTCCCATTCGTCGAGATCTCGACCGTGGCCCGGTCGCCAGCCGCCACATTCAGCCAGCGCCAGAAGCGGAGGTGCGCGGCGGCGAAGTCGCTGCAGTTCAGCGCCGGCGTGGTGAGGTACTGGGCCGAGGCCAGATTGTTCTCGTAGTCGCCATTCAGGTTGTAGCCGTAGACGTTGATCCCGGTGTGGCTGGCGGATGGGTCAGGGTTGCCGCTCCGGCCAAGGACCGGGGTCCCGAATGCCCAGAGACCCTCCGTGGCCCAGCCCGGATCGGTGTCGAAGCTGAACTCGAACACCGGGGTGCCGATCACAATGGCGCTGTCTACCGCGATCGTCGTCGCCGGCAGCGTCACTTCCGCATCGTTTCCGGACTCGTCCCTGAGCGACGCGTCGTTGAGCGCGACAGCCGTGGCGTCGAGGTCCAGGGAGGCCACGCCCGCACCAATCACATACACCCCCGTCGCTTGCGCGGACAGGCCGAACGGTGCGATGGCCACGACCTCGCCGGTGTCCAGGGTCACATCGAGCGTGCCGCTGGTCAGAACGACGGGTTCGGAGAAGTTCACGGTGACATCGATCGACTCGCCTGCGGTGTATGCGCCGTCCGGCGTATTCGAGACGATCGAAACAATCGTCGGAGCATCGATGTCGTAGTCTATGCTGTTGTCGATGGATGTCGAGGCCGAATTGTCGTTGCCGGCCTGGTCCTGCACCGTGGCGGCAAGCACGGTCGGGACCAGTGTTCCGGAGGTTGTCACGGCCGTGACTTCCACCACGTAGTCGCTGCCCTCGCCGATCACCGCAGCGGTGATCCCCGTTGCCGTGCCGCTCCAGGCGAGATCGGTCGATTCGAAGCCCGTAACCGGTTCGGAGAACTGGACGTCGAAATAGATCGGCAGTGTGTTGGTTGGGTCTGCCTGGCCACCTGCCTGCTCGAGGGTTACGGTGGGGATAATGGTATCAACAAGGATGTCTTGGAAGTCCGGAATGTTCAGCGACGGCAGTTCGACCGCGACGTCCTTCGTGCCGGTCGCCGTATCCCGAAGTGTTCCCCCGTTCAACTCAATCGCGGTGGCTTCGAGCGGCCCGTCGCTGTTCTCGCCGGCCACGACATGGTAAGTGGCTGAGACCGTATCGAGCCCGGTGCAGTCTGTGACGGACACCACGGCGCCCGTGTCAAGCGTGATCTCGAGCGTGCCACCGGTCAGGGTTACGGCCTGTGAGAAGTTGACCGTGATGTCGATGTCCGTGCCCGCTTTGTAGCTGCCGCTCGACGTCGCGGAAGTAATCGAGATGATGGACGGCAGGCTGGTGTCGATAGCGATGTCCCGGTTGTTGCTGAGTGAGCCCGGAGCTCCGGGCGCGGCCAGCGTGAGGTCCGCCACGTTACCGGCAGCGTCTTTGATCGTGCTGCCGTTCGGCGCGAGCGCGTCGACGCCAGTGTAGGCGAGGTCGCTGGCCATGTCGCCGGCTGCCACGGTGTACCGGAACACGAGCGTCGCGGTGCCGCTGCCGCTCCAGTAGGCGGCCGCGTAGTCCGCCGCGTCGAAGTCCAGCATCAGTGTCGGTGCGCCGCCTCCGGTATTGACGATGACCGGTTCGCTGAACTGCACCGTCACTTGGATGAGCGCGCCGACCGAATAGGTTCCGTTCGCCGTGAGGGCAGACGCATTATTCACGAACGGCGCCGCCGTGTCCTTGACCAGGCCGATCGAGTGGGTCCCGGTGTTGAGGGCTTCGTCCGTGTCACGCAGGAAGAGGGTGAACGTCGTGTCGCCCAGACCCGCAAACTCAACGATATCGTTCAACGTGGTCGCGCCGCTGGTGGCGCCGGTCCAGTCGACTCCGTTGACGGAGACCTCCGGAGCCGTGAATTCATTGTCCGTGAACACGAGGGTTTCGCCGCCGCTGACGTTGGTCCCTGCGGTCGGGGCCGTAATGGCAACACTGGGAGGAACGGTATCCTTGACCAGGGCAATCTGGTCCGTCCCGATGTTGCCGACCGCGTCCGTGTCGCGGAGATAGAGCGTGAATCCGCCTTGGCCAAGGCCGCTGAATTGCGGTATTTCGCTCAGCGTGGTCGTGCCGCTCACGGCGTTTGTCCACTGACTGTTGTCGACGGAAATCTGCGGTGTAGTCTCGTCGTCGTCGGTGAAGGCGACTGCCACCGTACCGTTGACGGCGGCGTTTGCCGTCGGGCTCGTGATGGCGACTGCAGGTGCCGTCTTGTCGATGTCATAGACTTCGCCGTTGAGGTTTCCGTTCCCAGCGCCCGGCCCGCCCAGCGGATTGCCGGCATTGTCCGTGATGGTGTCGTTGTCGACCAGATTAAGCTGGAGCGTGCCGCTTCCGGTTCCGGTATTCGCGGTAACCGTGTACTGGGTTGTGCTGATAGGTGTCACTCCTGTTAGGCTCGGTCCCCCAACCGTCGCCGACAGCGCGAAGTCGCCAACGTCCACGTTCTTTACGTCTTCGTCGAAGGTGACGGTGAAATCGACGCTGGTGGCCTTGGTCGGGTTTGCGTCGGCCTTGGCGATGGTGGCGACGGTGGGCGGTGTGCCGATGGCGCCGCCCAAATCGGTGCCGCTGTTCGGCGTGCCGATCGGGTTGCCCGCCAGGTCCTGAGCGCTGGCAACCGTGACGGTGATGTCGCCGGCGTTGAACATCTCGCCCGCAGCCCAGGTCAGGCGGTAGGTGTTGCCGGTCAGCAGTGCAGCCGCGTCCGGGATCGGGTTCAGGGTGCCTTTTCCCGTTCCGGCCAGGGTGTAGTTGGCGACCGTGGTCGCGCCGGCGCCCATGGGTTCGGAGAAGGTGACGTCGACCGTGGTCCCGTCCACAACCGCGACCGAGTCGACGGTGGGCGGTGTGCCGATGGCGCCGCCCAAATCGGTGCCGCTGTTCGGCGCACCGATCAGGTTGCCCGCCAGGTCCTGAGCGCTGGCGACCGTGACGGTGATGTCGCCGGCGTTGAACATCTCACCCGCAGCCCAGGTCAGGCGGTAGGTGTTGCCGGTCAGCAGTGCGGCCGTGTCCGGGGCCGCGCTCAGCGTGCCTTTTCCCGTTCCGGCCAGGGTGTAGTTGGCGACCGTGGTCGCGCCGGCGCCCATGGGTTCGGAGAAGGTGACATC
>Ga0208961_1000391_pt1 | contig 19595 bp, 32 predicted proteins | sample RifOxyB3_FD_184034 | JGI IMG/M metagenome (GOLD analysis project Ga0208961, IMG submission 184034) | Groundwater microbial communities from Rifle, Colorado - Rifle Oxygen_injection B3 (SPAdes) | ecosystem: Environmental > Aquatic > Deep subsurface > Groundwater | place: Rifle, Colorado, United...
CTTCATGGATGATCATGATCGTCGACAAGGAGACGTACACGATCGACATGGTGCCGATCGCGCAGTGCGCTTCGTTCGACCAAGACGTCCTGCTGTTTTCACCTGATGACAGCAAGCTCGTGACTGGCAAGGTCACAGTGCTCGACTTCAAGAAGAAGGCGGCCTGCATCGCTCCCGAGATCCCGAAGGGCTCGGCCATGATTCACCCCACTGGCCCAGAGCTCTCGCACGGCCGCTCGATCTTCTACGGAATCGTTGTCGGACCACACGATTTGTACCGCTGGATTGGTGGCAAGGCGATCGGCGACATTTTGGGATAGCCCTCCGCTAAATAGGTGTACCGAACAAGCAGGAGACACCTATCATGACCACGTACACCAAGGCCTTCGAGGCAGCAGTTGACCACGCGATGTTGTACGAGGTTGGTGGGCACTGGAAGCTCACTGCTGAGGTAGCTGCTGGTCTGTGTGATACTCCGGCCCGCAAGAAGGCTACGGGGTACGTGAACGACCCAGATGATGCCGGCGGCGAAACGAAGTACGGCGTGGCGAAGAATGCGAACACTGACCTCGACATCAAGGCGATGACGTGGGAAGACGCAAAGGCTGTGTACTACAAGCGGTACTGGCTTGCTGGTGCTTGCGACAAGATGCCAGCTCGCCTGGCCGTTCTCCACTTTGACGGCTGTGTGAACCACGGCGTCAAGAAGGCAGGGATGTTCCTGCAACGTGCCGTTGGCACGACCCCAGATGGCAACGTCGGTCCAGCTACGCTGGCGAAGGTTGCTGTCGCCCACGAACTCGAGGCGTGCGCAAAGATCTGCGACACCCGCGCTCAGTTCTATCGTGACATCGTGACGAACAAGCCAACACAGGCGAAGTACCTGAACGGCTGGCTCCGTCGGATCAACGAAATGCGAGCATTCGTGCTCGATACGTCCCGCTCTTTCGACTAAGCAGTCAAGGTTCTATGGCCCCGGTATAGGGGCCATCGTGCGTTTGATTGCGCGATCCCACTAATCGGTTACGGTAATCGTAACAACTCAGTACAATAGGCACATGATCATTTCAACCAAACAACCCGCTCAGGAGATCAACCCAATGCTGTACGAAACGTACATTGCGAAGTCACGGTACGCTCGGTACCTCGACGCAGCGAACCGCCGTGAGAACTGGCACGAGACAGTCGAGCGGTACATGTCGAACATGGCTTCGCACCTGAAGTCGAAGCACGACTACGTGATCGACTCGGAGCTGTACGCCGAGCTCGCTGCCTCCATCGAGAACTTCGAAGTGATGCCGTCGATGCGCGCCCTGATGACTTCTGGCAAGGCACTTCAACGCGACAACACCTCTGGGTACAACTGCTCGTACCTGCCGGTCGATGACATCAAGTCGTTCGACGAAGCGATGTACATCCTGCTGTGCGGGACTGGCGTCGGGTTCTCGGTCGAGCGTCAGTACGTGAACAAGCTCCCGGAGATCCCAGAGCGCATCTATGACAGCGAGACGACGATTGTCGTGTCCGACAGCAAGGAAGGCTGGGCGAAGGCTCTTCGTCAGCTGATCTCGCTGCTGTACTCCGGCGAAGCTGCGCAGTGGAACACCGACAAGGTCCGTCCGGCTGGCGCCCGTTTGAAGACGTTCGGTGGCCGTGCTTCGGGTCCGGAGCCGCTGATCGCCCTGTTCGAGTTCGTGGTGCGCACGTTCAAGAACGCTCAAGGCCGGAAGCTGAACTCGCTCGAGTGCCATGACATCATGTGCAAGATCGGTGAAGTCGTTGTCGTTGGTGGCGTGCGCCGCTCGGCAATGATCTCGCTGTCGAACCTGTCCGACGACCGGATGCGTCACGCGAAGGCTGGCGCTTGGTGGGAGACGCAAGGCCAACGTGCTCTGGCGAACAACTCGGCTTGCTACACCGAGAAGCCGGACGTCGGCGTGTTCATGCGCGAATGGCTCTCGCTGTACGAGTCGAAGTCCGGCGAACGCGGGATCTTCAACCGTGAAGCTGCGATCAAGGTCGTGAAGAAGAACGGTCGCCGTGACCCGAACTTCGAGTTCGGCACGAACCCATGCTCGGAGATCATCCTCCGTCCGTACCAGTTCTGCAACCTGACCGAAGTGATCGTCCGCGCTGATGACACGCCAGAATCGCTGAAGCGCAAGATGCGTCTCGCCACGATCCTCGGCACGTTCCAATCGACGCTCACGCACTTCCCGTACCTGCGGAAGGTCTGGCGCGACAACACCGAAGCTGAGCGTCTGCTCGGTGTCTCGATGACTGGCGTGTTCGACAACGCAATGTTCACGAACCCAGACGATCCGAAGATGGGTCTTGTGCTCGAGTCGCTGCGCGACTACGCTGTCGATGTGAACCGTGTTCTGGCCGAAGAGCTCGGGATCCCGCAAGCTGCAGCCGTCACTGCGATCAAGCCGTCTGGCACCGTGTCACAGCTGTGCGACACCGCCTCTGGCCTGCACGCTCGTCACGCTGAGTTCTACTACCGTCGTGTTCGCGGCGACAACAAGGACCCGCTCACGAAGTTCATGATCGAGATGGGTGTTCCGCACGAGCCAGACGTCACGAAGCCGGGTTCGACGACCGTGTTCACGTTCCCGAAGAAGGCTCCGAAGGGCGCCCTGCTTCGCAAGGACCTCTCGGCGATCCAGCACTTGAAGCTCTGGCTCGCTTTCCAGCGGCACTACTGCGAGCACAAGCCTTCCGTCACGATCTCCGTGACTGAGAAGGAATGGCCAGCAGTCGGCGCGTTCGTGTGGGAGCACTTCGACGAGATGTCCGGTGTGTCGTTCCTGCCGTACGACGGCGGTTCGTACCGTCAGGCTCCGTACGAGGATTGCAACGAGAAGCAGTACTCTGAACTGCTCGCGAAGATCCCGACGAACCTCGACTGGGACACGATCGTCGAAGTTGACGACAACGTCGAAGGCGCACAAACCCTGGCCTGCACGGCTGGCGGCTGCGAGATCTGATGGTTCAAAGCCCTTGCATCAACGTCTGCCGAATGGAGAACGGTTTGTGCAAGGGCTGTCTTCGAACCCTTGATGAGATTGCTCAGTGGTCCACGATGACCGACGAGCAGAAAGAACTTGTCCTCGAGTACATTTCGTATGAGCGGACTTTTGGACCAATGGAGGAGCATTGAAATGTACACCGTGTATTCGAAACCAGCCTGCCCATTCTGTGATCACGCGAAGGCACTTCTGGAGTCAAAGGGTCTTCAGTACGACGTCGTGAACATCGACGTCGGTCAACCGAAGATCGAAGGTCAGAAGTACATCAGCCGCGATGAGCTTCAGGCCAAGATCCCAGGCGTTCGCACTGTGCCGCAGATCTTCATGAACGAAACCCTGATCGGTGGGTTCCAGGAGTTGAAGCAGACGCTGCACGCCGCATAATCGCGCGCAGAATACAGCATTAGGTGCTGAATAAGGAGGGCCGAAAGGCCCTTTCGGGCGTTCTGGGGACTGCCTTCATAAATAGGAGGACAACCTCAACGGAGACTTCCTATGGCCGATGTAGCCACCCCTGCTCTCGCAGCATCCGCTTCTGTTCCAGCTGCAAAGGCAGCCGTGATCGAGATGTTCGGGTACTCATTCAACATGCCTGCGATCGGGATCTCCCTCGCAGTCCTCGGCATCCTGTTCCTGTTCTATCGGATCCAGAAGTCGCAGAAGCTTGACTTTGCTGACATGATCACGAAGGACGGGCGTGTCGTTTCGCTCACGAAGGTTCTTCAGTTGATCGGCGGTCTCACATCGACCTGGATCATGATCAAGCTCACGCTGACCGGCGGACTCACTGAAGCCCTGTTCGGTCTGTACCTCACGTACGTTGGCGCAATCGAAGGGTACTCGAAGTTCGTTGCTGCGAAGTACAACTACAAGGAGACGTCCGTGAAGGACGCCGCCGACCCAAAGCCACCAAAGGCGGAGTAATTCCATGCACCTCAACTTTCGTCAAGGTCTGATCTCGTTCCAGTCCGGAGCGTTCCTTCTCCCGTCAGCAACATCGGGGTACGTTGACATCAACGTGGCGCCGACTCCGCTGATCGGCACGATCGCTCACGGCACATCCGACTACCTCCTGAAGTTCGATGCTTCGGTGCCGGCTGCTTGGGGTCCGATGACAGCTGGGTTCGACAACTACCTGTTCATCGAACTGAACTTGATCTCCGGCGCTCTGACGTACGGGATCACTCGGTACGAGCCAATCGTCGCGACTACTGAGCCGACCGGCGTTCAAGCCGGTCAGATGTGGTTCGACCTCGTCGCGAAGGTGTTCAAGGTCCGCACGAACGACAACGCAAAGTGGATCGCTGTTCCACGACTCGTCGTCGGGTACGTCGAGAACGGGAACGTGAACCAGCTTCACCAGTACATGCAAGGGTCGTCAGTCGGCCTGAACGAGCCGGGTCACCCAGGGTACCTGATGCTCGACTCGCAGCTTCGTCCGCTGCGTACTTCGCTTGGTGAGCTCCTGACTCAAGACACGCCTGTTCGCGTGAAGACGACCGTCGGCACGGCCGGCGTGCTCTCGTCACCGATCAACGGGTTCGTCCCAGTTCGTGCGAACGAAGCGATCCCGCCGATGCGCATGGTGTTCTTCAGCGGTGCTGACGCTGTCTCGCTCGCATCGTCGAACCCAGCTCTCGTGCTTCCGAAGACACCGATCGGCATCGTCGAAGGTGGTCTCGCAATGAACGAAGTCGGTGTGGTCACGCAGTCTGGCGAGATCACGTACGACCAGTGGGACTGGCAACCAGCCGACATCGGGAAGCCGCTGTACTGCGGGTTCAACGGTGAGCTCACAACCGTTCGCCCGAGCTCCGTTCAAGCGTACCGCGTCGGGTACATCAAGAACAACAAGTCGATCCTGTTCTACATCGACTCTGAAACACAACAGCAAGTTCTGGCCACAGCTGGCTCGATCATCTCCGGCGTGCCGCCAATCGACACCGTCACTTCGGTGAATGGTCTCGGCGAGATCGTGACTTCGGTCTCGATGCACGTTGCTGATGCGACTCATGATGGGTACCTCTCGGCTGCGAAGTTCACGGTGTTCGATTCGTTCGACACTCGGATCACGACAGCCGAAGCCGACATCGTTGACCTTCAGACGAACAAGTCTGACGTTGGTCACGTGCACGCGATCGCCGACACGACCGGTCTTCAAGGCATTCTGGATGGTCTCACGACCGACCTCGGTCTGAAGGCTGACAAGATCGTTCCGGCGGCTGTTGGGAACCTCGCTGGTCTCGACGCTGCTGGGAATCTGTCTGACAGCGGGTTCGCCCCATCGGCATTCGCGCTGACATCGCACGTTCACTTGATCTCGGAGGTCACGAACCTTCAGACTGAACTGAACAACCGCTCGCTGCTCGGCCACACGCACATCATCGCTGACACGACCGGTCTGCAGACAGCCCTGAACAACAAGGCTGACTTCAACCACACGCACACGATCGCGAACGTCACGAACCTTCAGTCGTCGCTCGATGGCAAGGCCCCAGTGAGCCACGGGCACAACATCATCGATGTGTCTGGTCTGCAAGAAGCGCTTGAGCTTCGTTCGCTGCTCGGTCACACGCACGCGATCTCAGAAGTGCTGAACCTTCAGACCACACTGAACGGCAAGGCTGATGTTCTGCACACGCACGCGATCGCTGACATCACGAACCTTCAGTCGTCGCTTGACGGCAAGGCTGCTCTCGTGCACACGCACGTCGCTGCTGACATCACCGATCTCGGTGAGACTGTTGACGACCGTGTTGCTTCGCTGCTGCAAGCTGGCGCTGGGATCACACTTCAGTACCTCGACGGCGGGAACCAACTGGTGATCGCATCGTCGGCTGCTGGTGCTCCACCGCTGCTCACTGCTTCGTACAGCGCGCTCGGTGCTGAGCAAGGTGACTTCTCGGTCAGCACCGTTTCGTTCAACTCGCAGTTCGTCGTCTCGAATTCTGGCACAGGCTCACCAGCTTCGCCTGGCACTTCGGTGATCTCGCTGAAGCCGCTTCAGTTCTTCGAAGGTGCAACGCTCCGCTCGACGTACCCGAACGTCGCACAAGGGAACGTGCAGACCACAGTTGTGTTCGGCACTGGTCTCACAGCTACAGCCTCTGGTGCGAACGCTGAAATTCTGACAGTTGCCTCCGTTGCCCCAACATCCCTCGACGCTCTTGATGACGTGGTGATCACAACACCGGCCGCAACGCAAGTTCTGACGTACAACGGAACAACTTGGGTGAATGCGGCGGCGCCGTCTGGCGGTGGCGGTTCGAACCTTGTTCCATCTTCAGAGTTCGCCGACAACACTCTGCCACCACCGCCACTGGGCTGAAACATCTAGGAGAACAACAATGCCAATCGTTTCAAGCATCAACCGCGATCTCGAACTCTCTGACGTCGGCACTCGTATTCGAGTGTCATCTACGAATTCAACACCGATGAAGGTGTTCGTTCGTCAAGAAGGATCAGTTGCATACCCAGCCGGCTTCTGGGTCGAAGTCGTGAACGTCGGTGCGAACTCACCTGGACAAGTGTCAATCGAAGCAGAGTTCGGTGTGACTGTGAATGCCTTGTCCGGAACGATGTCAATCGAGCTCGGCGAATACGGTCGCCTCGTGAAGGTTTCAGGTGTTTCTGATACATGGGATCTTCATGTGTTCAAGACGATTCCAACAACAGGAACTGCAAATCAGGTCTTGACTTCATCCGGTAGTTCAGGTTCTACGTACTGGTCTGATAAAGACCCGACGCCACCACTTCGAATCATGAATGCAGGCGCTACAGCATTCGACATTGGGAGTGCTTACGATCATCACACAATGTATCGTTGTGATAGTCCGACTCCGCAAGTCCTCACCGTTCTTGCTGATGCATCTTGGCCAGACGCCGATCCATATTATGGCTCGTTCGCGAACACAAGCCCGATGCCAGATGGTGGAACTATTCTGATCGGGAAGCGAGGGCTCGGCGATGTCACGATCGCTGCGGCCCCAGGTGTCACAATCAACACCCCTTCTACATTGACAATTTCAGTTCAGAACGGAAAGATCTCATTGACCAAGGTTGGTCCTGATGAATGGGATGTTGAAGGAAATCTGGCAGCTGTATGATCGGTGCACTTACTGGAATTTGGAGCGCCGTTCGTAGTCTGAGTGAACCGTTCGGAACTGTGCTGACACTTCGATTCAACGAATTTCCGTTCGTCGATTCAAGCTCTCAGAACCACACGCTCACAAGTGTGAACTCGACAATGACTTCAGGCTTGTACGGGGACGCCGCCAGCTTCCCTGGATCGAACACTCGAATTCGAGTTGAAACACCGATCACATTCAACGGTGATTTCATCATGGGCGGCTGGGTGAAGTTCGACGCTACAAGTTCAGGGCGGAAGTTCTTCGTGGTGATGCCTGACGGCCCGTCATGGGTTTGGTGGGAAGTTGATGTTGGTGGCCCTCTTGGTCTCTCGCTGTACTGGGGCGGCGGGTACTGCACTAGCCCAACACCAACTCCAATTGTCACCGATGTCTGGTATCATGTGCTGGCCTCTCGAGTGAACGGCGTGATGTACATGTTCCTGAACGGGGATCTTGAAGCAACATCCTCATCGCTCTCGATGGCCAATACGATCAGCTCGAAGATCTGGTTCGGCGGCGGCCTCGACGGGAACGGGTTCTTCGATTCAAGCGCATCGTTGAAGGGTCTCATGGACAGCTGGCAGATCCAGCTCGGCATCGGAAGAAGCACTTCGTTCACACCCCCGGCCATCGAGGTGTAATCGTTACAAGTTCTGAGGCTGTTACAATTTAGCCTACCTGAAATCCTAGGTTGTGTTATAGTACAACCTATGAACTCAAACCTCCTTCCGATCGGCACCCTCGTGTATCACGACGGGCACGGCAACGGCGAGATCGTTGCGTACAACGGCGTCCAGCCGAACGCGTACGTCGAGTCGAATCTCGGCTCGCCTGAAGTGGCTGGCGCTGTCGCCGCTGGCCTGGGCGAAGCGATCGTGAGCTCGTTCTACAGCGGTTCGCGGTACCCGTACGTGGTGCAGTTCGAACCGTCCGAGCGGTACAAGGACCAGTACCCGAACGGCTACAAGGACGTGTACGACGTCGACGGCGCCGTGATGGTGGTGCGCGCATGAAGCCGTTCACCGCCGAAGACGTCACCCGCTGGTCCAGCATGGTCGGCCAGAAGGTCTGGAAGAACCCGTACACCACGTCGAAGCTTCAGCCGAAGCCGTTCAAGTCCGGGAACAAGGTGAACACTGTGAAGGCCGTTGTGCCGCACGTTCAGACCGGGAACTGGGGTTTCTCGTTCGAGGAAGATGACTCGGTCGTCGAGTGCTTCCGGTGCTCGATTGCTCCGACGCCGTTCGTGCCCGACGATGTTGGCCCTCGTGGCCTCGACATGCCGGTGTTCGCTGCTCGCAAGATCGACGACGGCTTCCAACCGACGTTCATGCTCGAAGGGTACATTCTCCGTGGCTGAACTGAACAAGCGCCATCAAGCTCGCTGGAACTCGGCTCGTCGCCTGTTCCAATCGATCATCGACACGGCGAACCGTGAGAACGCGATGCTGCTGTTCAACGGCTCGCTGATCGAGACGTCGGCGATCCGAATCACCGACGCTGGGATCTACGTATCCGAGGACAACTGCACGTTCATCCAGTTCGAGGCGAACCCAGAGCTCGATCACGGCCTGTACGACAAGGCAAGTGCGTTCGAAGCCATGATCCGCCGAAGCTTCGTGATCGTGAAGAAGCTGGCTTACTGATGGCTGAGCACATCGACTACTACCGCTCGCGTCGGGCGAAGCCCGGCCAAGGCACTCGAAAGGCCGAGCTCCTGAAGGAGTTCTGGTTCGCCGAGAACGCGATGACACACGCGATCATCGCGTACGCTGCCGGGAACAAGAAGGGCCTCGAGCTTCGAAAGACGGCTGAAGATGTTCGCGAAGCACTCGCGAACGAGCTGATCCGAATCACAAAGGACTGACATGCTGTACCTCGCAACCTTCGGCCTGCAACGCACCTCGTACATGCAGGACAAGTCGCCACCGCCGGTGCCGAAGATCCGGCTGATCCGCGCGAACCACATCGTCGACGCCGAGGACATGCTCCGCGAAGAGGTCGAACGGAACGATCCGTACGGCACGAGCTACCACATCGTCGACCTCGAGATCACGGCCTGCATTCAAGATGAAACCTGAACTCAGGTTGATCGTTGGTGGCAAGGGTGATACAATCACCTCATGTCCGAACGCCCACCAATCACCATCAACCCAAACCGAATCGACCTTGACGAGGCTTACCTCCGAATGGCCGAGGTCTGGGCACAGCGATCCAAAGCGAACCGCCTACAGGTCGGCGCACTTGTCGTCGTCGGGAACCAGATCATCTCAGACGGTTACAACGGGATGCCCTCCGGTTGGCCAGAAGACGCTTGCGAGACCTACGGCCCGAACGGTGAACTTGTCACCAAACCAGAGCTCATGCACGCCGAGGCAAACGCCCTCACCAAGATCGCCCGCGACGGGCACGGACGAGCAGCGGGTGGTACGCTTTACACCACAGATTCGCCTTGTCCCGAGTGCGCGAAGCTCGCGAAGCAATGCGGGATCAAGCGCGTTGTGTTCCGTCGTCAGTACCGTCTCCTCGACGGGATCCGAATGCTCGAACGACTCGGCATCCCCGTCGAACAACTGAAAGCAAAGCCATGAGAGTCAAGGGTTCTGAAGTCACTCGTCGCGACGTTGAAGTCGATGTCGACGCGGGTCAAGTTCTCCAGCAGATCAAGCGCGACGTGTTCCGCTCCGTCGGAATGCCGGCCGATGCGTACATCAACCACGCAGGGCACCTCGTCGAGGACGAAGAGCACTACCACGGCTCCGACACGCAGAAGGTGATCACGACGACGCCGTCCGAGATCCAAGTGAAGACGATCGAAGCGTTCCGTCACATCTACCAGATGATGATTCGCGACTGACCAACCATCAACCACCGAGGACACCATGCCCAATTTCGTTGAGACCTCCGACTTCCTGAACCGTTCGACGATCCTTCGTCACACGAATCCGAATCGCACCACGTTCGACCCGCACAACGGCGAGCACCTCGAGTCCCTCCGGAACTTCATCAAGACCGGGAACTGGGGCAAGGTGATGTTCCACTGCGAGTTCCCGTTCACCGACGTTCCGACCACCGTCCTGATGAAGTACGCCGGCTCGATGCTCGGCGCGCATCGCGAGACGGTCGAGGACCGCATCGCCCGCCAGATCACCCCGCATGCAGAAGCTGTCAACTGACCTCGACGAACGAACTCTCCGCTTCGACGGCGTTTCGATCCTTTCACCAGAGCTCGTCGCTCGAGCTCTGGTTCGGGGCGTTCCTCCTTCGATGATTCGGGTTCGTGAGGCGACACCTGAGATCGAGTCGTTCAACGCTCAGGTCACCGAAGCCGAGCACATTCGGCTTGAGGCTCCGGAACCAGTGTCGCTTGACATGACTTGGCGCCTGCCCGACGAGTACAGGAACCTGAACCTCGAAAACCGAATCGTCGGCGAGTTCATGAAGCGGCAGGACGAACTCCTTCGAAAGTACGGTGTCGAGAAGTACGATGATGCCGTTGTTCGTATTGCAGCCGAGTTCGAACAGATCGAGAAGCGTGGAATGACTGAGTTCATGCGAACGATCATCTACGTTCTTGACACGTTCCGAAAGGAAGGGATCATCTGGGGTGTCGGTCGCGGGTCATCCTGCGCGTGCTACATCCTGTTCGTCCTAGGATTGCACTCGGTCGATTGCATCCAGCACGAGATCCCTCTCGAAGAGTTCTTCCACGATTGAAAATCCCTCGATAAATATAGAGCGGCGACTAAGCCGCTCGTGAACAACTTTGGAGACAGAACCCTATGGGTACCCCAATTCGCTCCGCCCGCGGAGATCTCGTTGACTTCGAGCTCCTCGCCATCAAGGCACAACTTGCATCAACCCCGGTTCCGAAGGTCGTCGAAGAACGCAAGCAAGCGATCGACGAGAAGGACGGCGTTCGCACTGACGTCGTTAAGGACATCGACTTCCTCGCAGCATCCATCGAAGCTGCCGCTGCCTCTGCTACGCAGGGGAAGCAACTCAAGAAGAAGTGATGAGCGCGTGCGCCTGCATGGGCCCCGCTGGGAACTGTCCGTGCATTCGGCAGGCTCGCGGCGAGAAGCTGCCAATCACAGAGATCTTCATTTCGCCTGACTTGTTCGAGCTCCTTCCGGACTCTGACAAGGAGACGATCAACAACCTGAAGATGAAGGCGCTCGGCTTGCGCCTGTTCAATAACCATACCACAGAGGGCTGACATATGGCTACCGTACGACCACTTGGGAACAACGTGATGTTCCAATTCCTTGACTCCACCGGCGGTGGCAAGGGGTACTTCACTGATCAAGCCCGCGAGTCTGGCATTCTTCTCGTTCGCTCTGCGAACGCGCAGAAGGTCCATCGCTGGGGTGAAGTTCTCGCAGTTGGTCCAAAGGTCGACGGCCTCGTGCCGGGCGACTTCATCCTGGTCGAATCCCTGATGTGGATGGAAGGGAACGTCGTCGACGGCGTGAAGATGTGGAAGACCGACGACTCGAAGGTTCTCGCCGTCACGAACGACCGATCCGCTTGCCAATCGCAAGCAGTTTGATCGCGCCCGCTTCGGCGGGCTGAAAGACACGAATGCTGTTCGCACTAATCACTTTCCTCGCTGCGTTCTCGATTGAGGGTCTCGGCACGTACGTGTCCGTCATCGGGCTCTCAACTCTGTTCGGGGCGAACCCGATCATCATCGCACTCGCGATCTCGCTCGACGTCGGGAAGCTCGTGGTCGTCTCATTGCTGTACAAGCACTGGAAGGCCCTTGGGGTGGTCATGCGATCGTACGCGCTTGTGGCGGCCGTGATCACGATGGTGATCACTTCTGCTGGTGCGGCCGGGTACTTGTCAGGCGAGTTCCAGAAGGCGATCCTTGGCACTCAAGAGGTCGGGCTGAAGGTCGACGTGCTGAAGCAGCAGATCGCGAAGTACGAAGAGCGGAAGAAGCAGATCGACAACCAGATCGCGGCGATCCCAGAGAAGTACTCGCCAGCCCAGCGCATTCGGCTGATGAACCAGTTCAAGGCCGAGCAGCAAGACCTTCAAACGAAGATCGCTGCGATCGACAAGGAACTCCCAGCGCTGCAGATTCAGCAGATCGGCGTTGAGGCGAAGGCCGGTCCGATTCTGTACATCTCGAAGGCGTTCAACGTCCCAGTCGAAGTCGCCGTGAAGTGGGTGATCCTGATGATCATCTTCGTGTTCGACCCGCTCGCCGTGTTCCTGATCATCGCTGGCAACTTCCTGTGGGATCAACGAAAGCGATCGGCTGCAATCGAGATCGTTCGTGAGCAGATCCGCCAAGTGCCGACCCCAGCGCTTACGGACCAAGAGTTCGAGCAGCGCACTGAGAAGGTCCGAGAGGCTGTCGAGACGTACGATGACTTCACGCTGGCTGAGCCACCGACGATCACTGGGCTTGCACCTCCGATTGAACCGGCGATCACGAAGGCCGATGTCGAGCGGATCGCTGTCGAGAACTACCCGGACACGACGCTTACGAAGACGTACACCCGCGACGACCTGATTGCCGCTGGCGTCTCCGACGAGCAGCTTGTTGACGCTGGATACGAGCCACGTGAAGCTGCAATCGAAGCTGCAATCGAAGCTGCACCGGCTGAGCCAGAAGTGGCACCAGCTATCGCTCCGGACACTCCTGAGAATGCTGCAATCGAAGCTGCACCAGTGGCACCGCATCCGGTCGAAGAGCTCCAAGTGAACGCGAACGGCGTTCGTGTGCCGATCCGATTTCGTGAACCGTCGGCGCCGGAAGCGATCCTCCCCTTGGAAACACAGAATCGTCGAGAGCAAATCACCCTCTCCTCCCTCGGGCTCGTGAAGCCTGACCCGAGCACCGTGGTCGATGCGAACGACACGACAGGTCTCGGCGCGCTGGACCCACGTTCACGCCCTGACATCTACAATCCAGGTCGCTGATCCAGGATTCAGGTCACCATGTACCACCGAAAGGTGGTACAATCGTTTCTGTGAGTACACTTTGTAAGGCAAACCAATGAAGAAGGTCTGGGTCGAGAAGTACCGTCCGAAGTCGGTCAGCAAGATCATCATGCCTGACGAGCGGATGCGGAAGCTGTTCGCGCAGTTCGTTGAGCGCGGCGAGATTCCGAACATCCTGATGTACGGCGGGCCAGGTACCGGGAAGACCTCGATGTCGCTCGCCCTGATCCGTGACCTCGGCGTCGAGAAGGTCGACGTGATGAAGGTGAACTGCTCGAACGAGAAGATCGAAGCGATCCGTGACAAGGTCCTCGGGTTCGCGACCACGATGGCGATGGGGAAGTTCAAGGTCGTCCGTCTCGAAGAGTTCGACTACCTCGGCCACGATGCACAAGCTCTGCTTCGTGCCCTGATGGAAGACGTTTCGAACTCGTGCCGGTTCATCGCAACGTGCAACTACATCAACAAGGTCACACCGCCGCTGCGCTCGCGGTTCTCAGGCGGTGAGTTCCAGATCGCGGCTCCGGCCAAGGAAGACGTGATCGTCCTCGCAGCCGAGATCCTCGAAGCCGAAGGCGTCACGTTCGACGTCGATGATCTCGAGAAGGTTGTCGCCGCTTCGTACCCCGACGTGCGGAAGATGATCAACCTCCTCGAATGCTCCACGATCGACGGTGCTCTGTCGCTCGCAAGTGGCGCCGCCGTCGCCGACTGGAAGCTCGATCTTCTGCCGGCCCTCGAGGCCTCCGACCTGAAGCTCGCACGGAAGATCACGTGCGAGTCAGCCACCGCGCAGGAACTGACCGAAGTGTTCCGGTTCCTGTTCGACAACGTTCATCGTGTGAAGAAGCTCAAGGGGTACCTCGATGACGCGATCGTTCTGATCGCGCAGTACCAGTACCAACATGCCTTTGTCTCGGATCCCGAGATCAACATCGCGGCCTTGTTCATCGAAATTGACCGACTCACCAAGTAAGGAGAACACCATGTCCCAAGACCAAACCATCGACCACGGCGACCACGAGCACACCATGGACGAAGTCATCGGCGCGTTCGCCGAGCGCCTCTCGCAACAGCAACAGCGCCTCCAGATGCTCAGCATCTCCGAAGCGATCCTGCGCAAGGGCCTGTTCAACCTCTTGAAGGATGGCGGTTCAGTTCGTGTCGACATCTCCGAGTTCGAAGGCATGAACATGGTCACCGACGAAGGTACGCCGATCACTGAAGTCGAGATCTACGTCGACGGCGTGCACCTGGACATCAAGACGATCCGCTGATGGCACGCGACTACGGCGCATTCGACCTGTTCGCAGGTCTGGCTGCACTGTCCAAGAAGGGTTCATTCGGGCTCTCGAACACAACGTGGTTCGATGGCCTGAGCCCTGAGGGACAGAAGGCGGCAGCACCGTTCGTGATGATGCGGTGGCTCTCGGGCACCTCCGATCCGGCTCAGATCATCCGCCTAAATACAGTGGCGAACCGGTACATGTTCGCCGGCTCGGCCGACAAGAGCTCACTGTTCAAGCTCCTTGGGATCAGCACCTCGGGTAAGTCCTCGAGGTACAACTGGATCAAGGGACCTGGATCGAAGGCGAAGAAGCTTGCGATCGAGTGTACAATGGCGTACTACGACTGCTCGATGCGAGAAGCACAGACGTACAAAATCGACACCGACTCCCTGATCGAGATGGCTGAAGAACTCGGCTGGGACAAGGAAGAGATCACGAAGTTGAAGAAGGAGCTTGACGATGGATCGGGAGTCACTGCGAAGGCAAGCAGCAAGCCGGCGAAGCCAGCTCGCGGAAAGCGCGCCTGAGTCGAAGAAGCCCGTGTGGCGTTGCGAGTTCTGCTCTCGCGACTTCGTGAACGAAACACCGTTCATGAACCATCGGTGCCGTGAACGTGATCGAATCGAAGAGCTTCGCGGCTCGATCGGACAGGCTGCGTACGCACATTACTCCGAGTGGATGCGCGCTTCGAAGAAGAGCGTCCCACCGATCGAGACGTTCGCGACCTCGAAGCTGTACAGCACGTTCTTGAAGTTCGCCGAGCACGCTGCGAAGACGAACATCCCGAACGTGAAGCAGTTCATCAAGCTCATGATCGAGCACGGGAACGTGTCGCCAGCCCTGTGGTGTCGCGACAACGTGTACGCGATGTACCTCGAGTGGTACGATGAAGCGTACCCGCCTGAGGTCCAAGTTCTCGAGTCGCTCGAGTTCACGAAGACTCTGATCGAGGACTACGAGACGACGGCAGCCGAAGTGTTCAAGGTCGTGCCAGTCGATACGCTTGTGACGCACATCAAGCGTCGGAAGCTGAGTCCGTGGTTCCTTGCCTCGTCGAAGGTGTTCCGTGATCACACTCGAACCTGTCCACCGGAAGAGAAGGAGAAGCTCGAACGTGCGATGAACATGGGTGCGATGATCGCTCGCATTCAGAAGGACTCCGGTCTGTTCGCGTTCTTCAACCGCGTTACCCTGTCCGAAGGTCTGTAATGGGTGACCGGAAGCTGTTCGCTTCCATGTCGCCGGCTGCTGCGAAGTTCTACCACCGGATCTTCAATCGGGTGATCCTGAACACGCACGCTGTCCGCACGGGCTTGTTTGATACAATGTTCTGCGACACTGAAGACCCTCGCCTGATCGCTCGCTGGGAGGCTGCTCTTCCGGGCATCCTTGAGGCGATCGACAAACGATCACGTGACATGGACGGACTGTAATGGACGTAGACATCGACGTACCGACGAACTTCGAAGCACTGAAGTTGTTCCCATCATGGGTGAAGGCTTCAGTCGTTCGCGAAGGGAAGCTCACCCCACATCCGTGCGGTGTGTACCCACAAGCGATTCCAAAGGATCCGATGACTGGGTTCAGCGCGGTTCCGTACTCCGAAGCTGAAGAGCTCGGGTACTTGAAGGTTGACTTCCTGCACGTCTCGGCGTACAACGGGTTCAAGACACGCGACGAGATCGAGAAGTACATGTTGATCGAACCGGACTGGTCGCTGCTCCAGCTTCAGTCGACATGGCCGAAGCTCTTTCAGCTCTCGAAGCACGGTGACCTTCTCACGGCTGTGAAGCCGAAGAACATTCAAGAGCTCGCTGACTGCATGGCCCTGATTCGTCCTGGCAAGAAGACGCTGATCGGCCTGTACACGAAGGCTCGCTCACAGGCGCGCATGGCGTTGTACGCGAAGGACGAAAGCGGGTACAGCTTCAAGAAGAGCCACGCGTACGCGTACGCTTACGTGGTCTGGCTTCAACTGCACCTGATCGAGCAAGGACGGCTGTGAACACGAAGCAGCAAGCGAAGGTCGTGTGGTTCATGCATCGGACTGGCGCTTCGGCTGAGGTGGCTGAACGGTTCCTGAAGGAAGCGAAGTTCAAGATGGAAGAAGCCATCAAGCTTCGGAATGCTGAGAATGCTCGTGTTCGTAGAGAGCGTGGACCAGTTTCGTAACAGCTCCAAAATTCGTTACACCTGACCCGCTCAGGCTGTGATAGAATCAGGTTCATGATCGCGTTGTACATCATCCTCGGTCTGTTCGCCCTCGAACTTCTGTCCGTGGCTGGTGTTGCAATTTACCTTTGGTTGGACTCACTATGAAGCTTGAAAAGCAAAAGCGAATGCTCGCGATCCTTCAAGGCGAGGTGCCTCTCGAAGAGATCACCGAGAAGGAGCTGAAGTTCCTCCAGAACCGAGTGATGAAGGCCGTTCTGGCAAAGAAGGCTGCTGACCCAACGCGGATCACGTTCCGCGAACACAGGACACTGCAATGACACCGACACTGCCCACCGACGACAAGGACGTGATGTTCATGGTCGAGTACGGGTCGCGCCTGTACGGGACGAACACTCCGACGTCGGACACCGATCTGAAGGCGATCTTCCTGCCGGACCTGAACGACGTCCTGCTCGGGAAGCGGATGTCGAGCACGAAGGCTCGGTTCGACGCTGCCGGGAAGAAGATCACCGACGACTCGATGCCGATGCCGGCGAACGGGGTCGAGACCGAGTTCATCCCGTTCCAGACGTTCGTGCGCGACTTCGTGCAAGGGCAGACGTACGCGGTGGAAGTCGCGTTCGCGATCCTGAACCAAGGGCCGTCGGCCCCGACGCCGATCTGCGAGCTTGAGTTCCGTCTCGTGCAAGACCTCGTGTCGCAGTTCGCGAACGCCGAGGTGTACTCGATGGTGTCGTTCGCGCAGAAGCAGACGTTCGACTACGTGCGTCGTGGGGAGCGCCTGAACGAAGCCGTGAAGGTCCGGAACGCGCTGCAAGACGTTCTTCGTCGTGCGGTGTGGCTGCAGAAGCCGGCTGACCTTCGCCTCGACACGCCACTGCAGTTCGCGGACGGGATGCTTGCGCTGGACTTCGTTGCCCGCGAAACCGGGCTGCCGACATCTGTGTCGGTGAACAACAACAAGTCGCAGCGGACGCTGGAACTGAACGGGCGAAGCTACCTCGAGAGCACGAAGGTCGAGCACATCCTTGAGCAGGTGAACAAGCTCGTGGACAAGTACGGGGAGCGCACGACGGCGGCTGCCGAGACGGTGGTCGACTTCAAGTCGCTCAGCCACGCTGTCCGCGTGTACCAACAGTCGATCGAGTTGCTCGAGACTGGGAAGATCACGTTCCCACGCCCGAACGTCGAGGAACTTCTCGCGATCAAGCAAGGGCGAGCGGATCTGGACATGGTGAAGGCGAAGCTTGAAGTGCTGGACGCCGAGGTCCTGGTCAAGCAGGCAGCGTCGACGTTCCGGAAGAAGTCTCCAGAGCTTGTTGCTCAGGCGGAGCAATGGCTTCTGCGAGCGCTGCGAGCGCTTTACGATCTTCCGCAGAGCGCTTAAGGCGAACCTCCGTCCCCGCCGGGATCAGACTGACTCGGCGGCGACGGACCTTCGGCGGGCTCTCGAAGTCGTACCGGAAGTCGTACCCGATCAGTCGGGTGACGTGCGCGAGCTCGAACGTCTTGTAGATCCGGTTCGCTGCTGGCGTGATGCCAAGGCGTGAGAACTCGAAGCTCAGCGGGTACTGATGCGACCCGCGGTAGAACCAGTACGTGATCACCGACATCAGCGTTTGAAGATCAAGCTTCTCTTGCTGGGCGAAGTCGAGAACGTACGCGCCGATCTCTTCTGAGGTGATGTTGTCGATGATCGCCAGGTAGTTCTGACGACGGTACTCGATCACACTGAGGTAGTACAGATTGCCTGAATCGGAGGCGAACTCGACGATCAGACTCGGGATTTTCTTCTTCGCCAAGGCGGAGCTCCTAGGAATGTTCTGACGTATTTACGGTTCAGGATCCGCCGCCTGAGGTTCGTTACAAGTTCTTTGGCGTTACAATTGTCCGATGTACAGATTCCTAGGTCGTGTTATAGTAACACTATCGAATCTTGAAAGGAACCTGCAATGTCCGCTCTGACCGCCCTGATGACCCAGATCCGCACTCTGTCCCTGGAAGACCAGCGCGCCCTGAACGCGATGCTCGTCGCGAACATCCGTGCAGGTCTGAAGCAGAAGGCCGTGATGACCTCGATCCAGTTCAAGGCCGGTGACGTCGTGAAGTTCGACGGCAAGACCCGCGGCCCGATCTTCATCAAGATCCACAGCTTCAGCCGCGATCTGACCAAGGTCAAGGGTGTGCAACTGAACCCAGCCCGGTGTCCAGTGGACCGTTGGTGCCAGCGCCTGCCGCGCCTCGACCGTCGCCGAAGCCGAAGCGAACAAGTTCTGAGCTGAACGTGGCCACGAACCCGAATCTGCTCCTGTCAAAGGAGCTCCGCACGAAGGTCGAGAAGAAGCTGCTGGCTTGCCTCGAGATCGCTCGTGCGCACTACAAGCGTCCCGACCTGGTGATGCCTGAGATTCGCTGGGACGTGAAGAACACCGACGGTGGTCGTGCGAACCACGTCGGGAACTACGTGCGGTTCAACCTGATCCTGTGCGTCGAGAACGAAGAGAAGTTCCTCGACACCACAGTGCCGCACGAGCTCGCTCACTGCATCGCTGGCACGCTGTTCTACGCGAAGATCCTCGCTGAGACCGGCAAGAAGATGCGCCCGCACGGCAAGGAGTGGAAGGAGGTCATGAGTGTCCTCCAGACCCCGCCTGCCGTGTGCCACACGTACGACGTCACGTCGATTCAGAAGCCGAAGCGCCGGAAGCGTGGTTCGAAGCTCCGTGGAGCCGAAGCCGATCTGCTGGTCCATCGTCTGACGATTGCCGCGAAGCGGATGCCGAAGCGACACCTCGCTCGGTTCATCGAGAACATCCTTGCCATCCAAGAGGAACTGGAATGAAGCACCCGCGCCTGATCCTGTGGTACGGCACGATCGTGCCGATGACGATCGTGTACATCGTGATCGCGATCGTCTCTGGTCTGATCGGCTTCGTGAACGCTCACCGTCGTGCGATGCACGACGTGATCGACAACCTGCTGATGCGGTACGAGCTGTGGGCGAAGTACAA
>Ga0208961_1000394_pt1 | contig 19554 bp, 15 predicted proteins | sample RifOxyB3_FD_184034 | JGI IMG/M metagenome (GOLD analysis project Ga0208961, IMG submission 184034) | Groundwater microbial communities from Rifle, Colorado - Rifle Oxygen_injection B3 (SPAdes) | ecosystem: Environmental > Aquatic > Deep subsurface > Groundwater | place: Rifle, Colorado, United...
GAGGGGGAGCGAGCCGGCTACACGGGCAGGGGCACGTTACCCATGAGGTGGAGCATCACCGCCTTCTGGGCGTGGAGCCGGTTCTCGGCCTCGTCAAACACGACGCAGTGATTGCTTTCCATCACGTCGTTTGTGATCTCTTCACCCCGGTGCGCCGGGAGACAGTGCATCACAAGCGCGCCTTCTTTCGCGTTCTTCAAGAGCGCTTTATTCACCTGCATGCCCTTGAAATCCTTGAGCTTTTTCTGCCTCAGGGCTTCTTCGCCCATACTCACCCACACATCGGTATAGATCGCATCCGCATTCTTCACAGCTTCCATGGGGTCTGAAAACCCTTCGATCACGGCGCCCGTCTTTTTCGCGATCTGCCTGGCGAGCGCGAGAAGCTTAGGTCTAGGCTGATATTTTTTGGGCGTCGCGTACCGGATCTTCGCGCCAAGTTTTGCCGCGACAAGCATCAAGGAATGTAGCACATTGTTCCCATCCCCCACGAACGCGAGCACCGGGTCACGCTCCGCCGGGATTTTTTCATAAAGCGTCATGTAATCGGCAAGCGCCTGGCACGGATGCTCAAGATCGCTTAATCCATTGATCACAGGCTTCTCAAAATAATCCTGGAATTCGGTGATGGTCCAATGCGAGAAGGTCCGCATGACCACGCCCGAAAGATAGCGCGACAGGACGCGCGCCACGTCGCGCACTTCTTCCCGGACCCCGAGTTTGATATCCTCAGGCCCAAGGTAGATCACACCACCGCCCATGGAATAGATGCCGGCTTGAAAAGAAACCCAGGTCCGTGTTGAGGGCTTCTCAAAAATAAACCCGAAGATGTGGCCTTCGAGCGCGTCCCGGACTTCCTGCGGGCGCGCCTTCACTTTGGCCGCAAGTTCCATGAGCTTACGTATTTCTTCGGAACTAAGATCGTTGATCGAGATCAATGATTTGAACATGCGCAACCTTCACTTTTTTTAGACTGAAGCTTGTGAAAAACATTACCCAGGATCTTAAGCCCGAGCTTGATCTCTTTGGCTGTGACCGTCATCGGCGGCATGATCCTCAGAACATCGCCCTGCGTCGCATTGATAAGGAACCCCTGCTCGCGCGCTTCAGTCGCATAAGGTGCAGACGGCTCTTTAAGTTTCAGCCCCTTCATAAGCCCCACGCCCCGCGTACTTTCGATCACAGGATACTTGGCCTTGAGCTTTTCGAATTCCCGGTCCAGAAGTTCTCCCATCCGAATCGTATTCGTAAGCAACTTTTCTTTTTTGATCGCCTTGAAAACCGCGAGGCCCGCCGCGCACACGAGCGGATTCCCACCAAAGGTCGATCCGTGCATCCCGGCGGTGAGCACTTCTTTTTTGATTTTCCGGTTCACGACAAAAGCCCCGATTGGAACACCGCCGCCCAAGGTCTTGGCAAGCGTCATAATATCCGGCTCAAGATTATAATGTTGATACGCGAACATCTTCCCCGTGCGTCCCATTCCGGTCTGCACTTCGTCCAGGATCAGAAGCATGTCTTTTTCGTCACAAAGTTTCCGGAGACTTTCCAGAAAACCCCGGCTCGCCACCGAGACCCCGCCCTCGCCCTGAATGGGTTCTAGCATGATCGCGATCGTCTTGTCGGTCACAAGTTTTTTCACCGACTCCAGGTCGTTGAAATCCGCATACCGGAATTTCTCCATGAGCGGCTGGAACCCTTGATGAAATTTTTCCTGCCCTGTCGCGGTCATCGCCGCCAGCGTCCTTCCATGAAAAGAGTTTTTCATGGTGATGATCTCAAAGCGTCCGGTTTCACTCCCGTACTTCTTGGCGAATTTGATCGCGCCTTCATTCGCTTCGGCGCCGCTATTGCAGAAAAAAATCCTCGCCGGGAACGACGCTTCGGAAATCGTTTTCGCAAGCTCAGCCTGTTTCACATTCAGAAAATTGTTCGCCACGTGGAGCATCTTCCGCGCCTGTTCCTTGATCGCATTTACCACGATGGGATGGCAATGCCCGAGGCCAGAGACCGCCCACCCCGGGAAAAAATCGAGATACTCTTTCCCCTCGAGGTCCCAAACGCGTGAACCCTTGCCTTTGACCAGGCACACCGGCAGCCGGGCATAGGTTGGCATCACGTACTCGTCATATAATTTCTGAACGTCGGATGTTTTCATAAATTAGCGTTTAGGGTTTAGCGGATAGGGGATAGGGGATAGTTTTATTTTTCTAAACCCTACACCCTAACCCCTATCCCCTAAAGAGTGATCTCCGTTCCAATCCCCTGGTCCGTGAAAATTTCAAGCAAAAGAGCGTGCGTGATGCGACCGTCAATGATGTGGGCCTTCTGGACACCGCCCTGAAGCGCATCGATACAGGCCTTGACCTTGGGGATCATGCCCCCCGAAATGATCTTCTGATCGATCAACTGCTGCGTCTCGCCCACGCGAAGCGAAGGGATGAGCGTCTCTTCGTTCGTCGGATCGCGGAGGATCCCTTTAACATTCGTGAGCACCATGAATTTCGGAACGTGCATCGCCGCCGCGATATTGGCCGCCGCCTCGTCCGCGTTCACATTGTACATTTCACCATCCGGTCCCTTCCCTACAGGGAAGATCACCGGGATTCTTCCGAATTCCGTGAGTTCCTTGAGGGGCACCGTATTGACCGAAGAAACATCACCGACAAAACCCACGTCGCCGTTCTCGGTATGCTTCACCACGTTCAGGATCTCGGCATCATACCCGGAGAGTCCGACCGCGGAACCCCCGAGCCGTTCAATATCATGCACAATGCTCCGATTCAGTTCGGCCAGAGTTTCGTTCACGACTTCGATCGTCGCCTTGTCCGTCACGCGCAGTCCGTTCACGAACTGGCTCTGCACGCCTTTTTTCTTCATGGCCTCCGTGATGAACTTCCCACCCCCGTGGATCAAAATCGGGCGAATCCCGACATAGCTCATAAAGACAAGGTCCTGAAGCACCATGTCACGGACCTCCTGATAGGTCAAGGCCGCGCCGCCGTACTTGATCAAGATCTCTTTACCGCGGAATTTCTGGATGTAAGGAAGCGCCTCGACCAAGGCTTGCGCTTTTTTGATGTATTCTTTCATTTTTTAGCGTTTAGGGTTTAGAAAATAAATTTCTTTGATTTCTATACCCTTTCCCCTACACCCTGTTTCCTTTTTTTAAGAGTACGCGGCGTTGATCAACACGTACTTCGTCGTGAGATCGCAGGTGATGAATTCCGCCCGGCCACGGCCCTTGCCGATCACGACATCGATTGTGTATTCCTTTTTCTGCAGGATCCTCCGGGCCTTCGGGAGGTTCAGGACCCGCAACCGTCCCTGACTGACCACCTGCGCGTCGCCAAACCAGATGCTCAGATTATTGGGATTAAAATCCACGCCGCTTGCACCAACCGCGGCCGCGATGCGCCCCCAGTTCGGATTGGAACCTGCAAGCATGGTCTTGAAAAGCATGGAATTGGCGATCTGTCGTGCCGCCCGTTCAGCCTCCGTCGGTTTTTTCGCACCCGAAACCCGGAGCCGGCACACATGCGTCACGCCTTCGCCGTCTGTCACCATTTCATGCGCAATATAGCGCATCACTTCTTCCAGGGTTTCGCGGAACATCCAATAATCCTTACCGATCTTCTGGATCGGAGAATTCCCTGCTTCTCCGTTCGCGAGGCAAAGCACCATATCGTTCGTGCTCATGTCATTATCGATCGCCATTTGGTTAAAGGTATCATCTGCCGCGTGGCGCACGGCCCGACGAAGAAGAGATTTCGTGATCGCCGCGTCGGTCGTGATAAAACAAAGCATCGTGGCCATGTTCGGGTGCACCATCCCGGCGCCTTTCGCACAAGCCGCGATCGTTACTTTTTTGCCGCCAAGTTCCAACGAGAGCGCTATTTCCTTGCTGGAAAGATCGGTCGTGAGGATCCCTTTGGCCGCGCCGTGACCGCCGGTCTCGGAAAGACGCTTCACGAGTTTCGGGATTGCTCGTTTTACACAAGTGATCGGAAAAGGAACGCCAATGATCCCCGTCTGTGCGAGAAGGACTTCCTGGGGAAGAACGTCCAGATATTTCGCGGCCTCCCAGGTGATCTCATCAACCGCTTTCTTTCCAATCGGACCATTCAGGCAGTTGGCGTTCCCGCTTGTCCCGAGGATCGCATGATGTTTCGAGGCATGGATGGCCTTCATCGAATAGAGCACCGGCCACGCCTTCGCACGGTTCGTGGTAAAAGTCCCGGCCGCGACGCACGGCGTTTTGGAATAGGTCAGGGAAACGTCATACTTTTTTTTCTTCTTCTTGATCCCCGCGTGAATGCCGCCCGCGACGAAACCTTTCGGGGTGGTCACGGAACCGTTCTTCTCTTTTTTCCAAAAAGGTCTTTTCACTATACTGTTCTCCATTTAATTTTAAGGGTTAACAGCACTTGTTCTCAAATAGGCATTTGAAGGATAACAAGTGCAGTCCAAGTCACCCTTAATAAAACAAAAAAAAGACTCGGGCAGTATTGCACCGCGAACCCATAATATTTATAGTCTCGCGGTGCTAGAGGAGCCCCGCTTCTTCCGGAAAACCGAACCGGAGGTTCATATTCTGGACGGCTTGGCCGGCCGCGCCTTTGACAAGATTATCGATCGCCGTGATGATCACGACACGCCCTGTTTCTTCCTGAAGACTGACGCCGATATCACAAAAATTCGTATGCTGCACATCCTTGAGAGACGGGTATTGTCCCGAGGGTTTGACCCTGACGAAAGGCGATTGTTTGTACGCACTTTCCAGCGTCTTCCGGATAAGCATTTCAGTCGCTTTCGGCATTGTCTCAGCATAGATCGTCGCCAGGATCCCCCGGTTCACAGGCAACAGATGCGGTACAAATGTAATCTTCACGGATTTTCCGGCCGCCGCAGAAAGCGTCTGTTCGATCTCGGGCATATGCTGATGCCGGTTCACCTTATAAGCGCTGTAATTTTCACTCGCCTCACAGAAATGAGTCGTGGTTGTAAGCTTCTTCCCGGCACCGCTGACGCCGGACGCCGCATTGATGATAATGAACTGGGGATCGATCAGTTTTTTCTTAAGAAGCGGAATGAGCGCCAGCGACGGTCCCGTGGGATAACACCCGGGATTGGCGATCAGGTCCGCCTTTTTGATCTTTTCCCGGTACACCTCACAAAGCCCATAAACCGCCTTGGAAAGATATTGAGGCGCGACATGATTCACCCCATACCATTTCTCATAAATCTTTTTGTCTCTCAAGCGAAAATCCGCGGAAAGATCGATCACGATCTTGCCGGCTGCGAGAAGCTGTTCGGCCGCAGCCATCGCCTCGGTGTGCGGCAGGCACAAAAAGACCACATCCGCCTTTTTTTTCACGGCATCGAATGAATAAGGCGTGATCTCAATCGTGATGTCTTTTGAGACCGAGGGTAGAACTTCGCGAAGGGCTATGGATTTTTCCTGCCGGGTGGTTAAGAGGGAGACCCGGACATGGGGATGAGCCAGAAGCAACTTTGTAAGTTCGACTCCGGTATATCCTGTAGCGCCAAGAACCGCACAATTCAACATTTGAGTCTTTGTTTCTCCTTTAGGGGAATTAAGAGGACAGTCCCTTTAGAAACTTTAGAGGGACTGTCCCCCTTAAAGATTTTGTATTATAGAAATGGCTCTATCCTTTGTCAATTTAAGAAGTTACGCCATGATCATCTTTTATCCAAAAGACGGGTAATCATGGTATTGGGACCGTCCAAACTTTATTATTTCTTTCCCAACATGGTAGTTTGGACTGGGAATAGCCCCCTCGGATCTTTTTTCGAGTATATGTTCTATCCCCTCTATCCAGAACCACTTACGTTATTTTCTCTATTGACAGAAACCAGAAAAACTCTTATGGTACGCACATGTCGAAGCCCATATCCCACAAAGATCCTCACAGCAAGACCTCTTTGCGCAAGGTCCTGGGGTTCTCGGTAAAGTCCGTCACAGCCTACCGCGCCGCGTTGACGCACCCTTCCTTCCGGAACGAGAATATCCGCGCCACCAAGGGCCTTGAGGATTTTGACCGGCTGGAATTCCTTGGAGATTCTATTTTAAATGAAGTCATCTGCCAAAAATTGTTCGAGAAATTCCCCGAGGCCGACGAAGGCATGCTCTCGAAGCTTCGCTCGATCCTCGTCTCTCAAAAGATCCTGAGCCGCATCGCACAAGCCCTGAAGCTCCAGCATGTCCTTTTGATCAGCAAAAATCTGCGCCAGAATTTCAAGGATTTCCTCAAAGCCAAGTTGCTGACAGACGCGCTCGAGGCTCTTTTTGCGGCAATCTATTTTGATCAGGGTCACGACAAGGTCGAAGCATTCATCCTGAAACATTTCAAAATATATTTTGATCCCAAACTTCTTTTCCGGCTCGACCCGAACCCCAAAAGCACGCTTCAGGAAATGACGCTTAAGAAATGGCAGAAACTCCCGGAGTACACGCACGCCTTCTCTGACAAGGGGGTCAAAACCACGGTCTCGGCCGGAGGAAAATACAAGGCCTCGATGTTGCACAAGATCAAACGGGAATCGGAACTTTTGGCCGCACGAGCCTTGATCCAGAAATTGAGGAAAGAATTCAAAAAGAAATAAAGGGGTCAGTCACCATTTCCCTAAAATGGTGACTGACCCCTTTATTATTCCAAGAATTACTCTGTCACCAGCTCGCAGAGAAAATCCTTCGCTTTACCCTTGTAAATCTTTTGTGTTAATTCTTCGGCTTGGGCCGGGTCAGGTTTTACTTCAGGAGCAAGCAAAGACCCGGAAAACAGCGTGGGGATAGGTCCCAGATGGGCTTGCGGGTCCCTTTTGAAAGCAGACGCCGTGTCCGGCAGCAACTTCACCGAGATCTCGCTCGATAAGAACACATCCATTCTGAAATTCGCGAGCCCGTCAAACCCGAGCGTCCCTTCACCATCCAAGACGTAATCTTTGCTCTTAACAAGCAGATTGTCGGTCGTGCTTTTCCCCTCCGAAAGCTTCCACTTGAAATTCATCGAGTCAAAATCCTTCAGACTGGACCTGATTTCCCCAAGATTTTTGAAAGGCTCAATCGTTGAAAGAGCGTCTTTGAGGTCAAAAGTCAGGAATTTGCCGCTTGTGAGCGTCCACTCCCCTTCTCCCGCCAAAAACTTGCTCCAAGCTTCGGGTCCCCACCCCGTACCTGTTATCGAACCTTTAAGATCAAGCGTGCCTTCGAGAACTTTCTGAGCCGCGTCATGACGACTCAGGAAAAGCCCGAGATCCACGCCGCGAAACTCGCCAGCAAAATTGTACCCCGGCTCTTTGCCGCTAAGGTTCAGAGAACCTTTAAGATCTGCTTTTCCACCGTAGCCCTCGAATTGAAGGGACGACACATTCCACACGCCTCCCTCGCAGAGAAGATCGACCAAGACATTTTTAAGGATCTGCTCCTTCGGGAAAATCGTCTGAATGAATTCTTTGATGCGAGCATCAACGTTCGTGCCGACATCTTTGTCCTTGCGTTGCAAAAGAGCCGCGATCGCTTGCCAAACGTCAAGAGGCTTCGATTCTTTCGCAGAGACCTTCGCAACCACTACCGGCTTTTCCGGAAATCCGGAGATCTTCAGGTCGGCCACGACTTGTGAGCCGCCGATCTCAAACTGCATTTTCCGGCCCTCCAACATAAGCGGGCTGTAGTCCAGAGAAAGCGACACGTTGCGGAACCCCGGACCTTCCGGGATCATCCAGGAGGCTTTATCGAACGAAATATTAAAAATATGTTCGGCCTTCTCTGGCTTGCGAAGGTCCCCTTTCCAATTCGCCATCAGCTTGGCATCTCCCTCCAGCTTGTAACCCTGAAGCGCGGGGATATATTGTTCCCAACCGGTCATGGAGAATTTGTTCGTGATCAAATTGATCTGTCCTCCTCCGGTCTTCAGGTCGAGGTCCTTCAGATTCCCTTTCATACTCAATTCCTTGAATTTTATGGCAAAATCGCCGCCCAGTATCGCTCCTTTTTGAAGCAGGAGATCGAAATCCAGGTCCAGGGGAATATCTTTGGGTTTTGTGAAATATTGTCCATAAGAAAGAAGTGCCTGCGCGAGATCCCAGCCGAAATGAAGCGATAGATGGTCCAGCGTCCCTTCCATGGAAAGAACCCACTTCCCGTAACCGGAAAATCCGATATGGAAAGGAAGCGCCTTTTCGAGACCCGGCCAATATTTCAAAAGATCTTCGATCGCCATATTCGAACCCGCCACGTGCAAGCCGCTAATCTCCCCTGTATTAAGCTTCATGCCACCGTTCGTTTCGATCTCGCCGAAGGGGAGTTTCACGAGCCCTTTATGGAGCTTCAACTCCGAAGTGTCATTGTTCCACGCAGCCGTCACGTTCCACTCAGCGTCAAGCACCGGCGATGTAACCCAGGCACTCTCCAGCGACATTTCATAGGTCATTCCCTTCCCGGTTCCGGCCGCGGTCAATTCAAGAAAAACATCTTGCGCCTTCTTTTTGATCTCCACAGAGGTGTCGATCTGGCCCCCTTTAAAAAGGAAGGCTCGCTTCGGATCCGGTGCGAGCCCTTTGGTCGCATCACCCAACGACAGCCCCTTAAGCTCCACCATCATAGACCCGCTCGCCTTCTCCCAGTTCCACTCTTCGACGGAATCCAGCACCACATTTCCTTTGATCACAAGCGCGTTTGGTTTCCTGGCCATATCCGTGGTGAAATGGAACGGTATGGGGATCTTGGAACGAACGGCACCGACCTGAAGCGAGAAATTCTCAAAACGCACCGGATTTAAAAAACTCAGGCCTGGAAACACAAGATCCGCTTTACCGGACTGCACATAAAAAGCGGCAGGTTCCACGCGTCCGAAAAGAAGGGGCAGGATATTAAAATCAAATTGGATCTTTTCCGCATCAACCACCAAAGGACGATCGGGAAAGGTCAGTTGCGGAAGCTCGAAAACGATCTTGGGCTGAGGGAAATAACCAACCCGGACATTTTGGTATTTCAGCGTACCTTCGGTGAGCGCCTGGACTTTTTGGATCAGGGATTCATGAAGTTTTGGAGAGGGAAGTAAACGATGCGCCTGGAACCAGAGACCTGAAACAAAAAAAACCAGGAAAAGGACGGCCGATAGCAACAATGCCTGGCTTTTTTTCATGGCTCCTAATCTCTTGCGGGCACTGTGTCAGTATTTATTTTATGGGTTCGAATTTAACGGCACCACGCCCACCGGCCTGTAGTTGTAATCGTCCATGAATCCCTGGCAGCCGGTCAGGATAAAAACGAGCGCGAGAAAAAAAAGACCGCGAAACAGCACTCGCCCAAACTTTTCATTTTTTTTACAAAATGGCAGTCGGCGCTGATTTTCATCCATTTTTATAATTGGAAATCAGTACAGTCCCAACCAACCCCTCTATGTAATCAGAGGGTTGGGGCTGGACAGCCCCAATCTCAGCTCCGCTGAGATTGATTGGTATTGGGACCGCATTAACGTTTGGTGAACTGGAAGCTTCTGCGAGCGCCTTTACGACCCGGTTTCTTTCTTTCTTTTTCTCGGGGGTCACGGGTCATAAAACCGCCCTTGCGCATCGTGGCACGCATTTCGGGATTAAGGCCCACAATCGCCCGGGCAATTCCGAGCTGAATCGCTCCAGCCTGGCCGGCCACCCCACCGCCCTGGACACGGGCGCGGACACGCACTTGTCCAAGAAGGTTCGCGGATTTGAGAGGTTGTTCGACAAGCATCTGGAGATTCGCGCGTTTCAAATATTTCGCAGAGTCTTGTCCGTTGACGATAAAACCTTTTTGTCCCGGGAAAACCCACACGCGGGCAATCGCGGTTTTACGGCGTCCGGTAGCATACATAAGTGTCGCGGGAGTGGTCATACGGATTAAACCTCGATCTTAATGGGTTTTTGCGCTTTATTCCGGTACTCCGTACCGGGATAAACGCGAAGTCTTTTGAGCATCACATCACCGATCCGGTTCTTCGGAAGCATGCGCTTGACGGCACGCATGATGATTTCGGCTGGATTCTTTTCCATGAGCTGTTCGTAGGTATACGTCTTCAAACCGCTGGAAAAACCCGTGTAATGGGTATAGATCTTATCTTCCTTTTTGTTGCCTGTCACATGGACCTTCTTGGCATTGATAACGATGACTTGGTCCCCCGTGAGCTTGTCCGGCATGAAACAGGTCTTACCTTTGCCGATCAAAAGAGACGCGATCTTGGTGGACATCCTTCCAAGGGTCTTCCCATCAGCATCGATCAGATAGGACTTGCGCGCAATATCTTTTTCAGTGGGAATAAAAGTCTTCATAAGTTCCTGGAATCCCGTCATTCCGAGACGAAGCCAAAGAATCCTGTAGTAAGATCCATCACTGCGTTCAGGATGACGAATATAACTCCTTATCTATTCGTCAATTAGGAAAAAGTCGGAAAGGCGAGAAACCTTCTTGCGACTCAAAGTGTATTGAAAAGTCCGCGGAGTATAACAAAAACCCCCAGGAGTGTCAAACTTTTACCTTTTTTTTTATCCCGGGCTTTTTGATCAAGATCCTCAGTCTTCGACACTATCAATTTTAGAGGGAGACCCGACACTGTGATGAGGGTTGCCGTCCCGATTGAAGACCCTTCCGGTCAGGCCTTATACGAAGTCCATTTTTTTGTCCTGGGATCGTAACTCTGCAAATAACTCCTCTGGCCTATCTTGATCGAATAAATCTCTTTTAAGCCCGTGGAGATCATCACGTAATAGAGCCCCTGACGTTTCGTTAGAAAGTTGCTTGAATTCTGAGAACTCGGCTTTTCAGAAATGACACCGGTCATCAGGTCCATCACCCGCACACTGTTTCCCGTGATGGTCTGATAAGCCATATTCGGCATGAAGGGCACCGCCTTCCAACCTGCCGGAATAGGCCGAGGCGCGATCTTCAGGCTGCCGATATCCACCCATTGCTTGGTACCCCCCATTTTCGTGAGCTCAACAATATTTCCGTTGAACGAAACGCCCACGAGAATCCCCTGGAGTGTCAATTTTTGAGAAGGACTTGCGATCCTCTGGACCAAGATCTTGGTCCCGTACACAGGCTGCGTCGTCCCGTAGATCACCGTTGTTCCATCCGGTGAGATATCCACCACAGCCTGAAAACGGACCGGATAAGCGCCCCCGCCGTACACGCTGGTAATTTCCGTAGCCTGGCCGGTACTCAAATTCATAACCCACAGCTTACCTCCAAGACCATCGTACTGAAACTTGTAACCAAAATTCGCATTCGATGCCGCCCGCGTCCAGCTTTGAGGAACATGATACTGCAAGGTCGCCACATCGATCCGAACGTCCGCCACACTGCTCCGCTGAACGTTCACAACAGCAACCTTCCCATTCTCTTCAAACCGGATCGAATTGAGATTCCCATTCACGACCCTCTTTTGGGAAGGGTCACTGATCCTTTGAAGGTACGTATAAGTTCCATAGATCGTTGAATGATTGATCCCGTAAATTACGGTCGTCCCGTCAGGTGAAACATCATAGACGCTGTCAACGTACGCGGGATAACCTCCGGTATGCCCGGAAGCCACGATGATCTCGGTGCCAGTCATGAGGTCCTTCAGCTTCAAGGCCATGCCCTCCACCTTGAACGCGTAATTCACATTCGACACCGCTCGCGTCCAGCCGGCGGGAACATTGGGGAGAAAAAGTGTCGAGCCTGTCGCAATGTCAAATTCATAAACGCCCGCTGCCTTCCCTGCATCTGCAGTCACAGAGACCCGAACGATATTTCCGGAAAATTCAATGCTCAGAATATTGGCCCTTTCATGGAGGATCACCCCTGAGACATAGCCGGACTGCAAAGAAGCTATTTTCAGCATTTTTTGACCGGCGATCGTGGATCGCACTTCATAAGCAACAACACGGCCTTCCGGATGAACGTCTATATTCTCCGTAAATCGATCCCCGTTCCTATAGGTAAAAATTTGCTCGACCAACCTTTCTCCTCCCGTTCCAAGATCTTTTACCCACAGTTGGTCATGAATAGAATCCGGAACATTTTTCTTCACTTGGTACGCATAACTCGAATGACTCGCCGCTCGCGTCCAACCGACAGGAACGGGTAACGGCACTTCCTGAAAAGAGGGTATCTCTACGGCCGTCCATTTTGTTTCGCCAAGAGCGTTTTTAAACTGGTAAACAATCACGTTCCCGGAATGCCTTAAGCTTTCAATCTCCCAAGAGTCAAAAACAATACTGGGAAGTGACATTATATTCCCGACAACCGTATCCTCGATCGATCCGTCATTCCCCGTAAGGGAAAGCGAGATCGTCAGAGTTTCCACACGAGGGTCATCACTCATTTGATTAATGTCCACGAAAGAAATTCGATGCATTTCACGACTAGAATTAAATTCGAACCAAGCTTCCGCTCTCATTTGATCCGTTCCCTGCGAGACATCATAAAGAACGCTCCGGTTCCCTTCACCTTTTGGCATAAGGTAGACGGCAAATCCGGAAGCGGCATCGATCGCAAACCGGCTCCCCTGCTTAATGAGTTTCGTTAAAGCTTCTTCCACCTTCAAGCTTGAAAGATTTAATAGGTAGACATATTCCATCGTGGTACCGTCATCAAAAGAGTTTGAGATTTTAACGGACGCCCGGCCTTGCGAATCAAACTCAATGGAATGAAGCGTCGAGCCGGGTTGCATGACACGCTGCGACATGAAACCATATTGATCGGGATTGTTCAGGCGCTGAGCAACAACAATATTGTCATAACCAATGGCTGCATTAGAACCGCCAGACACCGGCATCGCGATTTCATAAAAAAGCACGGCTCCCCCTGGCACATCGTCAGACGAAATGTCGTAATGATTCCATATCTGAAGATGATCGTTCCCGTAAAGAGATACTGTTGTAATCTGTCCGTTTCTGAGATCCATCACTTGAAGAACTCCACGCCCTGGCAAGGAGGGCTGGGGTTCTTCGTGATATGTCATTTTAAATGCGTAATTCTCATTCGATGCCGCGCGAGTCCAGCCTTCGGGAACAATCGGAGTCATTTTTAAAGACCCATCGGGTTGGATCGTCACGAGAAAAAGACGGTCGCTCCCATCGTGATAAGTCACATGGAGTTGTCTCGAATTTATAAAATGAACCGTTGGATAAGCAGCAGCGATCAGTGGCGGGAGAACCACCGTGTGGGCGGAAGGAGAACCGTATAATGAAACCACCGTAATATCTCGATCGGAGTTATGCAAGACAGCCAAATATTTTCCATCCGAGGAAACAAGGCTAGGATTAGGAACAAAACCATTGACTGGATAATCAGCAAACCAAGTCATGCTTACAGGATCGTAAACGCCTAAAGAAAGATCATCGTCACGAATCCAATAGATCTCTTTTAAGCCTTCCGGCGTCATGGCGTATTGAAATCCGTACCGGTATAGTTCAGGCGTATTTTCGGTGTTTTGACTTGTCGGTTTATTGGATACGGTGCCCGTTAAAAGATCCATGACACGCACCAAGTCCCCTTCCCTTTGATAGGCCCGGTTAGAAAGTGACGGCACACGCACCCAGCCCTCAGGGACCGGCGGTTGGGTAATTTTCAATGTCGCAAGATCCACAAAAACGGTTTCCGTCGCCGCATTCCGGTGCGTAACCGTATATTTTGCGATATTATCCGCAAGATATTCCACTGCCGTCACCGAACCGTTCAAAGTTAGCTGTTCTCCTGTCGCTGGATCAAAAACAAAGGATTGGCTGAGGTCAACATCACCATTCCCAACTGCGGAAATTCCCACCGTAATGATTGCCCGGTCCGTTGATGTCTTATAGGCATCGATCTTGGCGTCCCTGCCACTTCCGCTCGATCCCCCTGCGGCCTGGCTAGCATGGTATTCGATCATCACGTTTGTACTCGCAAGATAATCAGCACCATGCGAGGCATCATAGACCGTTACCGTGAAATGGTTGCTATACGAATTGTATTCAGGAATGATCAAATACCCCGCTTTAAGAACCGCGTTCCCCTGGGTAATCATCCTCAACGGAGCCGTATAACCCATAAGGGTTTGATGGTCCACTGTGTAAACGGTTCCCAGTTCAGTGCCATTGCTAAAGCTTTTTTGGAGGTCCATCATCTCAACATTGCCGTTTTCCAGAAAGACAACTCTGTCGGGAATCGCCGAAAGACCCGTTTCTTGTTCGGTGTCCATTCTCCTGACAACGAACCATTCCACCGCAGGCGATGCATAGCTGTTCTTTCCTCCAAAGCAAACAAGATCGCCTTGCGGTGAAACATCCATCAAGGTGTAGCTGTCATTTTCTTCGAAGAGCGCAAAATGCGGCGGCTTCAACTCGCGGGTTATGCCCGTGCGAAAGTCCTTGATCATCAACCGAACATAATTTTTATGGTCGGCCCCCACATAAGTCTCCGTCCCAAATGCATAATTCGCATTTGAGGCTGCCGGAGACCAGGTAATAACTCTGGGCATGTCTTCAAGGTTTGTAGTAAACATCCGGACTTGAAGAGCACCCGAGAGAGCGGAAACCTTTCTTCCCTCAGCAACAACGCATATATCTTTGACCTTGGAAAAATTGACTTGAGGCATCATTTGTTTCAAAGTCGCCATTGAGACCTTATACAATTTCCCGGTCGTATTAACACCATCAAGCAAAATAGTTCCTCTTTTCCCGGCAACATCCAGAAATTGAACAGTCAATTGCGCGGTCCCGTTTGTTGTCGCAATCCATAACCCGAAATAGGCCGAGGCGCTAAAATCCTGAGTTTCAGCAACCTCTGGCGTTCCCAGATCATCAAAAGAGCTGTAACCTGCAACCCAGGAAGAAGCTCCGCTCATGGCGTAATTAATCTGATAAGCAGAATTGCCGGTTCGCACCAAGGAGGCTAACGCGCCACTAACGCTGTCCGCGGGACCGCTGGTGATCGCTATCAGATTATGGATTCCAGAAATCTCGCTTTCATAATCCACGCTGGAAAAAGAAGCTAGCGATGTATCGCTGGCAGCAGGAAGCGCATCTGTATGCGTGCTTGCGGTGCTCGGCGATAAAGGATTGGTATTTTGAACTGCCGCACCCGAAGGAATTGCCTCCCCCGAACTTGCAGCCAAACTATCCACGGCTGCAGGATCATAGCTCACGACGGGAACAAAGTGGGCCTGTTCATTTTGAATAACTTCCGGCATGGTCGCAAAAGAAGCAGGCATAGTGATCCCGCTAAAAATAAAAAAAGCGATTGCAATAATTGCAACCGCTTTGCGCCGTAGGCCGTAATTTTGGCCGCGATGATTCGCTCTTAATTTCAAATTCCAGATTTCGTTGAGGTTCGCCATGATGCACCTCCAAAGTTTTGGTTAAAAACTTTTTAAAAATCTAAGAAAGAACGTTAAAAACATTTATCTAATACAGCACATTAACACATTTTAATAATATGTCAATCAAGATTATTAATATTTTTTAATTATTTTAATTGAGGGCATCACGGATAACGAGGAATTGAAACGAAACTAGTACGCAACCCTAATCAGGGTAAGGCCTTCGGAAGGGGCTGTTATACCGGCAAGGCGCCGGTCCTTAGCCTTGAGAATAGCGGCAATATCTTCGGTCTTTCGCTTCCCTCTCCCAACCTCCAGAAGCGTTCCGACTATGTTTCGGATCATGTGGTAAAGGAATCCATCTGCTTCCACGTGCATGAGAATGAGATGCCCTTGTCTCTTGATCTGAAAGCATTTGATCGTCCGGACGCAAGAGCTCCCCTTTTTCATGGCAGATACGGAAGTAAAGGACCGGAAATCATGTTTACCGGGAAATGCCTTGGCGGCTCGCCGCATCCTCGTAATGTTTAAATGATAGGGGACATGAAACGCACGGCCCGCAATAAGGGGAGAGCGACAAGGATGATTCCAGACACGGTATTCATAGACCTTGGAACGGACGCTATAGCGGGCGTGAAAATTGGGCGCGACTTCCTGGATTTCTTTCACGACCACCGGCGGCGGTAAAAGTGCGTTGAGGCCTTTTTGAATCTGCCACAGCTGGTGAGCACTCGAAGTCTTGAAGTTGACCACCTGGCCCTCGGCATGAACGCCGGCATCCGTGCGGCCGCTCGCGGCGGCGATCTTCATCTTGCGGTCAAAAAATCCGGAAAGGGCCTTCTCAAGAACTTCCTGGATAGTCGGCTTCCCTGGCTGGCGCTGAAAACCAAAGAACGTTGAACCGTCATATTCGAGGACGAGTTTGATGTTCCGCATATTGGACCAAGTCCTGTGTCTTCGTTAAAGAGCTATCTTACTCACGAGTCGTGATGTGTTTGCTAATGATGTCGGAGATTTCGTAGGGGCTTCTTTGATGGCGGAGGATCTTCGCTAATAGATCGTTAATGATCTCATTTTTACCGGCATCAAGCACATCCTCAACGCGCACGCGGAAATGTTCGTGTAAAATATCCATCACTTCTTTCCGAAAACGCTTTTTAAGACGTTCGTCGAAAAGGCCGGAACTCACAAGGAATTCACGGTGACCTTCGACGGCATTCCAAAGCTCCGGGATCCCTTCTCCCGTAACGGCATTCGTTTTCACTATCGCGGGCCGCCATCCGCTCACCTTGTCAACCGGAGTGGAGGAAATAACATCATTTTCATCATGATCCATGCTCAGCTTATCACTCAAGCTAAGCATGGATTCGATTTCGGAAACGAGCCTGTCGCCGCCTTCGTGATCCGTCTTATTCACAACGAAAATATCGCAAATTTCCAGAATACCGGCTTTGAGTGTTTGGATCTCATCGCCCATGCCGGGGACCATTACGCCCAGCGTCGCGTGGGCCGTACTATGGACATCGATCTCATTTTGTCCCACACCGACTGTTTCGATAAAAATATATTCGCAGCCAAACACATCGAGTATCGTAATCATATCCTTGGTTGCACGAGCCATCCCTCCTTGCTGCCCTCGAGTGGCCATGCTCCGGATGAACACCTTTTCGCTCGTAACATTATCCCTCATTCGGATGCGGTCCCCCAGCAAGGCTCCTCCGGAAAAAGAGCTTGTGGGATCCACGGCGATCACACCAATACGCGCCCCCTTATCAGCGAGAAATTTCACGATTTTGTTCACCAACGAACTTTTCCCAGAACCGGGGGCACCGGTCACACCAACCACATAGGCATAACCCGCATCCTTGAAAATCTTCGAGGAAACTTCCTTGGCTGCCACCATATCGTTTTCCACGAGGGTCATGAGCCTTGCCACGGCGCGTCGTTCGCCTTGTTTCATTTGCTGGATAAGCGTATCAATGGCCATCGCCATATTCACAACCTTGATTTTTGGAAATACAGCTCACCGTTTCAAATGATTTCGGATATAACTCACGATAGCCCGCAGTTCTGTGCCAGGTCCGTGAAATCCCTCGAAACCGAGTGCTTTTAATTCGAGAATATCCTCATCGGGGATCACGCCCCCGACACACACGAGCACATCATTTATATTTTCTTCCTTGAGTATGCGCATGATCTCCGGGAAAAGCGTATTATGAGCTCCCGAGAGTATCGAGAGACATAGGGCATCCGGGTTTTCCTGGATAACGATTTCGACAATCTGGGCCGGAGTCTGATGCAGGCCAGTATAAATAACCTCCATGCCCGCATCGCGCAGCGCTCGCGCTATAACCTTCGCGCCACGATCATGTCCATCAAGCCCGGGTTTTGCGACAACCACGCGGATCTTTTTTTCTTTGTCCATTTTCCCTCACCTCTTCAGAATTCCGTGGATTCCTCGTACTTGCCAAATACGTCTTTCAACACGTCGATGATCTCGCCAACAGACGCCTGCGTTTTCACGGCTTCCAGGATAGAGGGTAACAGATTTCCGGTTCCCTTTGCGATCTCTCGAACGCTTTCGAGGGCAGCTTCCACTTTCACGTTGTCGCGAGTTCTTTTCAGTCGTTGCAACTTCTCGATCTGTTTCCTTGCAATATCTTCACCGATTTTCAGAGTTTCTATTTTCTCATGGCAGCTGGAACGTTGCCAATTAACTCCAACGATGATCTGCTCTTTGTTTTCGACCGCCCGCTGGTATTCATAAGCGGACCGCGCAATTTCATTTTGGAAGAAATTCTTGCGGATCGCAGGGATAACACCTCCAAGCTCCTCGATCTTTTTGAAGTATTTTTCGGCTTCTTCTTCCATCTTGTTCGTAAGCCATTCCACGTAATAAGAACCGCCGAGCGGATCGGCCGTTGCGGCCACCCCGGATTCTTGGGCGATAATTTGTTGGGTTCGCAAGGCTATGGTAACAGCTTTTTCTGATGGCAGGGCGAGCGCCTCATCCATGCTATTCGTGTGCAAGGATTGTGTTCCGCCAAGTACCGCCGCGAGAGCTTGAAGTGTGACCCTTACAATATTATTCTCCGGTTCTTGCGCCTGCAAACTAACGCCTGCCGTTTGCGTATGAAAACGCAGCTTCCAGGATTCGGGCTTCTTGGCTCCGTATTTTTCCTTCATAGATCGTGCCCAGATACGCCGGGCAGCCCTGTATTTGGCTATTTCTTCGAAAAAATCGTTATGCGCATTGAAGAAAAATGACAGCCGCGGCGCGAAGGCGTCGATATCCAGGTTCCTCGCCATTGCTGCTTCGACGTAAGCAAACCCGTCAGCAAGCGTGAACGCGAGCTCCTGAACGGCGGTGGATCCCGCTTCCCTTATATGGTAACCACTAATGGAAATCGTGTTCCATTTCGGGACATGTTTCTCGCAAAATTCAATCGTGTCCATAATGAGCCGCATGGAGGGTTCCGGCGGGAAGATCCATGACTTTTGTGCAATAAACTCCTTGAGAATGTCATTTTGGATCGTTCCCGTGAGCTTCTCGGGTAAAACGCCTTGTTTCTCGCCGACGGCAATATACATAGCGAGAAGGATCGCGGCGGGCGCGTTGATCGTCATGGAGGTCGAGATTTTACCGAGATCAATACCCTCAAAAAGCATTTCCATATCCGCAAGGGTATCCACAATAACGCCAACTTTCCCTATCTCTCCGATCGTCATCTCAGTCCCGCTTTCCTTACCGTAAAGAGTCGGTAAGTGGAATGCGACGGATAATCCTGTCTGGCCGTGCTCTATCAAATATTTGAATCGCTTGTTTGTTTCCTCCGCGTTGCCAAGGCCCGCAAATTCCCGCATCGTCCACAAGCGACCACGGTACATCGTGGGATGGACCCCTCTTGTAAAAGGATATTCACCTGGCAAATCAAGATCCGTATCCACATTGAGATTTTTAACGTCCTCTGGAGTGTAGTGCGGTTTGATCTCGATGCCGGATAGATTTTTGATGTTTTCTTTCCTGGGGTTTTGCTGCGCGTCATTCTCCAAGGCTATTTCCTTTGCGAGAGTATGGCGATACCAGTCATTTCAGCAACACGTTTGAATCAGTTAAAAGAAAAACCCTAACCGGGAATAATGTAGCAGGGCTGCGCGGGAAAACAAAGATAAAGATCGACTTTCTAGGGTATAGGGCGCCACTACTGTCCGG
>Ga0208961_1000399_pt1 | contig 19242 bp, 23 predicted proteins | sample RifOxyB3_FD_184034 | JGI IMG/M metagenome (GOLD analysis project Ga0208961, IMG submission 184034) | Groundwater microbial communities from Rifle, Colorado - Rifle Oxygen_injection B3 (SPAdes) | ecosystem: Environmental > Aquatic > Deep subsurface > Groundwater | place: Rifle, Colorado, United...
CTCCCGCGGGTGTCGGAGCGAGCCGCTCCGACCACTTTCCGCGTCAGCCCAGGTCAAACTTCGACCTTATCTCCACCCGCAACTGACGCATTACGGAAGACGCCTGCATCGCGTTTGACATTGACTCGGCGTCCGTGTAATTTCTCTGTGCGTCAAGGGAATCGCGTTCGGGGACCGGACGGCGGGTGCCGTCCGAAGAAACAGGCCTGTTCTGCTGCCTTCCCCGCGACCCGCGGGCAACCGAACGCAGCGAAGGTTACCCTTGCAGACCGGAACCTGGGCCTTTGTCTCTAATCTTTGTCTCTAATCTTCGTCTCTTCCCCGCAGAGGAGATTGAGCTATGCGCTCCCGATGCTTCACACTCATCGAACTGCTGGTTGTCATTGCGATCATTGGGATCCTGGCGTCAATGCTGCTGCCGGCGCTGCAACAGGCCAAGGACAAGGGAAGACAGGCGATCTGCCAGGCAAACCTGAAGCAGCTCGGGCTCAGCCTGGCGTGTTACGTTCAGGAAGCCGACGACTACTACCCTGACGCACGGTACTACGCCGTGGCCAACCCCGGCGACCCGAACCCCTATCCCCTGATCTACGAATATCTCGATTCCTACATCGGCGGCGCGCCCACCATCTGGCTCTGCCCGATGCGCAATGGCAAGTGCCGCGGCGGCAAGGATACACCGTTCACCTACAACAGCCGCACCTACCGCGTCTACCCGAACATCGGCTGGAACGAGAACCTGAAGATCCAGAAAACGACCAAAGTCACCAAACCCACCGACACCGCCGCCATCACCGATTGCTCGCACCCGATCTGGTCCAGCCACGTGGACCGCATCGCCTGGGCCAGCAGCGATGATCAGGTCCTGTATCCCGTCGTCGCCGGCGCCGGCGGCACCTTCATGAATCCCAATTTCTCCCGGCATTCAGGCGGCGAAAACATCAACTGGGCTGACGGCCACGTCTCGTGGATGACCTCCCTGAGCATCCACATTGCCGGCAACGCCCGCATCACCCAAGTGACACGCTGACCGCCAGGCGCGTCCGGGCTCGACCTCACACCTGCGATTCCCCCGCCGGTTCCGCCGCTGAACGTTGGGCGTCGCCGTTGAACGTTTACGGCCCGGCACAAAGCGCCGCCATCATCTCTGGTTACTGGAGGGGCTGGACGCCAGGTCGCGTGAACTGGCAGGGGGGCGGACGGCTGGGGATACACGGTAGGGTTTCACCCCATAGCAAGCGGCCCGGCCACGGCCTACAGTGGTCAAAGTGACAAAGCCAAGCCGGCAAACCAGTCGGGAACGGCAGAATCAGTAGCACTCAGGAGAGGCGGATTGGACCGATGAAGCACACGAGGACCTTCTTGGTCAAAGGTGAGCACGGATTACACGCGCGGTCGGTCGCCGAACTGGTGCAGGTCGCCATGGCATTTCAAGCCGACATCGTGTTTTCCGGCAATGGCGTATCCGCGAATGCGAAGAGCATCCTGTCCCTTCTGCTGTTGGGGGCCGTCAAGGGCACAGAACTGACGGCCACTGCTGACGGTACCGACGGGAGTGACGCTTTGCTCGCCATCGGACAGACGAGTTGTCTGTCTGGATTGACGCCGTAGATCTGGAATGACCTCGAAGTCAGCCACTTTCTTTTGATGTAGAGGGACGATACACATGGTCTGCAGCGAAGATGCCATGAAACTGTACATGAAGCTGGTTTCCCAGCACCCTCTGATCACCCGCGAAGAAGAAGTGCAACTTGCGCTGGAGGTCCGGAAAGGGTCGGAGACGGCCCGTCACAAGCTGATTCGCAGCAACCTCAGGTTGGTCGTGAAAATCGCGCATGACTTCACGAGCCGGGGGCTGCCGCTCATGGATCTCATATCCGAAGGCAATATCGGGCTGGTGCGGGCCGTCGAAAAGTTCGACCCTGCGAAAGGCGCGAAACTGAGCAGCTACGCCGCCTGGTGGATCAAGCAGGGCATGCGCCGGGCATTGGCGAATCAGGGCCGGACCATCCGTATTCCTGTGCAGTCCGCGACCAAGATCGCACGGATACACGCCACCCGAGCCCGACTCCGCGACCAACTCGGCAGGGAGCCGACGGATGCAGAAACGGCTTCAAGCGCCCATCTCTCCACGCGAACCGTTGCGGGGCTTGGGTGTGTGAAGGTGACCGCCATCTCACTGGACGCACCGCTCCAGGAGGGGGAGACCGGGGAGTTCCAAGGTGTCATACCCGATGAGTCTGTGCCGGTTCCTGACAAGACCGCCTGCGACGCGGAGATGCGGTGCCGGATGCTAATGTTGGTGGATGGCTTGGACCAGCGCGAGCGTACGATCCTGACGCTTCGTTTCGGACTGAACGGAGCCCCCCCACGCACCTTGGATGAAGTCAGCCGCGTGGTCCGTCGAACCAGGGAACGCATACGCCAGATACAGAACACAGCACTGGCGAAACTCCACGCGCTGCTCGAAGAAGATCCATCCACGGGTGTTCATCTGGCATTTCAAAGCGATCTTCAGTCTTCCGAGAGGAACCCACGAGTACAAATTCGTCGTGAACAACCTCTGGTCCAAAGACCAAAATACCGGGACGGGGCTCCGAACACCTACGGCTCCCCGAACAGCCTACTGCATGCCTGACCGGCCGTTGGGCGGGATGGTGCAAATCGCAACGGTTGGATCATGTCCCGGAAGCCGCCCAACCGAATGGGGAATATGCTGCACCGCGGTTGCTCTGGTGCAATTTGATTCGACCTGTGCAATGAGCGGAGCAGTGTGGTGCCAGCCCAGGCCGGCCCCTCCTGACAGGCGGTACCGCGGGCGGCCCCCCGCCCGCCATACGAGTCTTGTTCTACGTGGGCGCCGAGAAGCGGGCGGGGGACCGCCCGCGGTACTGTCGGAAGGTGACGGGGCCTGATCCCCTTATTGCACAGGTCGATATGATTTGGGCCACATGCTGACCGTGAAGCGTGAAGTCATGCAAATCTGTTGCCAGCGCTTGATCGTCCTTGGCCGCCAGGGAATACGCGTCCTTCTTCCATTTCGTGTACCTACGGCAAGAGCGGGGCGCGGAATAGTGACTGCGGGACTACGGCTTGGCGCGTTGTTTGCTTTGGCTGGGGCTCTCCAAGGTTGCATCTGCATACACTCGGCAGGCTACCGCGCCTCTGAGAACGGCGAGCCCGAGGAGTACGAGTACAGCGATGTGCGGGACCGCAATTGGGCACTGGGCGCGGGCGCGCTGCAGGCCATTGCGGGACTGTGTCTCCCCAGGGAGAGCGAGAAGACGGAGAAGTTGCACTTCGACCAGGAAACCATCGACGCCGTGATGAACAGGCACTGACGGCTGGTGTCCGTGGCTCGGATCCGGACGGAATCTTCCCCTTCCGGCTGTTGGAATAACTGGAGATGCTGGAGAAGGCTGGACGTGAGGTCCAGTGAACTGACAGGAGTGAGGGGGGGGCGGGATACACGGTAGGGTTTCACCCCATAACAAACGGTCCAGCCACGGCGTATAGTGGTTACAAAGGCAAAGGACAAACCTGATGGCAGAAGAGAGGAGCCGGAACCGCCAGGAGGCCCTCAGTTCATTCTGGTCCGAAAACAATAGAGAGTAACAGAGGTGACTTATGAGCAGATTCCCTTCATGCTGGGCGACCGCAGCGTTGCTGGCACTGGCAATGGTTCTGGTGTCTTCCTCGGCAAGTGCGAGACTGTGCGCGAACTGTGCGGGCAAGGCGTTTATCATGAACATGGGCAAGTGCGTCATTTGCGGCGCGGCTACGACGAGCGGCGGGCACAAGCTCTGCACGGCGTGTTCGACGGCGCAAAACCAGTGCCAAGCCTGTCGCGCCACCCTTTCGGCCGTTCCACCGATCGTGCCACCAGTTGCCGCCGTACCGGTCACGCAAGTCAAGGCAAGTCCGAGACTGTGCGCGAACTGTGCGGGCAAGGTGTTTATCATGAACATGGGCAAGTGCGTCATTTGCGGCGCGGCTACGACGAGCGGCGGGTACAAGCTCTGCACGGCGTGTTCGACGGCGCAAAACCAGTGCCAAGCCTGTCGCGCCACCCTTTCGGCCGTTCCACCGATCGTGCCACCGGTTGCCGCACCGGTCACGAGAGTTAAGCCGGCAGATCAGCCTGCTGCAGCCGTACCCGCCGCGCCTGCGGGGAAGTGAGATCACGGAATGGCGAGGTCACGTTGACCGGCACATGCTGTCCCAGAAATAACCAATCGATGGAGGAAAACCCGCGACAATGGAAAAAGCGGGGTGGTGGAATAAGACGGAAAGGAGCGAAAGAATCATGTTACACACACTTGCGGTTGTGCTGATCATCTTGTGGCTGCTCGGGCTTATCACCGGCCACACGATAGGTTCGTTTATTCACATCCTGCTGGTTATTGCAGTCATCATGGTACTCGTGAACCTCATTTCCGGCCGCAGACGGTCAGCGTAAAGATCGGGTTATCTTCCGGCGACCACACCGCCGGGCGTCACAACAAACTCATCACCATAGCCGGCGTGGTGTTCCGGTTGGCGGGCCTGGCTGATCCATTCAAGGGCGTGCCACGTTACGAGGTTCATCACGAGAGCAGGAACAACTTGGAGGTCGCCGACCTGCGGAAGGTGTGTTCGACGGCTACCGGCGAAATGCGCCGGCTCTATGCCATTGCCCTGTTCACCGGCATGCGGCTGGGGGACTGCGCCACGCTGAAGGAGGACATTCGGCAGGGCCGGGTGTGCAAGCTCACGGCCAAGACGCACAAGGAAGTATCCTTCCCGGTTCACCCAGAACTCACCGCCGTGTTGAACGAGGTTCCAGAGCAGGACCGAACCGGCTACATCTGCCCCGCCTTGGCTATCGCCGCCGGCGCTCCGTTTTCAAAGCCCGTTGACCCGGCCGCCAGGCCTTGACGCCGCAGGCAAGCCGGTCATGCTCGTGGGTTCTTCCACCGTTCAGGTTCTACCCAAACTCAAGCCGACCCTGGTGGGTGTCACCGGTTGTCTTGAGCACGTGATTCTGAAGGTTGACTATCCTCGCCAGGCGGTCACTCTCGTCGTCCCGTAATCCTCTCCTCCACCACAGTGGCCCCCGGTTGGCACATGTTTCGCCTTGTGTCTTCCCGCGCCATCAACCCGCCCGGATAGTGGTCCTGGCGATGCGGACCATGACACCCGCCGGGCGCCTGGCCCTGGCCCGCGTGACGCTGTGCCGCCATAGCGTGCTTTTTCTCTGTTCCGACCCTTGCGACCTGCCCGGAGACCGCCCCCGCCGGCTGGATTGACCCGCGCAGCCGTTGCCGGAAACCATGTCCACCGACGGGATGGTGTAGTTACTATTCCGGAGATTGTTACTACAGTGGGTAGTTCCTGCCTACCATGCCGACCGACTTGTTCAGACACCGAACCCCGTCATGCCACCCGACGTTCGCCCGACCACCTTCGGGACCACAGGGGGGCGCTTCCGGCGTCATTTTCAGAGGGAAAACGGTGTAGTAGGAATTCGACAGAATTCGCGTCAAAACGGGAAAAGCACGGTAATGCAGGGCAGTGCACGGCAGAGCGGTTATATGGAGCGGGCGATGGGAATCGAACCCACGTGGCCAGCTTGGAAGGCTGGCGTAACCGTGAGTGTACATACGCTTTTTGCTTCTCGTTTGTTGCACTATCGCCGGTCCGGTTGTATGGTATTGTCAACAGGCAACCGATAGCCTCAGATAGGCACAACCGGAGGGCGAAAACATGAGCGTGGCAAAGCGGGGAGAGTGGTATCACTTCAGGTTCAAGGTGGGGGGCGTCCTCTCGACGGGAGTGTGCCGGAACCCCGACGGCAGCAAGACCCGCACGAAGGAACCGGCGGAAGCGTACGAACGCCAACAGCGGCGGCTCGCGGAAGGCCTGGCGGCACAGAAGACCCAGGCCGCAATCGTCGAGAACTACCGCGACGTCATGGCCGGCGGCAAGCGCCTGGCCCTGGCAGATGCCTGGAAAGCCTACCTGGCCAAGCCCCGCCGGCGGCAAATGCGCGAGCGCCACCAGGCTATGGTCAAGGGCCGGTGGGAGAACTTCCTCGCCTTCCTCCGAGACCAGTATCCGGAAATCCAACACCTTCAGGAAGTCCGGCCCGAGCACGCCGCGGCCTACATCGGGCACATTCGGACCCGGGGCCAGTGGATCCCCGCCGACGTTCGGGAGTTCGCGAGTAAGTTGGACTGGTCGATAGGCGCCGTTCTCAGGGCCATCGCCAATGGCGGCAAGTACCCCGAGACGGGAAGCACAGAAGAGAAGTTGGCCTACCTCTCCGAACAGCGGCAGAAGCGCGCCAAGAAGTGGGGCAAGAACAGGGTTGCGACCTACACTGACGAGGGTGTTCAACTCAGCACCGCGGCACAGAATAACTACCTCGCCACGTGCGCGGCCGTGTTCGCCGCCGTGGGTGAAGAGGCCGGCGTGTATGACCCGCCATTCAAAGCCATCACGAAGGTTGAGAACGCGCCTGAAGAGCGCGAGGCGTTCACGCCCGAAGACCTGAAGTTGATCGGCGGCAAGGCTACCGGGTGGCTGTATCACCTGTTCATGGTGGCGACGAACACTGGTCTGCGCGAGGGCGACGTCTGCACGCTACGCTGGAGCGAAGTTGACCTGGCCGGCGGCTGGATTCGACGGCGCATGCTGAAGACCGGGAAGCGCGTCGAGATACCGATACTGCCGGCGCTGGCCAGGCACCTGCGAACCCTGCCCAAGGACGGCGAGCACGTTTTCCCCGAACTTGCAGACCGATACGAAAATCACCGGACGTCCATCGGCTGCGCCGTGAGTCGGTTCCTGGCGGACCTCAAGATTGAGACCACGCGCGAAGTCCCCGGCCGGACCCGGGCGGTGTCCGTGAAGGATGTTCACTCCTGCCGGCACACGTTCTGCTACCTCGCCGCGCTGAACGGCGTGCCGTTCCCGATCGTTCAGGGCGTCGTGGGCCACATGGATTCGGCCATGACCCGCCGGTACATGGACCACGCGACGGCAGACGCCAAGCGCGACGCGTTGAAGGCCATCCCGGACTACTTGAGCAACGGCAACGGGACCGCAGTCCCCGCCCTTCCCCCGGCGCCGAACACACCCCGGGCCGAACTCCACCGTCTGGTGGACCGGCTCAGTGATGAGATGGTCGAGGCGGCGAGAGAAGCCCTGGCCCGGCTCGTGGAGTGAGGGTGACGCCCCCGTTTCGGCATGCGGGCCGCTGGTGCTTCAGGAGAGTTTGGACATGGATACAGGGGCGCCCAGCCGGCCCCAAGGGGGGAGTGGCAAGTTCACCATGAAGGGGTGCTTGCAGGGCCTCGCCTCGCCTCGCTCATGCCGGCGGAGCTCTTCAAGAAAGTATCGGTGAGTCTTCTCGCTATCCTCCAGAAGCCAGCCTATCCATCGTCTGAGTTCATCCGGAATCCTGGGATCCGAAGGAGCCTGCAGAAGGAAGGCACCGACCTTCTGTTGGTACGCAAGGCACTCCCTGCAGTGGCACAACTGGAGAGAACCGGGAACAACTCGGCCCTTCTCCTTCCCCTCTCTCGCCCGGAGTGAAGAGAGATCATGCAGGGGGCTCTTGAGACCCTTGCGGTGGTACTTCTCCTTGCATGACCTGGTACAGAAGAAGTCCTTCCCGACGTACTTCGACGGGATAGGTTTTCCGCACTTGACGCACTTCGTAACAGGCGGCACTGCTTCCTGTTGTGGAGCGTCATGCTTGACTTGCTGCCTTTCGAGCATATACTAATTATAGCTCGTTTATCGAGTCCCAGCAAGGGGCCGGTCCCCTTTCACCCTCCGGGGCTGGGTGCGACAGAACCGCGCGGCCGATAGGCGGTGGTTCGAGGACAAGCCTGTCCTTGGACTGCCGCTTTTGGTTTTCAGGGGCAGGCACCGTCGAAGGAGCCGCCCCATGCCTCGCCACAGGAAGTGCCCGCCGAACCCGCCAACGGCCCCAGACTGGGGGACCACGCAGGACGTCAAGATCCGGTACCGCGTCCCGCGCCAACTGCTGTTCGCCCTCAACGTCCCGTCCATCCGCACCGGTGGTTGCCAGCAAGCGCGCCATTATTGGCACCTGCCATCTGTCGAGGCTGCGCTGGCCAAAGCCCGGACGGGAGGTGTGGCATGAGCAGCAACACTCCCGCAGTCATCCCCGACGCCATCCGCCAGGCCATCGAAGCCATAGCGGCCCCCTACGGCGGCCTTTCCGCGCTGACGCGCCCTGCCGTGGATCCCCTGCCCATCGGTCTTGAGTCGGTCACCAAGGCAGCCAAGCGCCTCGATTGCAGCACGGCCACCGTGTGGCGCTTGATCGCTGCCAAGAAGCTTCCCAAGGTGCTTCTGGGGCCGCGCACGGCCCGAATCCCGAGCGATGCGATCGACGCCTTGATCGGAGGTGGGAAGTGAATGCCACCCATCCCGAAAACGCGACGCCCGCCACCGGTGAGACAGTGACGGGCGCACAGAACATCTTGGTTAGCAGTACCATACGCCCGCGCTGCCGCAAGTGCAAGCGGTTCATCAGCAACAGGAGTTGTTCTACGTCCGGCCGGCTCGGGGACGTGGGCCTGGGTCTCTGCCTCTGCGACCGGTGTTTACGTCGTGCCGAAGACGCCGCCTTCAATGCCGCCGTGGCAGAGAGGGGACTTCGATGACCACCAGGCCGTTCATCATGATCGACCCCGCCGACCAGGAAACGCTCGTTCGTGAACTCGGGACCGACAAGGCCCGCACGGCGTTCATGCTCTGGTTCAGGTTGAACCGGGAAGCCTTCAGGAAAGGCGCTGAAACCTTTGAGGTCTCCAAGCCCGCCCTGTCTCATGACAGCGGTATCTCGACCCGTCATCTGAAGGAGGTCACGGCCAAACTGGAAGCACTCGGCTTTGTCCAAGTCAGGCGCCGGACCAGAACGACCCCCGATGGCCACCAGGAGAACGAGGAGAACATCTACACGTTGATGCGTGGGGCTTACAGGGGTGGGGAAGACACTTCCCCACCTGGGGAAACCAGTTCCCGGGGTAGGGAAGACGTTTCAGGGCACGTGCCTGGAAATCAGTTCCCCCTCTTACAAGAGGTTACAAGAGGTATCAATGCCCCTGCAGTCCCCAAGGGGACGGGGCGGTTGTCTGCAATTGAGAAGAAACGGAAGCGGTGTTCTGAGAACACACCGGTCATGATCCGCATCGGGAAATGGTTCAAGCGTCAGGACAAGACGCTGTGGACGGTGTACGAAGCGGAAGCGCTGGCGCAACTCGGGAACCTGCCCGAAGACGAACTTACCGTCGTTGAGGACTTCTACCGCGCGAGCCTTCCCCCCAAGGAAGACTACCGCCGTCAAGACGTGGCCACGTTGCTGAACCACTGGACCGGCGAGGTGGACAAAGCGCGGAAGTTCCAGGCGGCTCACTCAACATCCAACAGACCCACAAAGGTGGCCCTATGAAAACCTATGCCGATTACGGGATTGACCTGCCGGCGTTCGGGACCGGCAACCGGAACGTGACATGCCCGAAATGCAGCCAGGACCGGACGAAGAAACGCTCGACATGCCTGAGTGTGGACATGGACAAGGGCGTCTGGAACTGCCATCACTGCGGGTGGGCTGGACGTCTGGAGTTCACCGACCAGGAGAAGGCGGAGTATGCGGCACAGCAGAAGGCGGCCCGGACGGCAGCCAGGCAGGAGACCCGGCCCCCGGAACTGTCGGACCTGACGCCGGCGGCTGTGAAGTGGCTGGAAGCACGCGGTATCTCCGCCGGCACGGCGCGGGCCATGGCGGTCAAGAGTGCATCCGTCTACTTCGCGAAGCTGGGGCGAGTCGCCGCGGCCCTAGCCATCCCGTTCATGAAAGATGGCGAGACGGTGAACTGGAAGTACCGGTGCATCGAGGTCAAGGACTTCAGCCAACAGAAGGGCGGGCAGCAATGCCTGTACGCCTGGGACGATGCCGCGGGCCAGAACACCGTCATACTCACAGAGGGAGAGCTTGACGCCCTGGCTCTGTTGGAGGTCGATTACATGGGGGCGTGCTCGTGTCCGAACGGGGCGCCACCCGAGAAAGCCGCCAGCATCGACGGCAAGTTGGCGTTCATCGACGAAGCGCGGGACGCGGTATTCGGGCCGGCGGAGCGGGTCCTCCTGGCTATGGACGCCGACGGGCCGGGGATCCAGTTCCGGGACGCCATTGCCGACCGAATCGGCCGGGAGAAGTGTTACACCGTGACCTACCCGGTCGGATGCAAAGACGCGAACGACGTGCTTGTGAAGCAGGGTCGGGATGCGCTACGGAACTGCATTGAGAACGCGACGCCCTACCCCGTGTCCGGGCTTACCGACTTCACCGACAACCAGACCGAGATCAGGGAGCACTTCAGGAGTGGCGGACAAAGGCGCGGGTTGTCCACAGGCTGGCCCCGGCTGGATGAGTTCTTCCGGCTGGCATCTGGGACTCTGAACATCGTCACCGGGATTCCGTCCAGCGGGAAGTCGGAATGGCTGGATCAACTCCTACTGAACGCCGCTCGTCTGCATGATTGGCGCTGGGCTGTCTTCTCGCCTGAGAACCTGCCGCCAGCACTGCACTTCCAGAAGCTGGCGGAGAAGCACACGGGCAAGCCGATGTTCCGGCGGTACGCTCAAGAGAGCATGACCGAGAGCGAGGTAACGGCCGCGATCGAATACCTGTCCGACCGAACGAAGTTCATCACGATCGACGAGCGCGGATTGACGGTTGACGACATCCTGGGCAAGGTCAAGGTGTGCGTGGCCCGTCACCGGGTCAATGGGTTCATCCTGGACCCCTACAACGAGATTGAACACTGCCGCCCCGCCGGCATGAGTGAGACGGAGTACATATCCCTGTTCCTGTCGAAGGTCCGCAACTTCGCCCGCCTCTACAACCTCGCCGTGTTCGTGGTAGCGCACCCGACAAAGCTGCTACGGCGCGAGGATGGAAACTACCCGGTTCCGACTCCCTATGACATCTCGGGATCGGCGCACTGGCGGAACAAGGCGGATTGCTGCCTTGCCGTGTGGCGGTCCTACGAAGACGGAGACAACGCCGTTCAGGTTCACGTCCAGAAGGTCAGGGACAAGAACGTCGGGCGGGCCGGTATGGTGACTCTCTACTGGCAACGGAGTACCGGCTTGTTCTTTGAGAGCCAGAACGCCATGGCGGGGGAAGAACCGGACTTGCGGGACGTGTAACATGATCGTGTTGATCGACAACCGCGAGCAGGCCCCGTTCACGTTCGCACGTTGGCCCAACATCGAAGTGAAGCCGGCGACGCTATTCAGTGGCGACTACTCGTTGCCGGGACTGGAAAGAAGCATAGCCCTGGAGCGGAAGAGCCTTGCCGATTTGGTGACGTGCCTGGCCTCAGAGCGTGACCGGTTCGAGCATGAACTGTCGCGCCTCGCCGGGTTGGACTTCGCCGCCGTGCTGGTAGAAGGCGACTTCCGCGACCTGGCGGCCGGGCACTACCGGAGCAAACTGAATCCCCGCGCCGCTGTCGCCAGCGTGGCAGCATTCAGCGTGCGGCACGTGCCGATACTGTTCGGCGGCGACCGGGACGGCGCGGAACTGCTGTGCGTCGAACTCCTGGCGAAGTACGCCACGAACTTGGTCCGGAGGTATGGCGCTGCGGTTCAGGCCGTGAACCGGACGCCGGCAGATACGATCACCGCCACCCCGGCGAACGCGGGGTAAGGCCGGGGGACCCGGGCAGACCGGGCCGGGGTTCGGATCGGGTTTCCAGGTTCGGGAAGCCGTTGGAAACAGGGCCAGAACAGCCGCAGGACGGTACAAAAGACCGTCCTGGCGTGCTCAGATTACGCCCCTTGGGTAGGATATGGTACCACATCCAGTACGGTGCTATTATAGCACCATCACTCAGGGACGTGCGCGGGGGAAACGGCCGCACGGACGGGGAGAATGACCATCCCCTCGCCTCAGTCCGCGGCTTTCTTGTATCCCGCATTGTGCCGGCAATTCCCGGCCCGGTTGGAACTGGGAGAAGGGACGGAGCGGGGGCGGGGGCACGGGGCGCGGTGCGGGGGCGGTCCGTTGGGCGGGCGAAGGCGGGAAACGCGGTCCTATGGGCATCCCTTGCAGGATTCCCGGGGGTTGGTCTGGTCGGCGTGGATTTGCCTGGGCCTGGCGGTTGCCTGGCACTTGACGGGCCGCGGATTGCGTGGTACTGGTAAGTCAGCATAACGCCCCGGTCAAGGGCGTCAAAGTAGGAGACTCCCCCAACAACCCTTTGGACAATCGGCAATGAGCCCTCACGGGCTGGCGGCGCCTACTGCCGTTCTTGACCGCATTGCCGGTTGTCCTTTTCTGCCCACGAAGGGCAAGAAAGTAGGGCATCATGGACACGACGCGAGTTGCCTGCCTGCCGGTCACGACTCCCACGGCGAAGCGGATCAAGCGGTACATCCTGGGGCTGTTGTCGACCACGGGCAAGGGAGACGTGGAGTACATGCACCCTGGCAAGGGATGGAAGGCACTGGCCGACTTGGGCGAGTACGTGAGGGAGATCCAAGCGCCCGTCTCCCTGGCACTGTTGTACAAGAACGAGAACCGGGAAGAGTTCGTGAACGTGACGCTGAGACTCGGAGCGGACGACGCCGGCCGGATACTGCTTCGCGGTTCGGTCACGCGTCGGGAAAGGGAACTGGACGTGACGGGGGCGATTCGGCTGGACCGGCTACCGCTTTGTGCCTGAGTGCGGGGACGCCGGGGCTGGGCGGGGCCGTCCTGCCCGGTCCTGGCTGCAGGCAAGGGGGACCACTTATGCTTACGTCTGCTGATCTTCTCGACGCGTTCATGGGCGACCTGGTCGGCTTGCGCGGGGCACCACGGAATACGGTCCTCAACTACCCTCGCCATGTCTCGCGGCTCTTGACGTTCCTGGACGCCCACGGGGTTGCGCCGGCGGAAATCACCGCGCCGCTTCTCCGGGAGTTCACCTGCTGGTTGTCCGAAGCGGGATTGGCGCCGGCATCTGTGCGCTGCATCGTCGGCGCGAACCGCAGTTTCATTCTGTGGTTGTTCGGCGAAGATGTCCTGGCGTACCTGCCGGTCGACGGGTTTGGGAAGCTGCCCAAGAAGGATGGAAAGCTGCCGCCTGTTCTGACGCCGGCCGAGGCGTGGCGGCTCGTCACAGCCTGGAGTCGCTACCGCTTGTCACCGCTGGACATTCGGAATGGCGTCATTCTGCGGGTTCTGTACTGCGGCGGGCTCCGGGCATCCGAACTCTGCGACCTGGACGTGTCATCTGTGCGCCCGCCATGCCTGCGCGTCATCGGCAAAGGCAACAAGGAAAGGCTTGTCCCCATCGGCTGGCCGGCGATTCGGCAGCTTCGGCGCTACCTGCAGCGTGCACGGCCGGAACTGGTGCGTGGAAGTGATTGCGGCGCCCTGTTCCTGTCCAGGCTCGGGGGCAGGATGGAGCGGACGGCGATTCACACCATTGTGAAGACTGCGGCACGTCGGACGGGCATGGAGGACCGGCGCGTCTACCCGCACCTTCTGCGGCACTGCTGTGCAACGCACATGCTGAACAACGGCTGTGACCTGATCGCGCTCCGTGACTTCCTTGGGCATGTGGACCTGTCCACCACGCAGGTTTACACTCACGTTGCCATCGATCGGTTGATCGAAGTGCATCGGCTTTTTCACCCGCGGGCTGGCGAACCAGGGGCCGCGCCAGTGGTGCGCGAGCAGCGGCGGGAGTGGCGTCCGCGGCGGGTGCGGTGCGTGTCCAGACCCAGGCCACCGGACCCGGAACATGATGCCCGGATGGACGCGTGGGACGAAGCACGGCGGGCGAAGGAACGCGCCTACCGGCAGACCCCGCAGTTCAAGGCCAAGATGTCAGCGTACTGGAAGCGGCGACGGGCAGAGGCGAGGGCGAATCGGCTGGGCACAGGCTGATCCGGAGTACAGCACCCATTCCCCGCGGCCGGCGTTCAGCGGCACTACACCTTTTCCTTGCGCATGGCGTTACCGGTAACGATGAGAACCGCGGCCACGATGCCGCCTCCGTAGTTGAGGATCAACGGAGACCAGTTGCCCAAAGCAAACCCCGCGTACAGCGGTGCCGCAAGAAACGTGACGGGACAGAGGATGAGGGCGGCAACAAGGCCCCAGAAGCCAGCAGCGTCGCAGACGACGCCCAAACAGAGAACGAACCCCCATAGGCCAGCGCCGAACCACACGACATACCCGATCATCTTGAGAACACCCCCGATGGCACTCATGTGTCTCTCCTTGGCTCTGCAACTCCCAACACGGAACGAAGCGCCGGCAGTGAGGTCCCCTGCCTACCAAGCCCCCCGCGTTTGACCTCGGGCATTGCCTATCTATCGTCGCCAAAGGCCGGGTCGGTGGATGATGGTCCCCTGTGCTTGCCCCCGAGCATGAAGCACAAGCCGACGGTCGCGACCACGACGGTGACTATCTGAACCCACACGCGTGATGTGATGATGTGCGAACTTGCCGTCCTCAAGGTCAGATCCCCACTTGGCTGTTCCTCCATCACGACCCGGTAGACTTCCTTCTTAGTGGGCGGGGCGAAGAGAAAGTGATACCCCATGTAGTTCGCGTACTGCCTGGAGCCAGGACGATACTCGCCTTCGAACGGCGGGAACAGGCCGCTGAGAACCACGAGAAGAGTCCCGACCCCTATCGCAATGCGCTGTCGGTGGTTGATCATCCCTGTCTCCGTGCTCGGGGCCGGAAGGATTCGTGCATCCCGATGGGTGGTGTGGTCTTGATGCCCAATGCCCTTAGTGGCTTCGATGGCGGAGGCAAGACCATCCGGCTGCTGCTTGCCGAGGGCGGGCTGGGCCGGCGAGGTTTCCTCCTCAAATGGAGGGGGTTCCGGGCCTGCTTCCAGTGCGTCCTCTATGAGTCTGTGGGCGGGACGGTTGGCTGGGTTGGCCGACTCCTCAGAGAACCGTGCGGTGTCCACACGGCATTCCCGACTGCGGCGTTTGCTGCGGCGCTTCCCCTTGCAGGTTCGACAGGTGTTCCGGTCGCCGTCGAAAGCGTCATCCGGCATCACGTCCAGGCAAGAGATACACTGCCTCATGGGTTACCCTCCCCGCTCTGTGGTCCTCTCTTCCATGCGAGGGCCGGAATTCCCCGCGTCGCGATGGAATAACGGTAACGGCGTGCGGCGGGAAAGCAAGTCGTCCGCCACCGTGCATCACCCCTGTACGGCCACGCACCGGGACCCGCCAGAAACACCCCGACGGGGGGACCCGTAGCAGCAGGCCCGGGGAGGGACCCATTACGCCAGGCGAGGGAGGGACCCGGCGCACGTGACGCACCCGGCCCAAGTAACACAGCACGGGGGGACCCAACGCACAGACCCCCCAGGCAGGGACCCAAACGGAAGAACGCGGGGGGAGACGCCATAAGTCTAGGGGACCCGACCCGAACGGGCGGGGGGCGTGGGTCGCGTTTCCGGGCGGCGACGGGGTTGGGTTGCGTGCCTCTTGCCCTTGCCCTGCCCGTGTCAGCCTTCGCCCTGTGTGTCCTACCCTGTGCGACGGCAACGACGCAGACCAACCACGTGCTAGCATGCTTTGCCGCGGAAGGCCCGTCCCGTGGTCATGGCGTGTCCTGCTCGTGTGGTTCTCTCGGGGTCCCACCGCCGAGACCTTCCCGGATACCGCCCAAAGGTAGGACGGAATGGACCCGCCCGCGCCACGATCACCGCCGACTTGGCAGGAAAAAAAACGCCGTGTCAACCGGGATGGACGGTGCGGGACAGGCAAAGGCGAGGGTTCCGCAACGTGTCAGGGCGGCCCCGCCAGGGAATTTTGTTTCCCGTTTGTTTCACTTCAAACCGGAAAATGCCGGTGAAATCAGGTAATGGCAGGTATACGCACGAAACGCGTTGCTAGAGCGTAACTCATTGGTAATCAGGGGTAAAAGGATGGAGCGGGCGATGGGAATCGAACCCACGTGGCCAGCTTGGAAGGCTGGAGCATTACCATTATGCTACGCCCGCGCGCGACGGCGGATGGGAGAATATACCGCTGCGGGGACGTGCTGCAACGCCTGGCGACGCAACGCCTCGTCACCGGTCATCACCAAATCCGGGATGCGAACTCCGCATCACGAAACGGCACGCCAACGGAGGATTACTCCTCCTGCTCCTGGCGGTCCTTGGCGATGGTTTCCTGAACCTTCATCGAGACGTTCGACGGCACCTGGTCGTAGCGGTCGAAGGCCACCTCGAAGCTGCCCCGGCCCTGCGTGATCGAACGGAGCTGCTGCGGATAGGTGAACGTCTCTGCCATGGGCACTTCCGCATTGACGACCTGGAAGCCCTCCTCGCGGTCCATGCCCAAAATGCGGCCGCGCCGCGAGTTCAGGTCGCCGGTAATATCACCCATGTACTCCTCAGGGAACGTGATCTTCAGCTTCATGATCGGTTCGAGCAGAATGGGCCTGGCATTCTTGATGGCATCCCGGAACGCGCCGCGCGCCGCGATCTTGAAGGCCATTTCCGAGGAGTCGACCGGGTGATACTTGCCGTCGAACACGGCGGCCTTGAAGTTGATGACCTTGGCCCGGGCAAGCGGTCCGTCCAGCATGGCTTCGACCACGCCCTTTTCCACGGCCGGAATGAAGTTCTTCGGAATGTTGCCGCCCACGACCTCGTTGACGAACTCATACTCGGCGGTGCGCAACGGATCCAGGCGCAAGTGTACTTCACCGAATTGCCCGTGACCACCGGTCTGCTTTTTGTGCCGATAGATGGCGCTGCCGCTGGCCGTGATGGTCTCACGATACGGGACCTTGGGCGTATCCAGCTTGACCTGAACCTTGAACTCGCTCTGCAGCCGGTTAACGATGGTATTGATCTGCTGATCACCCATACCGTACAGCAGCGTCTGCTTCGTCTCGGGGTTACGCTCCAGCTTCAACGTTGGGTCTTCGGCGATGAGCCGCTGCAACCCGGAACCGATCTTGTCCTCATCGCCCTTACTGATCGGGAAGACGGCTTGGACCATGGTGGGCTGCGGATACTGGATCGGCGACATCTTTTTGGCGCTGGACGTCATGGACACCGTGTCACCGAGCCCCACATTCTTCAGCTTCGGAATGGCGATGATCTCGCCCGGTCCAGCGTCCACGGCATGCGCCTGGTCCTTGCCCGTGGCGTACAGCAGCGCGCCGAGCCGCTCGCGTCCGCCGCGGCTCAGGTTGTGCAGTTCGCCTTCGGTGCTGAACTTCCCGGAGTAGACGCGTACGAACGTCATCTGGCCGATAAACGGGTCGGTCACCGACTTGAACACGAACCCCAACGCGTCCGCCGCCGTGCGCTCCTGGGTACCGCCCTCCAACAGTGGCATCGGGGCGCCGCCCAAGGGGCTGGGGAAGAAACTGACGATGCCGTTCATCAACTCCTCAATGCCAATGTCCTTGTCCGCAGTGCCGCAGAACACGGGCACGATCTGACCGGCGTTGATCGCCTTGTGCAAACCCTTGGCGATCTCCGCTTCGGTGAGCTGTGTCCCGTCGAGGTAGCGCAGCATCAACTCCTCGTCGGACTCCGCCGCCGTGTCCAGCAACGCCGTGCGGTACTTCTTGACCGCCTCGGCCACCTCGGGGGGGACGTCGCCGCCTTGGAGGACCTGCACGACCTTCGTCAACCCTGTCCCTTCACCCACTGGCACGGTGAACGGGATGCACACGGCCGCGCCGTAGCTGTCCTGGAGCCCCTTCAGGGCGGTCTCGAAACTGGCCTGGTCGCGATCCATGCCGTTGATGAAGAATGCGCGCGGAATGTTGTTCTGCGTCGCCTGGCGCCAGGCGCGGATGGCGCCCGGCCCGAGGCCGGCCACGGCATCGACCACGATCAGAACCGTATCGGCGACTTGGATGGCAGAGATGGCTTCACCGCAGAAGTCGGCATACCCCGGCGTGTCGAGATAGAAGAAGTGATGATCCTTCCACGGGCAGTGCAGCGCGGCGGAGAAAATGCTGCTGCGGCGCTCCTGTTCCTCTTTGCGGAAGTCCGAGACGCTTGTGCCTTGGTCGACCTTGCCGATCCGGCCGACGACGCCGGCCTTGAACAGCATCAGGTCCGCCAGCGAGGTTTTGCCCGACCCGGCGTGCCCCGCCAAGGTGAAATTGCGGATATTCTCTGCAACACAGTCCTTCACGGTTTTCTCTCCACCCGGTTACGTAACCTGTTTTCTGAAATCAATGGCCGAAATTACGTAAGTTAACCGCGCGACGGCGAAAGTAAACTCCGCGGCCCAAGAAAGCCAGGGCTGTTTCAAGATTCGTGACTGTCGCGTGCGGTGAGTACCCCCGGCGTGGGGACATGCCGGGGGGACGGCCTGAGGACAGGCCGCCCCTACTTGGTGTGCGCGGAGGCATGGCCTTCCGAGACGCGGCGCCAGATCTTGAAACAGCCCTGCAAGAAAGCGGCAATGCGTCGTCGAAAGGGCGAGTGACTCGCTCCGAGCGCCGCGTTTCCGAGGCACTCCGGACAGAAGCTTGACCGCATTGCCGTCCCCCACGCCCCCCGGTCAGCCCTTTACCGCCGCCTTCAAGCGCCGTTCGAGGGTCTCGAGTTCCGTCTTGAGCGCGGCCGGCAACCGGGCGCCGAACGAGTCGTAGTGTTCGCGGATGGACGGCAGTTCCGCCAGCCAGCCTTGGGTGTCGACGTCCAGCAGGGTTCGCACGTTCTGCTCCGGCAGTTTCAGCCCGGTCAGGTCCAGGGCCTTGGCCGTGGGCAGGCGCCCGATCGGCGTCTCGACCGCCTCGGCCTTGCCCGCGCAACGCTCGAAGACCCACTTGAGTACGCGCGAGTTGTCGCCGAATCCGGGCCAGAGGAACTTGCCTTCCGGACTGCGGCGGAACCAGTTCACGTAGTAGATCTTCGGGAGCTTTGCCGCGTCCGCCCCCGCACCGATGCGCAGCCAGTGTGCGAAGTAGTCGCCCATGTGGTAGCCGCAGAACGGCAGCATGGCGAACGGATCGCGCCGCAACTCGCCCACTTTTCCCGCCGCGGCCGCCGTCTTCTCCGACGCCATGATCGAGCCGAGGAACACGCCGTGCTGCCACGACAGCGCCTCGGTCGCCAGCGGCACCACGCCCCCGCGCCGGCCGCCGAACAGCATGGCGGAGATCGGCACGCCCTTCGGGTCCTGCCACTCGGGAGCGATGACCGGGCACTGCCGCGC